>ERZ511473.57-NODE-57-length-292572-cov-45.242537_pt1 | contig 292572 bp, 277 predicted proteins | sample MGYA00374947_ERZ511473 | MGnify/ENA primary metagenome ERZ511473 (study PRJEB26303, sample SAMN06343854) | sediment metagenome | isolation source: hot spring sediment | place: Canada: British Columbia | collected 2012-09-26 ...
CTGAGCGACGGGCAACCTGTGCGCATTATCGATTCAGGGAACTGAGGAGGAACGCTTATGTGGGCAACACGCCTTGCTTTGAACCGCCCCGTCACGATTATGGTGTTTGTCGTGGCGATTATTGTGCTGGGGTTCTACTCGCTCAGCCGAATGCAAGTGGAGCTGCAGCCGAAGGTGGATTTTCCCGTCATCACGATTATCACGGTGTATCCGGGCGCTTCACCCGATGAGGTGGAGACTCTCGTAACCAAGCCGATAGAGGACGCCGTGGCAGGCGTGGAGGGACTGCGCCAGATTACTTCCACCTCGCAGTATGGCGTTTCGCAGGTCGTGCTGGAGTTTTATATTGGCACCGACATCGGGCAAGCCTATATCGATGTGCAGGCGAAGGTGAACACCGCCATCAGGCAGTTGCCCGACGACGCCGAGCGCCCCGTGATTAGCAAGCTGGATACGCAGTCGCAACCTGCGATTTTCATCTCGCTGACAGGTTCGCGCCCTGCCTATGAGCTGCGCGACCTGGCAGATAATGTGATTAAAGACCGCCTCTCCAGCGTGCCCGGCGTCGCCGCCGTAACCGTGAGTGGGGGGCAGAAGCGCGAGATTCAGGTCGCCATCGACAAAGATCGTCTGAATGCCTACGGTTTGTCTATTAACGCGGTGGTCGCGGCGCTCCAGCGTGCGAACCTGAATGTGCCTGCGGGGCGCATCACAGAGGGCGAGCGCGAATACAGCGTGCGCTTGCTGGGCGAATTCACTTCTGTGGACGAACTGCGCCAGCTAAGGCTCTACCTGCAGAACCCGCGCAACCCCATGGCGCGCGGCAGCACCATCCGCCTGCAGGATATTGCCGAGATTCGCGACGGCTTGCAGGAACGCACCGTGATTACGCGCACTAACGGCAAGGAAGATGTCTCTATCGTGATTCAGAAAACCAGCGACGGGAACGCGATTGAGATTTCCGAGGGCGTGCGCCGTGTGCTGGCTCAGCTGGAGCAGGAATACCCCGACCTGCAGTTCACGATTACCCAGGATGAGGCGACCGCCGTCAAGGAGAGCCTCGCTGACCTGCGCCTTGCGCTGGGAATCGCGATTGTGCTGGTGGTGCTGATTATCTACCTGTTTCTGTATAACCTGCGCGGCTCGTTCATCGTGGCGATGGCGATCCCCACCTGCTTCTTCGCGACCTTCATCTTCATGTATTTCGCGGGGTTCAGCATCAACTTCATGACGATGCTGGGGCTGTCGCTGGCGGTGGGCGTGCTGGTAGACGACGCAATTGTGGTGATTGAGAACATCTATCGCCACCTCACGATGGGCGAGGAGCCGATGGAAGCGGCATACAACGGGCGCACCGAAATCGGCTTGGCAGCCATCACCATTACCTTTGTGGATGTGGTGGTGTTTGTGCCGATTGCGTTTATGGGGGGCGTGGTGGGTCAGTTCTTCCGCTCGTTCGGTCTCACAGTGGCGGTGGCGGTGTTGCTGTCGCTGATTGTGTCGTTCACTCTCACGCCGATGTTAGCCAGCCGCCTGTATCGGCGCGGCGAGGCGCTGGAGGAGCCTAAGGGCTTCTTCCGCTGGTTTGATCGGCTCTACAAGTCGCTGGAGCGCGTCTATCGAGGCGCTCTGCGCTGGGCGCTGAACCACCGCTGGATCGTCATTCTCGCAGGCAACGGCGCGCTGGTCGCGGTGCTGTTTATGATCGGGTTTTCCGCCGCGAAAGGTAGCCCGCTTCTGCCCTTCCGATTCGCGCCCTCGCAAGACCAGGGGCTCATCAGCGTTACCATCAAAATGCCCCCTGATGCTTCGTTGGAGCAGACCAGTGAAGTCGCGAAGCGGATTGAAGAGGCGGCGCTCACCATCCCTGAGGTGAAATATGTTTCGACCGTCGTGGGGCGTGTGTCGGGCGGAGTGCTGGGCGCAGGCGATGTGGGACCGCGCTACGCCAACCTGCAGGTCAGCCTGCACGAGAAAAAAGCGCTGCTGGACAGCCTGCTCTTCTGGGTCAAGCACGAGGAAACCCTGCGCACTCGAAGCGATGTGCAGGTGGCGGGCGAGCTGCGCCAGAAGATTGGCGAGATTCCGGGCGCCCAGATTGCGGTGAACACAGTTTCGGGCTTTCGTGGAGGCGGATTCGGCGCGCCCATTCAGCTCGCGCTCGTCGGCAAAGACACCCAAACCCTGCTGGAGACCGCCGAGCGCGTGCGCCAGATTATCAGCCGCATTCCCGGCATCAAGGACCCCGACCTCTCGTGGACAGCGGGCAGCCCGGAGCTGCAGGTGATTATCGACCGCGAGCGTGCCACCCAGCTGGGGGTCAGCATTGCGGAGATTGCCCTCGCGCTCCGCACCGCTTACGAGGGCGATACCAGCGTCAAATATCGCGAGGCGGGACAGGAGTATGATATTCGAGTGCGCCTGCGCGAAGACCAGCGGAAACGCGCCTCCGAGCTGGAAAATCTGGTGGTTACCTATGTTCAGGGCGCACCTGTCTACCTGCGCGATGTCGCCACCATCCGTTTGGGCGAGGGTCCCTCCAAAATCGAGCGTGCAGACCGCCAGCGCCGCGTTACCGTCACGGCGAACCTGCTGCCCGGCTACACGCCCGGTAATATGCGCATCCAGATCGATAACGCGCTCCGCGAGGCGAACGCCATCCCGCCCGGCGTTACGGCGAAATGGTTCGGCGAAAACGAAGTGATGGCGCGCGAGGGCGCTTACATGGTGCAAGCACTGCTGCTGGGGCTGATCCTGGTCTACCTGCTGATGGTCGCGCTGTTTGAGAACTGGCTCTACCCGTTCATCATTATGTTCAGCCAGCCGCAGGCGCTGGTGGGTGCGTTGCTCGCACTGGTGATTGCTCGCTCGGAGCTGAACATCATCTCGATGATTGGGATTATCGCGCTGGTCGGGCTGGTGGGCAAGAACGCGATTCTGCTGGTGGACTTCACGAACACCCTGCGCCAGCGCGGATTGCCGCGCAACGAGGCGCTGCTGGAAGCGGGTCCCATCCGCTTACGCCCCATCCTGATGACTTCGCTCGCGCTGATTCTGGCGATGATCCCGATTGCGCTCGGTGTGGGACGCGGCAGCGAGTTCCGCTCGCCACTGGGAATCGTGCTGATTGGCGGAGTCGCCGTCAGTACCCTGCTAACTCTGCTGGTGATTCCGTGTATGTATACCGTGATGGACGACCTGACCCAGTGGCTGGGGCGCGTCCTCTGGCATCGGCGCGTCGTGGCAGTCGCGGAGCAACCAGAGGAGCCAGCAGAAACCGAAACGCGACGCTGATTCTTCCTGCCTGTGTCTGCAGGGGGCGTGCCAGACGCGCCCCCTGATGGCTTATGGGGCAACACAAGCGGTCGGGTATCATGCGGGTGGGGTGATACACCGTGACGGTTAAAGGCACTGTACGGGGCAACTGTATTGAGCTGGACGAGCCGTTGCCGCTGGCTGAAGGCACGCGCGTGGAAGTAACCATCACTCCAGAATCGAAACCACGCAAAGGGTCACCAGCGGCATGGCTCCAACTCGTCGGCACACTTAGCGAGGAAGAAGCGGATACGATGATGGAGTTTATTGAGAAGCATGTCCGTCGAATAGATTGGGAGCTTTTTCAGGATCAGGAGGAACGAAAATAGTGCGGTATCTGCTCGACACGAACCACTGCAGCTATTTACAGCGTGGTCATCCCAGAGTAGTAGCCAAATTCCGCTCGCTTCCGCCTGGAACAGAGGTTCTCACTTCCGTTGTTACGCAGGCAGAACTGTTGGCGGGCATTTATCTGGCATCCTCGGCGCGACGCCGTAGAGAACTGATCTTGATTTACGAAGAGTTGATGAACGAGATTGCGGAGATTCTGCCAATTACCTCTGCAGTTGCCGAGCACTTTGCGCGAATCACGAGCGAATTGGCAAGAAAAGGTCGCCCGATTCCCGTGAACGACCTCTGGATTGCCGCAATTGCGATGGCGCACAACCTGATTCTGGTCACCAGCGACACGCACTTCAGTGTGATAGAAGGACTACAGGTAGAGGACTGGACACAAGCCGAGGGCGAAGAAGCATAGCGCCTACAACCCCAGCAGGTATACTTCAAGCGATGCGGCACAGGTGGCTTGCAGTTCTGGCGCTAATCGCGTTCTGGGTGGGCTTTAGCCAGCAGGAGCGGGGCATCCGTTTCGGGCAACTGAATATCGATTTCGAGCAACTGACCTCCATCCAGCACCGCAAGGACAAAACGATTATGCTGGAGGTGCGTGGCTCGGCGAACAATCCTGTCGTGGTCGATTCGCCTGACCAGAATTTTCGGATGCGGACGCTTCGCCTGCAGGGGGTGCTGGCTCAAAACGAACAAGGGCAAATGCGTTTGCAGTCGGCGGCGGCGATAGGGCGCGTGGAGTTCTTCTATGAGCGCAAAGAGCCGTTCACCCGCCTGAATGCAACTGCCAACCGCGCCGACTACGACGACAAGGAGCAGAAAGTTACGCTCTCGGGCGATGTGAGCGTGGACAGCGAGGACGAATTCTATCGCGTGCGCTGGCGCAACAACGAGCGCGTGGTGGTCTATCTCGGTGAAGAGAGCCTGCGCGTGGAAGCAGAAGGCAAACTGCAGGGCGGTCAGCGCCGGGGCGAGATGACCATCACCTCCAAGCAGCAGACCGCCCGCTGAACCCTACGCCGCCTGCTCCGAAGCACGCTCCCGAAACGCTACCGCAAACACCGCCGCCACCAGCACGGTAATCACCGTCGGGACGGCGAACACCATCGTGTAGTTCGTTGCGCCGTCGGTTGTGAAGAAGTCCTTCAGCCAGCCCGCGAAGAAAGTGCCCACCAGCATGCCAATCCCCAGCACCGCCACATTAATCAGCGCCTGCGCTGAAGAGCGCACATCTTCGGGCGCCACCATGTCGGTGTAGATAAACGCCACCACGAAGAAGAACACATAGCAGAACCCATGAAGCGCCAGCGCCGCCACCGCCAGCCACACGATTTGTGGGTTAGTCTCGTGCAGTGCCCATGCCAGCGCAAACACCGCATAGCGTATGGGCCATGCCAGAATGCCCAGCAGCATCGTTTTACGAATGCCCCATACTGGCAGCACCGCTGGGAGCATAAATGCGATTGTGAAGATTTCGGCAATCTGCGCGATGGTCATCCATGAGGGCAGGTTCTCGGCGGTAATCCCGATGCCAGCGCCCGCCGTCTGCAGGAACGGGAAGGTCAGCACATAGTAAATCGGCAGCTCGGTCGCCACAATCAGCGCGGTGATGAAGAACACCAGATAGTTCGGGTTGCGGAGCAGGCTGAAGGCACGCATAAATGCCAGCGGGTCGGGGGCTTCTTTGGCGGGCGGAGTGTGCGGCAGGGTGAACGCCAGCAAAGCCGCCAGAATCGAGATGGCGCCCGAGATGACGAAAATGTCAATCACGCCCCACTCCAGTGACTGGAAAGCGGTGCGCGTATAGCTCACAAACCAGTTCGCCACAATCCAGCCTATCGTGCCCCACACCCGGATCGGACCAAACTCGATCGCGGGGTTATCCAGATTGCGCATCGCGACCGAGTTGGAAAGCGCCAGAGTGGGCGCGTAGAAGAAGGCATATGCCAGCATCAGCGCCATCATCGGCACCAGCTCCCGCTGGAACGCCAGCGCCAGCAGCAGCACACCGCTCAAAAAGTAGAAGATTGCCAGCGCGCGCTGGGCAGGCATAAACCGATCCGCCACCTGACCCGCGGTAAAGGGCACGATCAGGTTCATAATGGGCAGGGCGTTATAAATCCACGCCAGCCCTGCGCCTGAAAAGCCCAGCTCCTTCTCCAGATAGCCCGACAGCGGCACTGCCCATGTGCCCCAGATAGCGTACTGCAGAAACATCATCACCGCAAGCTGGGGTTTCTCAACCAGCACCCGAAACGCAATCGCGAAAGTGCTTTCCCGTCGCTCCTGCATCGTTCCCTCCTTGCGGGCGTATAATTCGGGCGCGGTGTGCAGGTTCCTGCCAGCTCAGTGCGCTTTGCCGTTCGTTTCGGCGGGGTAACCCCACTCTTTCGTGCCGAGCAGACTTTCTGCCACCCAGAGGCACACGCCGAGGCAGGCGACCATCAATGTGCGCCAGCCATCGGGCAACAAAAAGAGCGCGCTCAGCCCGCCTGCGAAACACGCCAGCACGCCCCAGCGCATCGCCGTCGCCCGCGCCCAGAACCGCGCCACCTGACCCCGAAAGAGCCACGCGCCCAGCGCAACCGTCCCCGCAAGAGCCAGCCCGTAGCCGATGCTTGCGAGGTTCCCGCCCAGCCTCGGAACGCCCACAGCACGCTTTTGCCACGCCTGCGAAGCGTCATAAATCTCCATCGCCCACGCAAGCCACCACCCCAGCGCCACAAGCGCCAGCACAATTAGTAGCAGCATACGGAAGGGGGGCTTTTCGGGCAGAACGCGCGCCTGATAGAGTGCCACCAGTCCGAACCCTGCGCCCAGCACGCTCCACGCGGCGAAATTCGCGCCCAGCAGAGGCAAGCCACTCAGGAGCATCAGGCAGCCGTAGAGCGCGCCCAGCCCCAGCAAGCCCCGATTGCCGAACCGCCCCTTCTGACGACTCTCCAGATATGCCGACGGCGCCAGCGCGCCCGCCGCGAGCAGCACGCCCAGCCAGAAACCGTCCACCCCATACAACCGCTCGCCGCCCACCAGCCCTGTCGCCGCCAGCGAGCGATTCAGCCCATAGCCGCCTGCGATCAGCAAATCTGCCATCACCAGCGCGAGCGTGAGGAACCCCGCCGCGCCCATCAACGGCAGCTCCAGCCCACGAGCAAGCCCCCACATCAGCAGCGCCAGCGACAGCCACACGCCCGTCAGCCAGCCCCCGATTGCCGCCGCGTCCACACCGTAATTTTCCGTCCACAGCACGAACGGACAATAGGCGAGGCTCAGAAAAACCGCAGGGGCAAGCGCCCATATCCCCAACCCCACCACAAACAGGCGGCGCAGGCGTCCATGCAGCCAGCCCGCCCGCCAGAGCGTCAGCCCCATCACGAGCCAGCCCAGCCCCAGCCCTTCAACCGCGCCCTCCACCACAGGCGCCAGCTCGCGTTGCACCCATGCCAGCCCCAGAATCCGCCCCAGCGCATCGCTCTGCCACGCGTAGCCAATCTGCTCCGAAATCTGCCGCGACACCGTGCGCACCAGCAGCCCGTTCCAGAAGCGATGCCAGTCGGAGCGGCTCACCTCAAACGCAGGCGCCCCGGCTCCCTGCGCGGAATCCCATCGGCGCAGAATCGCGTACTCCAGACTCGGCGCGAAGTCCACATCCTGTATCAGCCCTGCCCAGCGCGTGGAGGGGCTGGTGAGCAAGCCGTTGCGCTCGCGCGCCGCGTAGCGCACGACGGCTGTAAGCCGCCCCCCTTGCGCCTCAGGCGGCGGGCGCGTACACACCACCCATGTTTCAATTCCCTCGCCAATCAACAGCTCCCAATCGCGATAGCGCCAGCGATTGACCTCTATAAGCGCCCAATCTACCTGCCTCTGCAAGAGCGCCACACGCAGCAGCTCGGCGTCGGGAAAGGTCTGAGGCGTAAAATAGCCTTTCTCGCTTACGGCAAGCAGGGCGTAGGGTGTGGGAGGGGGCGATTCGTCGAGGCGCATATAAATTCCGCGTTTGCCCCGTGCGCGCATACGACTGGCGAAGGTCTGGGGCAGGATGCCCTTGCGTGAAAGAGCGCCCGCTCCCAGTGCCACGACCGCGCCTTCAGGGGGTGTCTTGCCCGTGCGCCGCTGGAACGCCTCGCCTGCCGTGCCGTGTTCATAGGGCGATTCGGCGAACGCCAGCGCCACCTCGTCGGGGAAAGCTCTGAATCGTCTGCCTGTGGCAAGCGCAAGCGCACGGGAAGGGGTCGCCGTCTCCGACCAGAGCATCCATGCCCGCTGATGGCGTACCGCGCCCCCCAGCTCCTCGTGGGTATGCCCGTAATGCACCAGAATCACCACCACACGCGGCTGGGCGAGCGCCTCGCTCCCCAGCAGCATCAGCAGCAACGCCAGCCTAACGCGCAATCCGAAACTCCCCAAACTCGCCCGTGCCCGTGTCCCAGTGAGCATCCACTTCACGCACCCACGCGCCCGGCGGACCCACCCGAAGCACCTGTTCCAGCAGGGTACGGAGCGCTGACTCCTCTCCTTCTGCCACCACCTCCACCGAGCCGTCGGGCAGATTGCGCACATAGCCGGTTAGCCCCAATCGCGTGGCGTGTTCCTGCACGAACCAGCGAAAGCCCACGCCCTGCACGCGCCCGTACACCTGTGCGTACAACCGCTTCATCAAAGCGAATTATACACGCCCCTCAATACTGCTGGAGCAGCTCAAGCATCGCCCGATCCAGCTGTTTGCCGCGCCACGATTCGTACTTCACATCGGCGCGCTGGCTGTTGAGGATGCCGAAGCTGCCTTCAAAGTTCCAGAGCGCCCAGCCCCAGCCTGCCGCTTTCCAGAGTTCCAGCATATCGCGCATCCATGCCAGCACGACTTTGTGGGGCGTCTTGTTGTACGCGCCGAACTCGCCCACCATCACGCCGACGCCGCGCCCTTCAAACGCTTTCCACCGCGCGTAGAAGGTCTCCCACAGGCGGTTCTTGTCCCACACGGTGTCGCCCTCCTTGAGGGGGTACTCGGTGGGCTTTTCCCACTTATCCGCGCCCTGCACCCATTCCGCCATGTAGTGGGTCAGTCGGAACGGTTGGTAGCCGCGCGTCGCCTGCGCCACTTTCAGCGGGAGCAGCTCTTCGGCAGGGGTCAGCCCCCAGTCGCGCCCGTCGCACACAATCAATCGCTGGGGGTCTACCTTGCGGATGGCTTCCACCACGCGCTCCACCACCTGCCGATGGCGCTCGGCGTCCACACCCGAAGGTTCGTTGAACAGATTGAAGCTCAACTGCCGCCCCGGAATGCCCTTATAGCGTCGGGCGAACTGCTCCCAGTGGTGGGCGCAGAGGCGTTGCATCTCCGGGTCCGTCCACAAACTTGCTGGCTCAGGCGGCGAAGCGACGGTGTAGCCGGGCGCACGGTGAAAGTTAATCTGCACATGGAGCTTGTATTTCTCGCCCCAGCGCACGGCGCGGTCAATATCTTCCAGCACGCTCTGGTCAAGGTTGTAGGGGTTGGCTTTGTCCGTCCAGATGCGATAGTCCATCGGCAGGCGGACAAAGTTGAACCCCAGTTCGGCGATCCATTCAAATTCGCGCTCTTCGAACGGGCGGTTGCTCCACTCCAGCCCGAATCGGTTCAGCAGGTTGAAGCCCCGCCAGCGCGGCAGTTTGGCATGGCTTGCTTCGGGCAACTCGCGCATGGCGGTAGTATACCTGCCCGTGACTTCACGAGCAGAGCCGTGCTGTGCCCTGACAGCCACTGCCGAAGTTGAACAACACACTCAGCAGGTCGGCGTCGTCTACGGTGCTATCGCAGTTCACATCGGCGAGGCAGGGGTCCCCCTCTCCTGCGGTGCGGGAGAGGGGGCAGAAAGGGGATGCGCTACTGCTTCCGACCCTGCTGTGCCCGCAGCTGCTGCAGCTCCGCCTCCAGCTTCCGAATACGCTCTTCCTGTACCTGCAGGGCGTTCACCAGCAGCGGAACGAGCGCCTGATAGTTCACGGCGAGCGTCTTCTGGGCGTCGCCGCCTTCCTCCACCAGCTCGGGGAATATCTCCCGCAACTCCTGAGCGACAAACCCGTATTGCAGGCTCTGCGGGAGCGGTGCTTCCCGCCAGTAGTACGACACAGGGCGCAGGTTCAACAGGCGCTGGTAGGCATCGCTCGCATTCAGGGGCTGGATGTCGCGCTTGAGCCGCTCGTCTGAACGGGTGTAGACGCCGTTCGTTCGGATGCTGGCGCACACGATGTCGTAGGTTTCCAGTCCCCCAGCCCAGCCTGCAGGCCAGTCGTTGTAGAAGTAGATGGTATTGTTCCAGAAAGCAGCGATGCGCGCGCCAGTTCTGCCTCGCGACTGAAAGTAGCCTCCGATGCCATCGGGGCTGAAGCTTAGCCCAATCACGCCGCAGTTTCTGCCGCTGGGGGCGGATACCAAGCCGTACACGCCCCTGCCATCGGGGCTACGGCTTTCTCCATACACGCCGATGGTGGTGCCGCTGGTGGCGGTGGCATCGCCGTACACGCCCGTGCCAGCGGTGCTGGCGCTTCGCCCAACCACGCCGTAGGTGTAGCCGCTGGTGGCGGATGCCCAGCCGAACACGCCCGTGCCATCGGTGCTGTTGCTACGCCCCCACACGCCGTAGGTGGCGCCGCTGGTGGCGGATGCCGAGCCATAGATAGCGCCGAGGGCTATGTTCGTCTCCACATGCAAGTGGCTGTCAGGACTGCTCGTGCCGATGCCGACACGCCCAGCATTATAGAAGATGTTGCTCCCCGACGCCTGCCAGAAGGCGTCGCGCAGGTCGTTGCTGGGCGCCCACGCGCTGCCATTCCACTTCAGCACCTGACCCGCTGTCGGCGCTGTAGACGACACCGCGCGCCCCTGCAACCGCGCCACCGTCGGGTTCGGGTAGCTCCCACTCAGGTCGCCCCCCGCCGAACCGATTGGGTTCGCTGTGCCCGCCGTCGCCGCGCGTATCGCATACGGCGTCGGGTTGATTTTCACACGCGGCGCAAGCTCCTGATAGCCGCCCGTGCTACTGCCCGGACGCACCGCAATCTCCAGATACCTGTCCGCGCCTGTCCACACCGACGAGCCGAAGTCTATCGTGGCGGTGAACAAGCCGTTCTGCACATTCAGGTCATCCGCAAACTGGTCTGCGCCAATCTGCGTCCCCCCAGTGAGGGCGTCGTACAGTCGGAAACGAAAGTCGTAAGTCCCGTTCGCGGGGTTACCGTTGTCTTTCAGGAACCCCTGAAAAGTAAACGGCTGGGCGCACGCAAGCGCCAGAGTTGTCAGCAAAGCCAGCAACAAAGACACTTGCTTCCACATACTTCCGACCTCCATCGCGTGCATTATAACACACGGGGTCTTACGAGAGTCTTAAAAAATCGGGGTTTTTACGGGATTTGTTCTGATTTGGGGTGGATTTTGGAGCCAAATTCTCCCAGAAAATGGCTTGCGTGAAGGGCTGGCGGCAGGGCGTAGCCATGCGATCGTTTGCTGAAGCGAGATGGGTAGAATCGAGGGCATGGCGTATGAGGTGATTGTGGTGGGCGCAGGGGTGATAGGCGTGAGCGTCGCCTATCACCTGAGCGCGCTGGGGCAGAAGGGGGTACTGGTGCTGGAACGCGCGGAGTCGCTGGGGGCAGGTAGCACGGGCAAAGCGACAGGCGGTTTCCGCTGCCAGTTCACAACGGAAATCAATGTGCGCCTCTCGATGCTTTCGCGAGAGAAACTGTTGCGTTTCCCAGAAGAAATCGGCGTCGATTCAGGCTATCGCCCGTATGGCTATCTCTTCTGCGCCACGACGGAAGCGCAAATGGGGTTGTTGCGGCAGGCGCTGGCGGTACAACATGCCGCAGGCGTCCACGCCGCACGCGAGGTGGCGGTAGACGAGATTCGCCAGATTAACCCCGCCCTCCGTACAGACGATCTGGTGGGCGGCACTTTTTGCGACTGGGACGGGTTCACTCGCCCGATGCAGATTCTGGAGGGCTACTGGCGCGCCTCACAGCGGCTGGGAGTGGAGTATCGGTTTGGCGTGCCGTCGGTGCGCCTCTGGCGCGAAGGGGAGCGCATTCGAGGCGTGGAAGTTGGCTCCGAGCGCATCGAGGCGGGCGCCGTGGTGAACGCCTGTGGCGCATGGGCAGCCGAACTGGCGCGCACGGCAAACCTTCGTCTGCCCGTAACGCCCGTCAAGCGTCAGGTCGCCCAGACCTACCCGTTCGACAAACTCCCTGAAACGATGCCCATGAGCATCGATGTCAGCGACGGGTTTCACCTGCGCGTGCGCGATGGGCGCGTGCTGCTGCTCTATCCGCACGGGCTGAAGGAGGAGCATACCCTTGAGCCTACTCTGGAGACCGAGTGGCTGGAGATTGTCCATCAGCGCGCCTGCCAGCGGGTGCCATGCCTTGCCGAAGCGCGCATAGACCCCCACACCAGCTGGGCGGGACTCTATGAGATGTCGCCTGACCGCCACGCAATTGTGGGTGAGGCGCCCGAATGCAGAGGGCTGTATCTGGTGAACGGCTCCTCGGGGCACGGGGTGATGCACGCGCCCGCGCTGGGCGAGATTGTCGCGCGGCTCATTCTGGGCTTACCCCTTCCTGTGGACATCACGCCCCTGCGCCCCACCCGCTTCGCCGAAAACGCGCTGAATCCTGAAACGGGCGTGCTGTAGGGCAGGATTCGCCAACAATCCGCATAAATTAACAGCACGAGGGATTTCTCATGTTCAAAGGGATTCCGCTCACTCTGGGCGTGGAAGAAGAGTATCAGATTGTGGACGCCGAAACCCGTGCGCTCGACTCGTATGTGTCCAAGATTCTGCCCGACGGGCGCGTGCGCCTGCAGGATCAGGTGAAAGAGGAGTTCATGGAGTCGCAGATTGAGGTGGGCAGCCATATCTGCCAGACGGTGCAGGAAGTACGGAGCGAGCTGCAACGACTTCGCGGCGCCCTGATCGAAATCGCCGAGTCGCAGGGCAAGCATATCGTGGCTGCCAGCACGCACCCGTTTTCACGCTGGGTAGACCAGAGCATCACCCCACGCCTGCGCTACAAGGCGCTCGAAGAGAATATGCAAGATATTGCCCGCCGCCTGCTGATTTTCGGCATGCATGTGCATGTGGGTATCGGCGACCTGGAGCTCACCATAGACATCTTCAATCAGGCACGCTACTTCTTGCCCCACCTGCTGGCGCTCTCCACCAGCTCGCCCTTCTGGGATGGACGCCGCACAGGGCTGAAGTCCTACCGAAGCGTGGTCTTCGAGAACCTGCCCCGCACAGGAATTCCCGACTCGTTCGCCTCCTACGCCGATTACGACCTCTTCATGTGTACCTTAGAGCGCGTGGGGGTGATAGATGACCGCACCAAAGTGTGGTGGGATGTGCGCCCACACCCCAAATACAAAACGCTCGAGTTTCGCGTGTGCGATATTTGTACCTCCATAGAGGACGCCGTGTGTCTGGTGGCGCTGATTCAGTCGCTGGTGGCGTTTCTGGTGGACTTGCGGCTGGGCAATCGCTCATGGCGGATTTATCATCGCGACCTGATTCGCGAAAACAAGTGGCTTGCTGTGCGACACGGCATCCACGGGGAGCTGATAGACTTCGGGCTGGGCAAAAAAGTACCCTTTGAAGAGCTCGTTGAGGAGTTGCTGGCGCTGATACGCCCCTATGCGGAGCATCTGGGCTGCTGGGAAGAGGCAAAACGCGCCCGACGCATCGTCAAAGAGGGCACCAGCGCCGACAAGCAACTGCAGGTCTACGAAGAGTCAGGCGGCGACCTGAAAGCGGTGGTGGACTGGCTGATCGCCGAAACGAAACGCGGCGTTTAAGAGCTTGCGCTGGTGTAGCTGCGCAGGGCGAACCGCCAGAACGCCCGCCCCGCGATAAAAAAGCTCACACCCCACACCACGGCAAACACCAGAAACGCAGGCGACGCCTTGCCCAGCAACGCCTTCGTCGGAATCGTCGCCAGAAACGCCACAGGCAACACATAGGTGAACACACGACGCAACACCGCGTCGAACACATCCGTCGGAAAGCGCCCTATCTGCGCAAACACCTCCGACAACACCCACAGATTCTCCACCCGCACCAGCCAGATGCTCAGAGTCATCATCATGAAGTGGAACGAATAGAAAATCAGCACGCCCGTGAACACCATGCCCAGATAGACTGCCACATTCAGCAGCGAGGGCATATACTCCAGCCGAAACAGCGCATATATCCCCAGCAGAACCGCCACCACCAGCGAGCCGAGCTGGTCCAGATTAATCCGTCGCAGGGAAATCCAGAACTGCGAATCGACGGGTTTGAACAGCACGAAGTCCAGCGTGCCCTGACGCACCATCGTGGGCAGCTCCGACAGCCCGAAGTAGAAGAAGGTAGCAATCAGCGCGTCGATAAAGTAGAGCGTCGCGGCGAGCATCAGCGCCTCCGCTTCCGTCCAGCCTGCAATAGACTCCGTGTGGCGGTAGATAATCTTCAGCGTCACCAGAAAGAAGCCCAGCCAGATGGCGTTGTAAAACATCTTTGCCCAGAAGTTGGCGCGGAACTCCATCTCGCGCACGAGGCTCGTGCGCAAAAACGCGCGGTAGAGGTTCCAGTAAAAGCGCAGCCGTCTCACATGCCCACCCCCGTATACTGGCGCAACCCCGCACGCCAGAGAATCGCAGTCAACCCCATACCGATCAGCACCCACAGCCCCTGAATCCCGATTTGAGACCACATCAAATCACCCGTGAGTTTGCCCAGCGCAATCTCGGTGGGCACGGCGGTCGTGTAGCGGAACGGCATGAGGCTGGCAAGCGTCTGGAGCCACTCCGGCATCAGGGCAATTGGCGCGACCCAGCCCGACAGCAGCAACATCGGCACATAGTAGAGCGAAAAGACGCTCTGCACCTCCTGCAGCCAGAACGCCAGACACGCCAGCGCATACGCCACCCAGAACGACACCAGGTGCCCCAGCAACACGCTCAGCCAGAACTCCCAGCCCAGATAAAGCGGGCTGAGTGTCGTGAACCGACTGTAGTACCAGAGCGCCAGCGCCGCCATCGGCAAAAACATCACCATCCGCATCGCCCGCCACGAGAGATTACGCGCAAACAGCATCCAGCCCACCGGCACAGGGCGCAACAGCCACTGCGACAGCACACCCTCCTTAATCTCCCACGAAAGGTCCCACATCAGGTGGCTCACGATGAAGTTAGTAACAAACGCCATCAGCACATAATAGGTGACCATCTCACCTGGGTTGTAGCCCCCAATCGAGGCTTTGCCGTTGTATGCGGAGAGCCACACCAGCGGCATCACCAGGCAGTGAATGATATCGGTCAGCATCCAGATGAAGGCGCTGGCGCGGTAGGCAAGGCTGTCCTCGATGTAGATTCGCAACAGCGCGAGGAACTTGGCAAGGGCGCGCACGCCCGAATTGTACCCCACTGCAAGGTATAATCTGCTGGCAACGCCTTGCCCCATCACAAGGAGGGAACGCCGATGCAGATAGAGATTGTGTCGCACCCGCTGGTAAAACACATCCTGACCCAGTTGCGCGATGAGCGTACCGAGCCTGCCCGATTCCGTGCGCTGGCGCGTCAGCTCACTTTTTTGCTGGCAATAGAAGCCACGCGCGATTTGCCTGTGCGTACCCACCCTGTCAAGACCCCGCTGGAGACCACGGAAGGCTACTCGCTGGCGAAGGCGATTGTTGCCGTGCCGATTCTGCGTGCCGGGCTGGGCATGCTGGAGGCGCTGACCGAGCTCTTCCCCGACCTGCGCGTCGGCTATATCGGGCTGGAACGCGACGAGCAGACCGCGATTGCCCGCGCCTACTACTGCAAACTCCCGCCGCTGGATAACAGCCGTGTGCTGCTGCTGGACCCGATGCTGGCGACGGGCGGCTCGGCGGCGCAGGCGGTGGAGGTGCTGGTGAACGCAGGCGCGGAAGAGATTGTGCATATCTGCGTGGTGGCGGCTCCAGAGGGCGTGCGCCTGCTCAACGAAAAATTCCCGCAGGTACGAATTGTCGCCGCCTCGCTGGATCGGGGGCTGAACGAACGCAAATTTATCTTGCCCGGTCTGGGCGACTTCGGCGACCGGCTCTACGGCACGGGCGCACGCTGAACAGGTAGACTCATGCTATGCGACTGGGGATTTTCAAGGACTGGCTCAAGCGCGTGGGGCAGGCGTTCACCCGACGCGGTGTGGACGAGGCGCTTCTGGAAGAGCTGGAAGAGACGCTGATTGCCGCCGATGTGAATGTGCACGCGGTGGAGACCCTGCTGGAGCGACTGCGAGAGGAGGCGCGTGCGCAACGCCTGCGAGAAGTGGAGGATGTCAAAGCGTGCCTGCGAAGCATCCTCAAAGAGTGGCTGGGCGAGCCTGCGCCCCTGAACGAAAACCCCACCCCACCCACGGTCTATCTGTTCGTGGGGGTTAACGGCGTGGGCAAGACCACCAGCATCGCCAAAGTGGGCTACTGGCTCCAGCAGCGGGGCAAGCGCGTGCTGCTGGCGGCAGGCGATACCTTTCGCGCCGCCGCGATTGACCAGCTGCAAATCTGGGCAGACCGCCTCGGCACAGAAGTGATTAAACACAAAGAGGGCGCCGATCCTTCCGCCGTGGTGTTTGATGCGATTCAGGCGGCGCGAGCGCGCGGCTACAACTATGTGCTTGCCGACACCGCAGGACGCCAGCACACCGCCGCACGCCTGATGGAGGAGCTTAAAAAGATTTATCGCGTTACCGAGAAGGCACTGGGACGCCCTGCGGACGAAGTACTGCTGGTGCTGGACGCCGTGGCGGGGCAGAACGCCATCCGTCAGGCGGAAGAGTTCGCGCGCGCTTTGCCCATCACAGGGATTATTCTCACCAAACTGGACAGCACCAGCCGCGGCGGCGCAATACTGACCATTCGCCAGCAGCTGGGCATCCCCGTCAAACTCATCGGCACAGGCGAGAAAGCCGACTGCCTGGAACCGTTTGATCCCGACGCTTTTATTGAAGGGCTGATTGCTATCCCTGAAGAGGAAAGGTAGCACTCCGCCCTCTCTTGCGCCAGCGAGTCTCACAGGCGAAAGCAGTTGCCCCCCTTTCCTGCTCTGGAAAGGGGGCAACGAGACGGGAGGGCAAGCGAGAGCGTTCCGAAGCGTTAGCGCTTGCGCCGGCGCAGCGTCAGCAGGCTTGCCAAGCCGAAGCCAATCGCCGTCAGGCTGGCGGGTTCAGGCACAACCTCGAAGTTGTAAGTGTTGGAGCTGCCACTGAAGCCGAAGGTGATGTTGTCGACAGCGCCTGTGAACTGCCCATTCCAGCCAGAGCCGATGCCCGCGTTGACCGAAACCACAAACAGCTGGGCGCCCACAGCGCTTGCCGCCGCAATCCAGTCGGGAATGGTCTTCAGCACATTGTTGATGTTGACATTCGGGTCGCCGAAGCCCAGCGAGGCGGTTGCCCAGAGTTTGTAGTTGTTCGCGATGATGTCGTCGAACTGCCACGAGTTCGTCGGCGCAGCGCCAAATCCATTGTAGACGCGCTCAAAGGTCAGGTAACCCAGCGCGAAGGTGTTATCCGAATTGAGCCGCAAAATCCCCAGCCGCAGCACAGGATGGAGATGCCCGGGCACGGTGGAGCCGCCATCTCGATACCACTCGTAGCTGAGCGAAGTGAGATCCGCGAGATTGCCAAGATTAGAGGCTGGATTAAAGGGGTTGGGCACATAGTTCCCACCTGCGTTCACGGGATCCGCGAAATACTCGATATCCGCCTTGCCCGTGTTGCTGGGGCTGTTGAAGTAGACCGAGCCGTTGCCGTTGCGCGGGTAGTTAGTGCGGATGCCGACGCTGCCACCACCCCGCGTGTTGTTGTAGACCCAGTTGGGGTGCCCGAAGCTCTGACCCTGATTGGTGGAACCCGGATTGGTGAACAGGTCGCCCGGAGCAGGATTTTGCGAGTACACTGTCTGTGCGCTGGCATTCGCTACCAGCAACGCTATGCATGCAATCACCAAGCCCTTGTATCGCATCATCATTTGGTTACCTCCATCGTTTGGAGATTGGTTTTCACCCTATATAGACTCAAAAACCCCTCAAAAGCGGACAGGTCTCCGAGCCTTTTTGGGCATTTTCTGGCTGATATTGCCTCTGAAAGCAACTTCTGTGCCAGAGGTCGGCAGTGCGGTTCGGCAATCATACGGGTTTTGGAGAAAGGGGCAGGGCAGCCCCCGCCCCTGTGTTCAGAGGTCTATGCTTTGCGATGCTTGCGGAATGCGACGAACACCAGCCCTGCACCCAGCGCCAGCAACGAAGCGGGCTCGGGAACAATCGTCGCGAGGTTCTGCGGTTCAGTTTGCCCCTGACCGCGCAGGAAGAAGTAGGCAGCGGTCTGGTTCGCTGTTGCTGTCAGCAGGGAATTCGCATAGCCGACGATGATAGGATCCGCGTTGTATTGGAACACTCCAGCATTCAGGTCATCTGGATTGCCCAGTGCGTGGTCGTAGGCAATCTCCCACATGGCAATCTGGAAAGCGGCAGCTTTATTATTCAGGTCTGCTCCGGTAAGAAAGCTGCTTTTGAGAGCAAGAAGCGCGCCCACGCGCCCGCTCGCTGACCAGACCTCGTATGTATAGGATTGATTGAGCGAGATGAAACGGTCTAACTCCACGCAAAATGCCTCGTTCTCGGGCAAAGAAGGTGTACTGGAGAAGTTGAACAAGCCAGCGAGGGTGGGAAAGGGGGAGGAGCTGAATGTGACCTGCACGGTTGCACCAGGCGAGACACTCGTTACGGTCAGCGTGACTGTACCCACCTGAGTCAGTGCGTCGTTGTTAAACAGGGTCGTGTTTGCATGGGTGGGAGTGGACATCATCAGGGTCAAGGCGAGAGAGCCGGGAACTACAACGCGCTTCGCCAGAGGAAGCGTTCGGACAGCAAACGCACGAACAGTCGTGCGAGCCAAGCCGTTCAGCACATTCAATCGCGTCTGCATGGTACTACCTCCTAACCAGATTTTCGCGCTCCTTCTTGAGGAGCACTTTCGTCTTATAAAGACTCAAAAACCCGCCGAAACCGGACAGGTCTTCAAGCCTTTTTGGATTGACATTATCGCTGAAGGCAACTTCTGTGCCAGAGCATGGGGGATGAGTCCTGCAACCATACGGGTTTTAGAGAAAGGGGTGGGGTAGCCCCACCTCAAAGGGGTAGGTTTTTCGTGCCCTGCCTGAAAACCCGACGGCTAAAGCCGTTCCTCATAAACAAAGCCAGCCTCCGCTGGCTATAGCCCCCTGTTTATGGGGGTTGGGGGGCTGAGCCGACGCAGGTCGGCTTCGTTTCATAGGAACGGCTTCCGCCGTCACGGCGGAGGCGTTCCCCAACTTCAGGAGCGCATAAGACGGCGTCCCTCTCAAAAAACCTACCCCTTTGAGGGCAGCCCCACCCCTACATCCAGAGATCTATGCTTTGCGATGCTTGCGGAATGCGACGAACACCAGCCCGCTGCCCAGAGGTTCGAGGCAAGTGGGCGCAAGTTTCCCCGAGAGGAAAATCACGGAGCGTGCCGTAATGAGAAGGGTGGGCGATGGAGTATGCGTAAAAGCGCACTCTGGATTGTCGCAGCGATTGTGGTTCTACTGGGGGTAGTGTTTTGGCTCTGGCAGTTTTACACACCGCCGCCATACGAGCCGCTCACCATCCAGCGCCAGTCGCTGGGCAGATTCCCAACTGTGCCCAGAGAGGCGCTCGATGTGCAAGCCAGCTGTTTGAGCGATCTGGACAGCAACGGCGAACCCGAAGTGATCGCGCTCTATGTGGACTGGCGGAAAGGGGGCATGCCACACAGCGCCCTCTGGCACAACCTGCGTGGAGAGCCAGAACGAATGCCGCTCTTTGTGCTCTCGCCCTCGGTCTCTCACACAGATTTGAAGAAACCCATCCCCCACTTCCAGCAAGGCAATCTGCCCCTCCCACGCGAGCTGATCGGCTGGAATGTGAAAACGGGGCAAATCGCCCTGCTGACACGCGCAGGCGAACGCTGGCAAATACGTCCAATCCCACCGCTCCAAACGGAGCAGATACGCGATGCCGCCTGGAGCGACCTCGACATGGACGGGCGAATCGACGACGCCCTCCTGATGACTCAATCGGGACGCTATGCATGGCTGGAGCTGGACGCCAGCGGGCGATGGCAACTGCGCTCTATCACCACAAAGCCGCCCACAAGCCACGCCGCGCTTCCGTTCCTTACCGGGGTGGGACTGGGAGCGTTCGCCTACTTGCGAAGCAGCGGCACCCCGATTGAACCGAGTTCGTTCCCCGACCTCGATGGCGATGGCAAACCCGAACGCATCGTCCCTGCTATGCCGCGTCGTTTAGAAACCTCACGCACGAAGCAGCGGCTCCCCATCGGGAACGGCGAGCCAATCCTGCTGGAAATGGACGGACAGCCAGGCAGCGAGGTGCTGGTGGTGGAGCATACTCCCCTCCCTCCCTCTGCTACGCCACCGCTGCGGTTGACCCTCTATCAGGTGAGAGAAGGCGCTTTTCGACACCTTGCCTCATGGAATGCGCCTGTCGGACTAACAGCCCATCTCTGGCTCAAGGATATCGACCGCGACGGCAGAACCGAGGTTATCATAGCGGACTTCACAGGACAGACCAGAGCGAATCAAACATGGCATGTGGTGCGCTTCGAGAACGGACAGTTCCAGCAAAATTCGTTCACCATTGCGCTTCCTGAAGCGCTGAGCAATCTTTCTTCGAGTGTGGTGGGGTTCCCCAACGGCGTGGCATACACACGGACGGGACAGAAAGAGTCTCTCCTCCGTACACTGGCAGGCAGAGCCGCGCGAAATGTATACAGTGTATTGGCAGGTTTCTCGGAGCCAGCCTCAACCGACCCATCCCGGTGGAACATGCTGGTGTTGAAAGACCGGGAGATTCTGTGGGCGGGCGATTACGATGGCGATGGCGCAGGCGAGATTGTGTTAGGCGCGGGCTTCAGCAACGAAGGCGTTTGGCTCATGCAGTACCGCGCCAATCGCTGGCAGGGAGCGCAGGTGTCTTATCGGGGGCGGGTGGTCGCCGTGCTGCCCGCGCGGCTGAACGGTCAGCCCCAGCTGATTCTGGTTTATCATGACGGACTTGTGGAAGCCGTCGCCATCCAGAACCAGTCAACCACCAGCCGAGCTGGCTCTCCGTAGCAGGGGCATCCTGCCCCTGTCTACGCGTAGGATGCGCGTGCGACTTCAGCCGACGCAGGTCGGCTTCGTCTTATAGGAACGGCTTCAGCCGTCAAGGGGGAGGCGTTCCCCCACATGCTTCGGGAGCGCATAAGCCGGCGTCCTTCTCAAAAAAACCTACCCCTTTAAGACCTTGAGGAGGGGGCATCCCGGAGTAAAAATGCGGGGAATGCTCTCCATTTTGAACGCGCCCGCTGTCCCCTTACCGGCGGATCCGCAGGGGAATCAAACCCCGCCATAGCGCCAAATCTTCAGGTACACTTATAGCGCCGTGCTGGTGCAGACCTACATTCACATTCCGGGCATTACGCAGGAGATAGAGGTGTCGCTCTGGCGTCAGGGCGCAAGCGACTGGGAAACGCTGCTGGAAACGCCCGACCGCTGGCGCGTGTCGGAGCCATACCGCAGTGCGCTGATTGCGGGTGTGGAGCGCTCCATAGAAGCCTTCGAACAGGGGGATTACCCCTACTTCGCCACCCGACTGCCCCTGCGCGAACACTGGCGCGCCTACGAAGAGTACCGCCACGAAACCGCCTTCTTAGACATCGAAACCGACGGCGCAAACACCATCACCGTGATCGGCGTCTACGACGGCGAAGAGGTCTACCAGTTCGTGCAGGGAGACAATCTGGACGAGTTCCCTGAGTTTATTCGCGAGTTTTCTATGCTGGTGACTTTCAACGGTCTCCACTTTGACCTGCCGATGATTAACCGCCAGTTCCCTGCCCTGGCGTTTGACCAGCTGCATCTGGATTTGTGTCCGACTTTACGGCGCGTGGGGTTGCGTGGTGGCTTGAAGCGCATCGAGGAGACACTTGGCTTGGTGCGCGACCCCGATTTAGAGGGTATGGACGGCATGGACGCGATTCGCCTCTGGAAAGCCTATCGGCTGGGGCATCACAGCGCGCTGGAGACGCTGTTGCGCTACAATCGGGAAGATATTGTGAACTTGAAGCCTCTGGCGAATCTGGCTTACACGCGCCTGCGCGAGCGGCTCTGGCGTCAGGCGACGGCGCTTTAGGCGTTCAGCGCAATATCAGTGCGGTAGTGCATGCCCTCAAAGTGAATCTGGGCGACCGCTTCGTAGGCACGCTGGCGTGCTTGTTCAATGGTTTCGCCCAGTCCGACCACATTCAGCACGCGCCCGCCCGCCGTGAGATAGCGCCCCGATTCGAACGCCGTGCCCGCGTGGAACAGCACCACATCGGGCATCTGGGCAACGGTTTCAAGCCCCTCTATCGGGAAGCCTGTGCGATATGACCCCGGATAGCCGCCCGAAGCCAGCACCACACACACGGCGCACCGTGAGGCGAACTGGGGGCGCGCTTCGCGCAGGCGTCCCTCAATACTCGCCAGCATCACCTCCACGAGGTCGCTTTCCAGCAGGGGCATCAGCGTCTGGGTTTCGGGGTCGCCGAAACGGCAGTTGAACTCCAGCGTGTAAGGCTGACCGTCGCTGATCATCAGCCCTGCATACAGCACCCCCTGATAGGGAGTGCCGCGTTCCGCCATCGTGCGCAGCGTGGGGAGGACGATTTGCTCGTAGGCTTTTTGCAGGATGTCGGGCGTGGCGTCGGGGGGCGGTGTGTAGCAGCCCATCCCGCCCGTGTTGGGACCGCGGTTGCCGTCAAACGCGCGTTTATAGTCGCGCACGGGGGGCATCGGCTCAGCGTGCGTGCTGTCGGTGAAGCAGAGCAAGGAAAGCTCGCGCCCGTAAAGGCGTTGCTCGATCACCACACGCGCGCCTGCCTCGCCCAGCCCGCGCTGTTCCATGAGGAACTCCACGGCGTCCAGCGCATCGGCGAGCGTTTCACACACGAAGACTCCTTTGCCCAGCGCCTCGCCGTCTGCCTTGACCACCATAGGCTGGGCGGCGAAATGCTGACGCAGGTAGGCTCTTGCCTCTTCAGGCTGGTCAAACACCGCAAACGGTGCCGTGGGCACGCCCGCCTGCGCCATCAGTTGCTTGGCGAACGCTTTGCTACCTTCCAGCATCGCGGCGGCGCGGCGCGGTCCAAAGCACGGGATGCCTGCCTCCGCCAAAGCGTCCGCCAGCCCCGCAATCAGCGGCGACTCAGGTCCCACCACGACCAGCTCCACGCGCTGGTCTCTGGCAAACTGCACGATTTCAGGGATGGCTCTGGGGGCAAGGGGCACACATTCGGCAATCTGGGCGATACCGCCGTTGCCGGGCAGGGCGAACAGCTGGGAGCAGTGCGGACTTTGCGCGATGCGCCACGCCAGCGCATGCTCGCGTCCGCCACTGCCCACCAGCGCAATTCGCATAGGGCTTCAGCGTTTTACATACTGGAAGCCGCGGCGTGCGCCGTGGCGTCCGTACTTCTTGCGCTCCTTTTCGCGGGCGTCGCGTGTGAGCAAGCCAGCCTGCTTCAGCGTCAAGCGGAACTCAGGGTTGACCTGCAGCAGGGCGCGGGCGATCCCGTGTCGGATCGCGCCTGCCTGCCCTGAGATGCCACCCCCGCGCACGGTGGCTTTCACATCGTACTGCCCTTCCAGACCGAGCAGGCGCAGGGGCTGCTGCACGAGGCGCTCCAGCGCGAGCCGCCGCAGATATTCCGACGCCTCGCGCCCGTTGATGGTGATTTTGCCCGTGCCCGGCATCAGCCACACACGCGCACTTGCCGTCTTCCGACGCCCTGTAGCATAATAGCGAATCGGTTCTTCCATAAGGTCACCTCACTTAAATCTCGTAGGGCTGGGGCTTCTGCGCCTGATGCACATGCTCGCTGCCCGCGAAGATGCGCAGACGCTTCAGCATTCGCGCCCGGAGCTTATTTTTGGGCAACATCCCGCTGATGACGCGCCGCATCATCTTTTCGGGCTTCTCGGTCATCAGCTTCTCGCGGGTGTAGGCGCGCAGCCCCCCAGGGTGCATCGTGTGATGATAGAGAACTTCCTGTGTCTTTTTCCCTGTAAACACCACTTTATCGGCGTTCAGCACAATCACATGGTCGCCCACATCCATATGGGGGGTATAGATGGGCTTGTGCTTGCCCTGCAGCAGGCGTGCCACCTGGGCGGCGACGCGCCCGGCGGGTTTGCCTGCCGCGTCAATCACCCACCATGTGCGCTTAATATCACTCGGCTTGGCTGTGTAGGTGCGTTGCATCGTCGGTTTCGCCTCCATTTTCCAGTTCGTGTTTTTCTATGCCTTGCGGGCTGGGTTTATATTTTACCCGAATCAGATACAGCCCCTGTGGGGGCGCCATCTGCGTGAACGGGCGTTCAGGGGGATTGTCTATCATCTCCCGGAGAAATGAGACAGGGCGCTCGCCTCGCCCTACCAGAGTCAGCGCGCCCACAATCAGGCGCACCATGCCGCGTAAAAACGCGCTCCCTTCCAGCACGATTCGAGTTCCGTCGCGTGTGGGTTCTACGGCGGTTCGGTAAAGCGCACGGACGGTGTTGGCGTCAGGGGGAGTCTTGACCGAGAAAGGGCGGAAGTCGTGGACGCCCTCAATTTGTTTGAGCGCTTCCGCCATGCGCTCGCGGTCTAAGGGATAGGGATAATGCCATGCGTAGCGGATGCGCCACACGGAGGGGTGTTCCTGCTGATAGAGCAGGTAATGATACTCGCGGCTATAGGCGGAATGGCGTGCGTGGAAGTCGGGCGCGACGGCACGGGCGCTCCGCACTTTGAGATCGTCGGGCAATCGGCGGTTGAGCGCGCGGTGCAGGGCGCTCAGGGGCACGGGGCGCGTGGTGTGGAAGTTCACAACCTGCCCCCGTGCATGCACGCCAGCGTCGGTACGGCTGGCGCCCACCACCTGAATCGGTTCGTCAAGCAGCGACTGCAGGCACGATTCCAGCACGCCTTGCACGGTGCGCATCCCGTGCTGACGGGCGAACCCGTGAAACAGCGTGCCGTCGTATTCCACCAGCAGTCGCACATTGCGCATACCCTACTCAACGAGTTCCAGCACGGCGGTTTCCACGCCGTCGCCGCGGCGTCGGCTCACCCGCACGATACGGGTGTAGCCACCCTGACGCTCCCGATAGCGCGGCGCAATATTGTCGAACAGATGTTTGACCAGACTTTCGTCGTTCAGGAACGCCCGTGCCTGACGCCGCGCGTGTAGCGTGTTCTGCTTGGCTAAGGTAATCATCTGCTCGGCGAGTCGGCGCGCCTCTTTAGCGCGGGTCACGGTGGTCTCGATGCGCTCGTGCATAAATAAAGAGCGCACGAGATTGCGCAACATCGAGAGCCGATGGTCGCTGGGGCGTCCTAACTTGCGGTATCCTGCTCCGTGGTTCATGACTGACTTCGCCTCCTTGACGATTTTTGCAGGCTCAGCCCCATCGAGGCGAGTTTTTCCTCCACCTCTCTGAGAGCGTTATCTCCGAAGTTGCGAATACTGCGGAGTTCCTGCTCGGTTTTGCTCAGCAATCGGTAGAGGGTGGTGATGCGTGCGCTTCGCAGGGCGTTCAGCACGCGCGTGGAGAAGCCCATCTCTTCCAGCGGGCGGTCGGGCACATTGAGGGGCACGCCGGGCGGCGGTTCGGGCGATTCGAACGCGCCCAGTTCCTCCTCGCTGCCCAGCGCCATGATGCGGCTGAAGTGGTCGCGCAGGATTTCGGCTGCCTGAGCGACTGCCTCGCGGGGATGGATGGCGCCGTTCGTCCACACTTCCAGAATGAGCCGATCGAAGTCGGTGCGGTCGCCCACCAGCGTCGGCTCCACGAGGAAGTTGACTTTGGTGACAGGCGTGAAGAGGGCGCTGGTACGGATTTCGCCGATGACGCCGCGCGTGCGTTCCGGTTTGACAGCGGGCACATAGCCGCGCCCGCGCTCCACAACAATTTCCGCATTCAGCTGCGCGCTGGGGTCGCTAAGCGTGGCAAGATACAGCTCAGGGTTCACAATCTCCAGGTCGGCAGGACACTCAATATCCACAGCGTGAACGACACCCGGTCCCTGTCGGTTCAGGCGCAGGGTATAGCGGTCGCGCGGCTGCGCCGTGGTGGGGCGCAAGGCGAGGTTTTTGAGGTTCAACAAAAAGTGGACAGTGTCTTCTTTAACGCCCGGGATCGGCTCAAACTCGCTCAGCACCCCCTCGATGCGGATGCTGGTGACGGCATAGCCGGGGATGGACGAGAGCAGCACGCGGCGCAGGGCGTTCCCCAGCGTGGTGCCGTAGCCCCGCTCCAGCGGTTCGATTTCGAACTTGCCGTAGTGCTGATCGGCGCGCACCACCCGTACATGGGTTTCAATCATATCAAGAACCATTCCAGCGTGCCTCCTTATCGGCTATAGAACTCGATGATTTTCTGCAGGTCGACAGGGGTCTGGATGTCGTCTGCTTCGGGGGCGCGGACGACGGTCGCCTGCAGGCGGTTCGGGTCGTACTGGAGCCATGCGGGGCGCTGCCCGTCGGCTTGCGCGGCGCGAGCCAGCGCTTCCTTGCCCAGTGTGGTGCCACGCTTCGACTCGTGCATCTCGATCACATCGCCCGGGCGCACCTGATAGGAGGGGATGTTCACACGGCGCCCGTTGACCGTGAAGAATCGGTGCGAGACCATCTGTCGGGCTTGACCGCGTGAGACGGCGAACCCCAGGCGATAGATCACATTATCGAGTCGCATTTCGAGCTGGCGCATCAGCACTTCGCCCGTGACGCCGCGGGCGCGCTGGGCGTTTTCGACATAGCGTCGGAACTGCGCCTCTCGAATCTGATACATCTGGCGCAGCTTCTGCTTCTCGCGGAGCTGCTCGCCGTACTCACTCATTTTTCGGTCGCGCGTGCGGGGACCGTGCTGACCGGGCGGATAGTTGCGGCGTTCTAAGGCGCACTTTTTGGTGTAGCAGCGGTCGCCTTTGAGAAACAGTTTCTCGCCCGCGCGTCGGCACATGCTACACTTCGAATCCCAGATAACAGACATACTTGCGTTCCTCCTTCGTTACACACGCCGTCGTTTGGGCGGTCGGCATCCGTTATGGGGCACAGGGGTGACATCTTTGATGCTGAGGATCTCCAGTCCCGCCGCCTGGAGCGAGCGGATGGCGGTCTCGCGTCCGGGTCCGGGACCTTTGACTTCCACATCGACTTTGCGCATGCCGTGTTCCATCGCGACGCGTGCGGCGCGTTCGGCTGCCAGCTGTGCCGCGAAGGGCGTACCCTTCTTGGTGCCTTTGAACCCCACTGTGCCGCCACTTGCCCAGGACAGCACATTGCCCTGCTGGTCGGTGATGGTGACAATCGTGTTGTTGAAGGTTGCCTGAATATGCGCAACCCCATGCACCACATTTTTGCGTTCTTTTTTGACCTGTGTTTTGCCCGTTGATTTGCGTGCCATAGGCGTCTCCCTTTACTTCTTGGCTTTGCGGCGTCGCCCGGTGCTGACCGTCTTCTTGGGACCCTTGCGGGTGCGGGCGTTGGTGCGGGTGCGTTGCCCGCGCACGGGCAGTCCGCGGCGGTGGCGCATGCCGCGATAGCAGCCGATTTCGATCAATCGCCGGATGTTCATCTGGATTTCGCGGCGGAGGTCGCCTTCGATGGTGTAGTTGTTTTCGATCTCCGCGCGCAGGCGGGCGACTTCCTCTTCGGTCAGCTCACGGACGCGCTTGTTGGGGTCAATCCCCGTTTTTGCCAGAATTTTGCGTGCCGAACTCAGCCCAATCCCGAAAATCACGGGCAGGGCGTACTCGATTTTCCGATCGCGTGGTAAATCCACACCTGCAATACGAGCCATGCGTTTTCCTCCTAACCCTGGCGCTGTTTATGCTTGGGGTTCTCGCAGATGACGCGAACAACCCCCTTGCGCCGGATAATCTTGCATTTGGCGCACATTTTTTTCACCGATGCTCGCACTTTCATGGTCTTCACCTCGTTCGCGAGCGCATGCGATGCTCGCGGGGGGATATTATACCCTATCACGACATCAATTGCGAATCGCCCCGGCAGGAGACGCCGCCTCTCCACTGCCGAGCGCCGGTGCCGTCAGACCGTGCCGTGCTTTAAGAGCGATAACGGTACACGATTCGCCCGCGTGTGAGATCGTAGGGCGAAAGCGCCACCTTCACGCGGTCGCCTGGCAGAATGCGAATGAAGTTAATTCGCATCTTGCCCGACAGATGCGCGAGAACCGTGTGTCCGCCTTCGATTTCCACCTTGAAAGTGGTGTTCGGCAGACACTCCACGACGGTGCCTTCCACTTCGATCTCTTTACCTTCGGTCTTCGCCATCGCATCACCTCCAATTAATATTTTACTCGATGGTCAGGATTTCTGCACCATTTTCGGTGACCAGCACGGTGTGTTCGAAGTGGGCGGCAGGTTTGCGGTCGCGCGTGATGATTGCCCAGTGGTCGTCGGCAATTTCCACTTCGGGGCTGCCCATCACAATCATCGGTTCAATCGCCAGCACCATGCCGGGCTGCAGTTTGACGCCTTTGCCCGGTTGCATGCCCCAGTTGGGGATGTCGGGCATCTCGTGGAGGAATCGCCCCACGCCGTGCCCTGCCAGCCCCTGCGCGGGCTGGAAGCCCCCCTGCTTCACATACGATTCAATCGCGTAGCTGATGTCGCCGGTGGTGTTGCCGGGGCGTGCATGTTCAATCCCCACACGGAGCGCCTCTTCGGTGTAGCGTACCAGGCGCTTGCGCTGGTAATCGGTGTGCCCCGCAATCACGGTAATCGCCGTGTCGCAGCAGAAGCCCTCATAGAACACGCCGATATCGAGCGACACAATATCGCCCTCCCGGATGACGCGCCCATCGGGCAAGCCATGCACAATCTGCTCGTTGATAGAAACGCACAACACCCCGGGATACAGGCGGTAGCCCTTGAACGCGGGGAAGCCGCCCATCTCCAGCACCAGCCGTTCCGCCAGCGCGTTCAGTTCGCCTGCGGTCGTGCGGTTCGGCTCAATCGCCTCCTTGCATGCCCGCAGCACGCGCGCGGCAATTCGCCCCGCCTTGCGGATGCGCTCTACCTCAAATGGGGTTTTCAAACGAATCTGACTCATCGCTGTTGCGTCCCCCATGAGGATACCCGAAACGCCCGAATAGGGTATCCTATACGCCGATGACGAACCGAAGAGTCGATGGCAGAGCGCCGAATGAAATTCGCCCGATTCAGATTGAGTGTGGGTTCCACCCTTACGCGGAAGGCTCGTGCCTGATCAAGATGGGCAACACCCATGTGGTGATTACGGCGACGGTGGAAGACAAGGTGCCGCCGTTTCTGAAAGGCACGGGTCAGGGCTGGATTACAGCCGAGTATAGCATGATTCCCCGCGCGGGCAAGCAGCGCAGTGCGCGCGAAGTCACGCGCGGCGCCCCCACAGGACGCACGATGGAAATCCAGCGCCTGATCGGACGCGCCATCCGCGCGGTGGTGGATTTGTCTCAGCTTGGCGAGCGCACCATCACGCTGGACTGCGATGTGATTCAGGCGGATGGCGGCACGCGCACCGCCTGCGTGACGGGCGGTTTCGTGGCGTTTGTGGATGCCTGCCGCTGGATGATTGAGCAGGGCTATATGAGCCGTATGCCGTTTCAGGAGCGCGTGGCGGCAGTGAGCGTCGGTGTCGTGCGCAACATGGAACTGCTGGACCTGTGCTACGAGGAAGATGTGCAGGCGTCGGTGGATATGAATGTGGTGATGACCCATCAGGGACGCTATGTGGAGGTGCAGGGCACGGCGGAGGGCACGCCCTTCTCGCGCGAGCGCCTGCTGCGCCTGCTGGACCTGGCACAGGTGGGCTTGAACGAGATTTTTAAAGTTCAGGAACAGGCGTTAGCGCCGCTTCTGCGATGAAACCGATTGAACGCATCGTCTCGCTGGCGCCTTCCATGACCGAGATTCTCTATGCGCTCGGTCTGGGCGGGCGTGTGGTGGGCGTTACGGCGCTCTGCAACTACCCCCCAGAGGCGCGTCAGAAGCCCAAAGTGGGCGATGCGAACATCAGCCCCGAAAAGGTGGTCGCCCTCAAGCCCGATCTGGTGGTGGCGCATGCGGTGCTGAACGCGCGCGTGATTCCGACTCTGCAGCGGCTCGGGTTGCGCGTGATGAGCGCAAACCCGAACACCTTTGAGAAACTGTTTGATTTTATGCTCGCGCTGGGGCGTACCTGTGGCGTGGAATCGCAGGCGCGCCGGGTGGTGAGCCGGCTGCAGGAGCGTGTGAATCGGGTGGCGGCGAATACCCGTCAGCGGCGACGGCGCCCCCGCGTGCTGTTTGCCATTTCTCTGGAGCCGCTGTGGGCATCGGGGCGCGAGACCTTTGCCGACACGCTGATTCGGCTGGCAGGCGGCGAGAATGCGCTGGGCAGGGCGTTCGCGGGGTTTCGCGCGGTGAGTCTGGAAACGGCGCTTGCCAGCCAGCCCGAAGTGGTGATTCTCACAGGCGGAGGTAAAGCTAGCCTGCTGAAAGACCCCCGCTGGCGACGCACGCCCGCCGTGCAGAAACAGCAGGTGTATGAGGTAAACCCCGATATCTTTTTGCGCGAATCGCCCCGGCTGGTGGACGCCTTAGAGCAGCTGGCGCAGATTCTTGCACGCGCCCGATAACGCAAAAGCCCCCCTTCCGCTGGAAGGAGGGCAAACCGTGCGGATGGCTCCCGGGGCAGGACTCGAACCTGCAACCTAGTGGTTAACAGCCACCCGCTCTGCCGATTGAGCTACCCGGGAGCGTGCGCAAGAATTATACCACATCGTCCCCTGACTTGTCAAGAGTTTGAGCCAGCCACCTCACTCGTCCAGCGCCTCGCCTGCGCCGCGCGGGATGCGAATCTCATCGACCAGTTGCTGGATGTTTTCGGGTGGGGGCGGCGTGAGGCGCGAGACCATCAGCGCAGTCGCCATATTCAGCACCATGCCCACAACCCCGATACCCTCCGCGCTGATTCCGAAAAAGTCTTCCAGAAGTGGTTGGGGCGTGCCAAACAGCTGGGGCGAGCGCATCAGCGCGATCATGCATGCCGTGAAGGTCAGCCCCACCACCATGCCTGCAACGGCGCCCTGCTGGTTCATCCGTCGGTCAAAAATCCCCAGCAGAATAGACGGGAACAATCCTGCCGCTGCCAGCCCGAAGGCGAACGCGACCACCTGCGCCACAAAGCCAGGCGGGTTAATCCCCAGATAGGCTGCCACGCCCAGCGCAGGGAGCATCGCGAGGCGCCCCACCAGCAGGCGGAGCCGCTCAGGGGCGCGCGGGTTCCAGATGCGATAATACAGGTCGTGCGCCACCGCACTCGCCATCGCAATCAGCAATCCCGAAGCGGTGGAAAGCGCCGCCGCCAGACCGCCCACCGCCACCAGCGCAATCACAAACCCTGCCAGACGCGCCACCTCCGGCGTGGATAGCACGATAATGTCGTTGTCCACGAACACCTCGTTCGGGTTGCTCATATCGGGCTTGTCAAAATTCGGCTTGCCCCCTTCCATTGTGAAGGCGTTGCCCTTCGCGACGGTGAGGCGTCCATCGCCGTTTTTGTCCACAAACGCCAGCAGGCGGGTCTTCTCCCACTTGGCGACCCACTCAATCTGGCGCACCTCGTCCAGCGGCTTGCCGTGCAGGGTGTTAATCAGATTGTAGCGTGCGAACATGGCGACGGCGGGCGCCGTGGTGTAGAGCAGAGCAATAAATAGCAGCGCCCAGAACGCCGAGTAGCGCGCCGAGCGCACATCGGGTGTGGTGTAGAAGCGGATAATCACATGGGGCAACCCCGCTGTGCCCACCATCAGCGCCGCCGTGATTGCCAGCACATCCAGCATCGGCTTGTTCTGGAACGGCTGGGTATATTCCGCGAAGCCCAGCTGGGTTTGAATCTGGTTGAGCCGCTCAGGCAAATCGCTCGCCACCAGCGCCAGCTGGGGGATTGGCACGCCTGTCAGCATAAAGGCAATCGCAAACGCTGGAATGAGGTAGGCGATAATCAGCAGGGCGTACTGCACCGCCTGAGTCCATGTAACGCCCTTCATTCCGCCCAGCACGGCGAAGAAGGCGACCACCAGCACGCCCACCAGCACCCCGAGCGCGATATCCACCTGCAGGAATCGGCTGAACACGATCCCCACGCCGCGCATCTGCCCCGCCACATAGACGAGCGAGATGAACAGCGTCGCCAGCGCCGCCAGCGCCCGCGCGGTATTCGAAGCGTAGCGGTCGCCGATAAAATCGGGCACTGTGAATCGGCGGTACTTGCGCAGGTAGGGCGCCAGCAGCAACGCGAGCAGCACATAGCCGCCTGTCCAGCCCATCAGATAGATGGCGCCGTCGTAGCCCATCGCAGAAATCAGCCCTGCCATCGAGATGAAGCTCGCGGCGCTCATCCAGTCGGCAGCGGTCGCTGCGCCGTTGGCAACAGGGGGCACGCCCCGTCCCGCCACATAAAACCCCTTTGTGTCGCGCACGCGACTCGCGTAGCCAATATACAGATAGAGCGCGAAGCTCAGCCCAACCAGCAGATAAGTCCAGAGTTCCGTACTCATCCCTGAGCCTCACTCATGCACATCGTATTCGCGGTCCAGCCGATCCATGCGCCAGGCATATAGCCAGATGAGCAACACGAACACATAGATACTGCCCTGCTGAGCAATCCAGAAGCCAAGCGGGAGCGTTCCGATACGAAACTGGCTCAGCGGCTCCGCCAGCAGAATGCCCAGCCCATACGACACCAGCGCCCACACCAGCAGCAGCGTCCGAATCAGACGCAGATTCGCACGCCAGTACGCTCGAACAGGGTTCTGGGGGTTCATAACAACCTGATTTCGTCCCCTGCCGCGCTCTTTCCTGCCAGAATAACAGCAAAGCCCCATGCGCAATCCGCATGGGGCTTGTTTGCCGCCAATGAGGGCGAATGCTTACTGGCAGCTGAAGTCTTCCGAGTCGGTGATATTGGTGCCCGGCACGCCGTGCAGGTCGTTGTAGGGCAGCTGCGGGGTGGATTGCACTGCTTCCAGCCCCGAATCGGTGGCGACCAGCGGGATGTCGGTGCGCCAGCTGTAGTAGCGCGGCGCGCGCGAACCCGACGGCGTGGTGAACTGCTGGGCAATCGTGTTGACCGCCGCATAGCGCGTCCACTTGGCGTGCCCGTCGGCGAAGTTAATCACCACACCCTCACCGTGCCGCGCAAAGCCGAGGAACAGGCTGAACGGCAGGGTGGAGGTCAGCGTCTTCACATAGCCGTCGAAGAACATAATTGTCTCGACGGGCGCTTCCATCGCTGCCATCTTGGTGACGGGTGTGTAGCGGTTGAGAGCGGTGCCGCAGAAGTTCTCGCCGAACAGTCCGAGGTTGGGCGCATAGCCCGTGTAGCGGAAAGTGCCGCCATAGTTCAGCCCGATAGCCTGCAGTCGCGCCTGCCAGTCAATCCCAGGACGATAGCTGGGGCATGCAAAAATATCGGCGTTCTTGATGTAGGGTGCCAGCACATCGTATACCGTAATCAGTGCCGGCTGGTTCTGCTGGTTGCGCCCCAGGTAGGCGCTCATCGGCATCGTCTCGTCATAGTCCGTTACATACTGCAGGGTTGCCAGAGCAATCTGCTTCTGGTTATTGGTGCAGCTGGTCTGGCGCGCTTTCTCGCGTGCCTGCGCAAACACGGGGAACAGGATTGCCGCCAGGATTGCGATAATCGCAATCACTACCAGCAGCTCGATCAGTGTAAAGCCCTTGCGATTCATACCGTTCATCGTACCTCCTAATAGGTCTGTTGGTCGCCCATATAAAAACGGCGAGGTTCCCACTCAGGGGAACCCGCCGTCATGGGTTCCCTTATTATACCCCATGAGACGGAATGTCAAGGGGGGTGTCTCGCGCTTTTTATGACAAAACCCGTAATTTAGCGGGGTACGAACTGCGGCGCGTGGCGGTACGCCTCAAACTGCTCGGCGACGCGCGCCTCGTCGGTGCGCCCCTTGTGCAGGTAGAGCCGATAGCGCAAAGTCAGGGTTTGCCCCGAAGCAAGCAGGTAATCGCCCGTGCCGGCAGGTTTATCGGGTTCAAAGTCGTGAATCCCGAAGGGGTTGACCGCGAACAGCCCATAGTCGCGCACATGCCAGTAGGTCGGATGGCGGAAGTTCGCAGGGTGGTCAAAAATCGCGATTCCCACAATCTCGCCTTCAACGGGACCTGTGTAATCGCACCATTCGGCGCGTTTGCCCCAGGCGTCTTTATTGCGCTGACCCCGCGCGTTGACAATCTGACCACCTTCACCCCGCGTTACTTCCATACTGGATGCCACACGCACGCCGAAAGTGCCCTCTTTGGTGTCGCCGAAGCGCACGGGTTCCTCCTTTGCTTTCAGGCTCACCGTGTAGTCCAGCCAGCGCGCCTCGGGCGCCGCGTAGGCGATAATCTCGGTGGTCTCTTCCAGCAGGGTTTTGCCATCGGGCGCGACCCAGTCGTTACGCGCCACGATTCGGCTCAGCACCAGCCCTGATTCCACACGCACCAGCTCGCGCGGGACAATCTTCCCCTTGCCTGCGCCCTCGCCCCAGAAGTCCACCCCGTTCACCGCGCCGTGCGTGAACCATACAGAGCGATGGTGTGGGTGGTCCATCGATTCGCCTTGCACGACTCGCATTGGGAAATGGCGGGTGATGGGTTTGCCGTTCGCGCCGTAGAGGGGGTACAGGTACGGCTTCGGCGCGCCCTGAAGCACATACGCTGTGAACGGCTTCCCCTGATAGGTAATCTGTACACTCTGCTCGGTGCGGGTGTGTTCGAATCCCCTGGGGCGCTGGGGATGGGGGCGCAGGGTGTAGAGCTTGCGTCCGCCTTTGGGCAGGTTGGGTTCTATCCAGACCAGCCATCGCTTGCCCTCGCGTTCCACTACCTGCGCGGCGACAGGCGTGGCGCCTTCCATCAGCGCCAGCGGGATTTCAGGCAGACGACGCAACAACGGCATCCAGACAGGGCAACCCTGATAGCTTGCCTCCGTCGCCCGCACTTCCACGCGCAACAACACGCTCTCGTCCTCCACGAGCAGGGTGTTTCGCGCTATCGGTGCCGATTCCTGCTACACCAGCCGCTCCAGCCACGCGCGGCTCCGGGCATCCAGCGCGGTGTAGTCCCGAATCTCGTAGCGGCTACCGTCCACCGCCACAATCAGGTAGCGCACGGGCGAAAGTTCATGCACATTATCGCGCCAGTTGCGCACATAGAAGACGCGCTCGCCCCGGTCGGTCTCCACCTCCCAGCGCAGCTGCCCGTACTCTTCAGTGAGCGAGTAGATTTTCTGAATGAGGGGGATGAAATAGCGCTGTTCCAGCTCCGCTTCCACAATCGCACGGGAGGCAGGCGCCATGCCCTCCAGCGTGCGGAACATGCCAATTTCTTTCCCCTCAAAGGTCAGCACGCTGATATACTGGTCGGGGTTGGAGAAGGGGAAGGCACGCGCGAACTGCACATCTTCATGCACTTCCCCATCCTCCAGCCGAATGCGGATGTGGCGGCTTTCGGGCACGCGCTCCACCACCACGCGCGACGGGTCCAGCCAGCGTACTTCGAGTTGGCTCATCACTGCCACCGCTCCCAGAGCTGGGGGTACTGGTTCGGGTCCAGATTGATCTGCGAGCAGTAGGTGAAATCGTTACGCTCGCATTCGCGCTCAGGCAAGCCATAAAGTTGCTCGAAGGGCGTTACTTTGGTGTGCCCATCCGCGAAGGTCACGACCACCAGCCCCATGTGGCGCCCGTGCGGACGCTGATGGAACGCCGCGCCGGGATTCAGCCCCTGTGCAGCAGGAAACGGCGAGTAGACCACATTCATGTAGTAGCCGTACTGGCGCCACAGAGGATAGCTGCTGACCCCACTGGGGATGGCGTCCATCACCAGCACATGGTTGGCAGGGCTGTTGAGGGCTGCCATGTGCTTGCTGGGAACCGTCCACGGGCTGCCGCACGCCCACATGTAGCCCATCGGTGAGGGGTATGCCGCGCCGTAGCCAATCCGCCCTTCGCAGACCAGTCGGCGCCCCGTCGCCTGCGATTCGTCGGGTGTTTTCGCATCGGGGCATTTCGAGTAGAGATTGTTTTTGGAATAAGGCTGGAGCCAATAGAGGTAGCCGATGGAGGTACAACTCGTATAGCCGCCGCCGCAGAACCCAGGGGGCGGGATGGTCGCAATCTCCGCGAAGGGGTAGATCTCGTCATAGTCCTGCAAATACATCATCGCCGCCAGCCCGATTTGCTTATTGTTGCTCAAGCACATCGTCTGGCGGGCTTTGGCACGCGCCTGTGCGAATACGGGGAATAAAATTGCGGCTAAGATGGCGATAATCGCTATCACCACGAGCAACTCTATCAGGGTAAAACCGCGCTGTTTCATTTCCGTCTCCTCCATAAGCATTATACCCCAGTTTCGTGAGGTTATTCGGGAGCAGGGATGGGGTATGCTATTTTAGACATGGTGCAGGGGTTTTCGGTTCCGAAGCGGATTCAGCGCGTGCTGGGCAGGTGGGGCTTATATCTGGCATGGGGGCTGTTTCGCTGGTTGCCGATGGGTTGGGCGATACGGCTCGGCGCGGGGGTGGGGTTGCTGGGCTACTGGCTGGTGGGGCGCTATCGGCGGGTGGCGGAGGCGAATCTGCAGCGGGCGTTTCCAGAGTGGTCGCGGGCGCAGGTGCGTGCGACCGCACGGCGCGTGTTTCGGAACTTCGGCGTCGCGCTGGCGGAGTTTCTCAAAGCGCCCTCTATGAGCAAAGAGGAGATTGAGCAACGCCTGCAGGTGGTCGGGCTGGAGCATCTCGATGCGGCGTTTCGGGAGGGCAAAGGTGTGCTGCTCATTACGGGGCACTTCGGCAACTGGGAGCTGATGGCGCGCTACCTCTGTATGCTGGGCTACCCCATCTGGGTGATCGCCCGCGACACAGACGACCCCGCCACGACCGAGCTGGTAACCCTGATTCGGGAGCGGAGCGGTTATAAAGTGATTCCGCGCGGTCAGGCGGCGCGCCCCGTGCTGAAAGCCCTTCGCAACAACGAGGCGGTGGGAATCCTGCCCGACCAGAACGCAGGCGATGTGTTTGTAGAGTTTTTCGGGCAAAAAGCAGGCAGTGTGGCGGGTCCTGCGGTGTTCCATCTGCGCACGGGCGCGCCGCTGGTGCCCCTGTTTAATGTACGCCTGCCGGGCGATTATCATCGGGTGGAGATTCTGCCCCCGTTGCGTTTTGAGCCGACGGGCGATACAGCAGCCGATAGTCAGCGCATCATGCAGGCGTTGCACGACATTCTGGAGACCTATGTGCGGCGCTATCCCGACCAGTGGCTCTGGCTGCATGACCGCTGGAAGTCCGCTCGCAAGCGCGGCTTGGCGTAAGGTTCACAACTGACCCCCTGCTACCCGATACGCCTCGCCCGTGATATACGAGGCTTCATCCGACGCCAGAAACACCAGCAGGTTGCATACATCCTCATAGGTGCAGCCGCGCCCAAGGGGAACCTGCGCCTCGTAGTAGCGCTGGACCGCCTCTTGCGGAATGCCCCACTTGCGGGCGTACTGTTCAAACAGGCTCTCCTGCCACATCGGCGACTCGAAGAGATTCCCCGGGCAGATGGCGTTCACCCGAATGCCGTAGGGCGCAAGGTCCATCGCGATACTCTGGGTCAGCCCGATCCCGCCGAACTTGCTGGCGGCGTAGGCGCCGTTTTTGTAGCTCCCCTTCAGCCCCGACTTGGAGTTAATCTGAATAATCACGCCACTCCCCTGCGTTTTCATGACCTTCGCCGCCTCACGGGCGCACAGGAAATAGCCTGTCAGGTTCACATCGATCTGCCACTGCCACTGCTCCAGCGTCATCTCGGTCAGCTCGGCGGCATGAATCACGCCCGCGTTCGCCACGAGAATATCGAGCCGTCCGAAAGTCTCCACCGTGCGCTGGACCGTCTCAGCGACCTGCGCTTCGGAGCGCACATCGCAAAACAGGGGCAACACCTTACACTCAGGGTAGGCTTGCTGAATACCCTGCGCCACGCGCTCCAGTTTTTCGGGCTGGATGTCGCTGAGCGTGAGTCCCCGACATCCTTCTGCTGCGAGGCGTTTTGCAATCGCCTCGCCCAAGCCCTGCGCACTGCCCGTCACCCACGCCACGCGCCCTGCCAGTCGCACGCCTAACCCCCTGCTGGCTCAATTTGCACCGCTGTGCCGTAGACTAAAATCTCGGCGGAGTTGTGGGTGACATTACCCGATACATAGCGCACATTTACGATGGCGTTTGCGCCGAGCTTGACCGCCTCTTCGATCATGCGCTGTTCGGCTTCGGCGCGGGCGTGCGCCAGCATCTCGGTATACTCCTTCAGTTCGCCGCCCACAATCTGGCGCAACGAAGCCAGAATGTCGCGCCCGAAATGAGTCGCGCGCACCGTATTCCCTTTAACAATGCCCAGCACTTTTGTAATCCGATAACCGGGCACTTCTGCCAGATTCGTAATAATCATCATGCACCTCCATAAACTGTTTCGTGGGCAAGGCGCTCTCTCCTGCCCTGAGGAATTGGGCTATAATAGAACCATGCACATGCGAAGGTTGTTCTGGGCAGGTTTATGGAGTCTCATAGCGAATCTGTATGGTCAGACCCTTGTGGACCCGAACCTGACCTACGACACAGTGGTTGCCTCCGGGTTGAGTCTGCCGATTGCCATCGAGTTTCTGGAGCCTTCTAACCCGAACCGCTTTTTTGTGATTGAGAAAAATACCGGGCGCGTGAAACTGGTGGAGAACGGCGCCGTAACGGCGACCGTGCTGGATTTGCCCGTCAACAACGCCAGTGAGCGCGGGCTGCTGGGAATTGCGCTTCACCCCAACTTCGCCCAGAACGGCTATGTGTACCTTTACTACACCCTTTCCAGCACAGGCGCCGACACAGGAACCCAGTCCGCATGGGTGGATAACCGCGTGGAGCGCTACACATGGAACGGGACAAGCCTGGTGAACCCCACGCTCATTGTTGCCTTCCCGCGCGACCCCAGCCAGAGCAACGGACCCAATCACGATGGAGGCGTGATTCTGTTCGGTCCTGAGGGGCTACTCTATGGGGTTACGGGCGACCTGAATCGGGGGCGGCTTACCAACGGGCGCATCGAGCAGAACACCAGCACCACGGCGGTGGCGGGGGTGGGCGGAATCTTTCGCCTGAACCCCGACGGCTCCATCCCGTCCGATAACCCGTTCGTGGCGCATCCAGACCCGCGCATTCAGCGCCTCTGGGCATACGGAATTCGCAACAGCTTCGGCATGGCGTTTGACACGCTCACCGCCAGGCTCTGGATGACCGAGAACGGTCCAAATGTCTACGACGAAATCAACCTCGTGGAGCGCGGCTTCAACAGCGGCTGGCTCAAGATTATGGGACCCGATTCGCGGGACGCCGCCTACAGCGAAAACGGCAACACCGCCTACGACGCAAGCGATCTGGTTTACCTGCCCAACGCCTATTATGCCGATCCTGTTTTCTCGTGGCTGACGCCGATTGGCGTGACGAGCATCCAGTTTCTGCGCTCCGCGCGATTCGATGTAGGCGTTCGCGACCATGCCGTGGTGGGCGAATCGAACAACGGGCAGCTCTACTTTTTCAGGCTGAACGCTCCGCGCGATGATTTTGTGCTTTCGGGCGCGCTGGCAGACCGCGTTGCTGACTCCACCGCAGAACGCAACAGTCTCGCGTGGGGCACAGGCTGGGGCATCGTGACCGACCTCAAAATCGGTCCCGATGGCTACCTGTATGTGGTCTCGTTGTTCGCCAACCGAATCTATCGGATTCGCCCCGTGAACCCGCCCGAAGTGGTGAACGGGCATGCGCGTCTGGAGGGGCGTAGCGGGTTGCCTCTGGGCGTGCCGCTGCAGCTCACACTCCTGCAGAACGGCAACCCTGTGCAAACGATCCACACCACGCTGGACGCCTACGGGCGCTTCTCGGAGCGCGTGAACGCGCCGGGCGTCTACACCGTTCGAGCGAAGGCGGGCACTTACCTCTCTATCAGCGTCCCGAATGTGTCGGTCCCGGCGCAGGGGTTCGCTTACCTCCCCCTGCAATTCACCGTTAATGGCGATGTGAATGGCGACGATGTGATTGATGATGCCGACCTGCTCGCCGTATTGTTTGAGTTCGGACAGAGCGGCTCTCCCGCTGACCTGAACAACGACGGCGTGGTGGATGACGCCGACCTCCTCACGGTATTGTTCAACTTCGGCAGTGGCGGATAGCAGGAAAACCTGCCCCGCTGCCGAACCCTCCCCCATGAGGAGAGAAAGCGATGCATGTCGGCATACTCACCGCGCCATTCGGGAATGAGCCTCTGGAGAAGGTTTTTGAGTTCGCACGCCAGCACGGGTTCAAAACGCTGGAGCTCGCCTGCGGCTATGGACATCCGCATCTGAATCTGGAATCGCCCGATGTGGACACGCTCAAACGCCTGATGGACAAAACGGGCGTGGGACTCTCGGCGATAGCGTTCTACACCAACAACACGCATCCCGACCCTGCCGAGCGCCAGCGCAATAACGACGGCGTGCGCAAAGCGATTGAGATTGCCCGCGCGCTTGGCGTCTCGGTAGTCTGCACACTTGCAGGGCATCCCGTGCCAGGCAAAAGCAAAATGCAGACTATTGAGGAAGAGTGCGCTCAGGTGTTTCACCCTCTCGCCGAGTACGCAGGTGAGCGCGGCGTCAATATCGCCCTCGAAAACTGGTTCGCCACCAACATTCAGGCGTTAGACCACTGGCAGCGACTGTTTGAGGTCGTGCCCCACCCTAACTTCGGGCTAAACTTTGACCCCTCGCACCTGCTGTGGCAGCAGATTGACTACATTAATGCCGTGTTTCTGTTCGGCTCGCGGATTTTCCACACGCATGCGAAAGACACGGAGGTGATGCGCCAACGGCTGGAATATGTGGGCAATCAGGGCACAGGCTGGTGGCGCTATGTGATTCCGGGGCTGGGACAGGTACGCTGGGGCGAGTATATCGGCGCGCTCCGGCGTGTGGGCTATAACGGCGTGCTGTCTATTGAGCATGAAGATAGCGCCGTCGGGCGTGAAGAGGGGTTTCTTATTGGCAAGCGCTATTTGGAGCAGTTCATCGCGGAGGGGAGCTGAGCCATGCGAACCATGCTGGCAATTACACTTTTGCTGGGGCTGGGCTGGGCGCAGAGCCTGCCCACGCCTCAGGCAGTGCTGAATCGGCTGAGTCAAAAAGCGAAAACCACCCGCGCCTACGCCTATCAGTGGGATTACTATAAGCGCGACCCCAGCACAGGCAAACTGGGCGCCAAACAGGTTTATAAGCTGGAGTTCCTCAAGCCCCACTACCGCAAACTCACCATCATCCAGCGCGACCTGTTCAGTAACGGCGCGGTTCTCACCTATAATCCCGATCAGGACAGCAAGGTACATGCCCGCAAGGGGATTATCCACCGCACCTATGCCCCTGACGACCCCGAAGTCGCCGACTTTTTCCGCACCGATCTGGAATGGATTGCGAACGACCTCCAGCGGCTCTTCAAGGGTGCGAAAGCCGAACCTGTCCAGCGCGTGAAATACAACAATCGCGACTGTTTCCGTGTTGCCTTCGCCCCGAAAGACGCCACCTACACGCGCGTGGTGCTGTGGCTGGAGGTGAACGATTCGATGCCCATTCGGATTGAGTATCACGACGCGAAGGGTCTTTATTCGGTGCGCGAGTATACCGATTACTCGTTCCCGAACCTGAAGGTGGACGATTTTCGGATTTGAGAGTTCTTTAGAGTTCGAACAATTCCTTCACCTTACACCGAAAGTCGGGTAGCAGGTCGCCGCCTGTGAGCTCCTCTTCTGCCGAGAGGGTGCGCACCTCAAACGGCGCGGTGTACACATTCACCGTGCGCGTTTCAGGGAACAGCAGCCATACCTGTTTTGCGCCCGACTCGAAATATTCCCCAATCTTGCGGAGCAAATCAGCCACATCCTCGTTGGGGGAGACAATTTCTACGGCTAAATCGGGGGCGCCGTTTTCGAAGCCTTTAGCAGGTTTGCCATCGGGCAGGCGCTCTTTGAGAGTGAAAGCGACATCGGGGCTGCGAATGTTGCCGTTCGCCATGCGGAAGCCCGCCTGCGAACCCGCCACATAGCCGCGCCCCTTTGCAGCAGGCACCATGCGGGCGATCAACTCAGCTCCAATCACATCATGCTCATGTCCTGCGGGCACTTCCTTTGCCTCCCCGTCTACCAGTTCATACTTGCGCCCATCGTCGGGCAGGCGCAGAAACTGCGCCTCCGTAAGGCGGCGGGCGCGTCTGGGTTTGTGTGCAACGGCTCTGGACATCCCCGAATCACCAGAAGGATTATACCTGCAATCGCTCCTGTCGGCGAAAGCGAAACTCGCTTCCCTGCGAATTCGTAGTATAATTGTATGGAGAAGCCCTGCATCGCAGGGAAGTGTCCTTGACAATTGGGTGTATCGCAGCGTTGCTCCCCATAAGGTGGCTTTCAACTTGCCTGGGATTTATGGAACAATTTCCCCGGAAAGCACGGAACTCCCTGCAGGCGTCGCAGAGTCTAACCGATAATCATGGTGTGAGTGGCGACAGAGCCATCCGGCAGGGGGGCAAAGCGTGATGCACCCGACCCAATAAGGGGGTAAAACGATGAGCGCATCGGATTTCTTGCGCCAGATTGAAGAGCAGCGTCGTCTGGAAAAACAGATTGCCTGGGAAGGCACCTTTCGGGACTATCTGGAGATTGTCCAGAAGAACCCGAAAGTGGCGAACCTGGCGCACGCGCGCGTCTACGACATGATTCTCAGCGCAGGCGTAGAGGAGCGTGGCGAGGGGCAACCGCGCGAGTATAAATTCTTCACTTCTGAGCTGTTTGGCATGGAGCGCACGCTCCAGCAGCTGGTGGAAGAATACTTCGCGCCCGCCGCACGCCGACTCGATGTGCGCAAGCGCATCCTGTTGCTGGTCGGTCCCGTCGGCGGAGGGAAGTCGACTCTGGTGACAATGCTCAAGCGCGGTTTGGAGCGCTACTCGCGCACCGAGGAAGGCGCCGTGTACGCCATCAAAGACTGCCCCATGCACGAAGAGCCGCTCCATCTCGTGCCCGAAGAGCTTCGTGCCGACTTCAAGCGCCAGTTCGGCGTGCATATCGAGGGCGATCTCTGCCCCGTGTGCCAGTGGAAACTCAAGCACGAGTGGGGCGAGAACATCGAGAATGTGCCCGTCGTGCGCATCAAGTTCTCCGAGCGCGAGCGCGTCGGAATCGGCACCTTCAAGCCCTCAGACCCCAAGTCGCAGGATGTCTCCGAACTGACGGGGAGCGTGAACCTGAACCTGCTGACCCAGATTGGTGTCGAATCGGACCCGCGCGTCTATAACTTCGACGGCGAGCTGAACAAGGCGAACCGCGGCATCATGGAGTTCATCGAGATGCTCAAGGCGGACAAGCGCTTCCTTTATGAGCTGAACACCGTCGCGGGCGAGCAGATGATTAAAATCGGGCGGTTCGCGCTGATTTATACCGATGTCGTGGTGATTGCCCACACCAACGAGTACGAATACAACGCCTACTTCTCCAACAAGGAGAACGAGGCGATGATTGACCGCATGTTCGTGGTCAAAGTGCCCTACAACCTGCGCGTCTCGGAAGAGATTCGGATTTATGATAAGCTCATCAAGCAATCGCAGTTCAGCGACGAGAGCCAGGATCTTTCCAAGGTGCATATCGCGCCGCATGCGTTGCGTGTGGCGGCGATGTTCGCCGTGCTGAGCCGCCTGAAGCCGCCCAAGAAGAGCGGGATGTCGCTGATGACCAAGATGAAGCTCTACGACGGCGAGCGTCAGGTCGGCGACTGGGACCAGCGCCATGTGAAAGAGCTGCGTGAAGAGTATCCCGACGAGGGCATGAACGGCGTCTCGCCACGATTTATCCTCAACCGCCTCTCGGCGGCGATGGTCAAGGGACGCCAGTGCATCACGCCGATTGACATCCTGCGCTCCATCCGCGATGGGCTGACCGAATACACCAGTAACGAGGAAGAGCGCAAGAAACTGCTCACCTTCCTGGACGATGTGCGCAAGGAATACGACGAGCTCATCAAGAAAGAGGTGCAGCGCTTCTTCGTCTACAGCTATGAGGAAGCCGCGCACACCCTGCTGGAGAACTACCTCGATAATGTGGACGCCTACTGCAACAAGACCAAAGTGCGCGACCCCATCACGGGCGAGGAGGTAGACCCCGACGAGAAGCTCATGCGCAGCATCGAGGAGCAGATTGGCGTCTCCGAGAACGCCAAGCGCGAGTTCCGCGAGGGGATTATGCGCTCTGTGGCGTCGCTGGCGCGGCGCGGCATCCGCTTCGAGATTGGCAGCGACGAGCGTCTGCGCGAAGCCATCGAGCGCAAACTGTTCGCCGACCTCAAAGATGTGGTCAAGATTACCACCTCCGCCCGCACACCCGACCCCGAACAGCTGCGCAAAATCAACGAGGTGGTCAACCGCATGGTGGAGCAGGGCGGCTATTGCCCCATCTGCGCCAACGAGGCGCTCCGCTATGTGGGCACGCTGTTGAACCGCTAAAGCACCTCATCGGCGAATCACCAGCGGGGGGCGCCCCCGAAGGCGCGCCCCCCGCTGCTATATATCCCATCTAAAAAACTCACGCCAGCGGGTATAATCATGCCGAAACCCAATCGGTAGTATCTGGAGGCAGGGAAGCAGATGGCGGTCAAGCGAAAAACAACGAAAACGGAAATCCCAGAGCCACAATCTCCTGTGGAGACGACGGGCGTGGAGGTCATCGGCGACGCCACGAACGGTCTCCAGAGCGCGGTGCAAAGCGAATACACCGCCCAGCAACTCACGGTGCTGAAGGGGCTGGAGGCGGTGCGCAAACGCCCCGCGATGTATATCGGCGACACCGGTCCGCGCGGACTCCATCACCTCTTCGTGGAGGTGCTGGACAACTCCGTCGACGAAGCGCTCGCCGGGCACTGCGACCATATCGATGTGATCCTGCACGCGGATCAGAGCGTCTCGGTGATTGACAACGGGCGCGGCATTCCGGTGGATATTCACCCGGAAGTCGGGCTGCCGGGCGTGGAAGTGGTCATGACGATGCTCCACGCAGGCGGCAAGTTTGGGGGCGGCGGCTATCGCGTTTCGGGGGGACTGCATGGCGTGGGTGTGTCGGTGGTGAACGCGCTTTCCGAGTGGCTGGAGGTGGAAGTCGCGCGCGACGGCTATCTCTACTATCAGAAGTTTGAGCGCGGCGCGCCCGTAACGCCCCTCAAAAAGGTCAAACCCACCCAAAAGCGCGGCACCAAAGTGCGCTTCCTTGCCGACCGCGAAATCTTCGGCGACTACCGCTACGACCCGAACATCTTCATCAAGCGCCTGCGCGAGCTGGCGTACCTCAATCCGAATGTAACTTTTACCTTCACCGATGAGCTGAACGGCAAGCCGAAGCAGGTGTTCCGCTACACCAAAGGCATCGCCGCGCTGGTGGAAGCACTCAACGAGAACAAAGACCCCATCCACAAGGTGGTCTACTTCCGCAACGCCCGCGAGGACACCGAAGTGGAGGTCGCCCTGCAGTATCACACAGGCTATCAGGAAACCCTGCTCTCCTACGCGAACAACATCCACACAGTGGAAGGGGGCACGCACCTCACAGGTTTCAAGACCGCGCTGACCCGCGTGATTAACCAGTACGCCCGCAAAGCAGGCATTCTCAAGGAGAAAGACCCCAACTTCGCGGGCGACGATGTGCTGGAAGGCTTGACCGCCGTGATTGCCGTCAAGCTGCTCCATCCGCAGTTTGAGGGTCAGACCAAGACCAAGCTCGGCAACATGGAGATTCAGGGGCTGGTCAACTCCATCGTGGGCGAGGCGTTCAGCGAGTATCTGGAGCGCAATCCGTCTATTGCGCGTAAGATTGTGGAGAAGGCGCTGACCGCCCAGCGCGCCCGCGAGGCGGCTCGCAAGGCTGCCGAGCTGGTCAAGCGCCAGAGTGCCCTGGATAGCGGCTCGCTGCCCGGCAAACTCGCCGACTGCACGGAGCGCGACCCCAGCAAGTGCGAGCTGTTCCTCGTGGAGGGCGATTCGGCAGGCGGCTCCGCCAAAATGGGACGCGACCGCCGATTCCAGGCAGTGCTACCCCTGCGCGGCAAAATCCTGAATGTGGAGAAGGCGCGGCTGGACAAGGCGCTCGAAAACGAAGAGATCCGCGCCCTGATTACCGCGCTCGGCACGGGCATCAGCGTCGACAACAACGGCAACTCCAGCGGCGAGTCGGATAGCCGATTCGACATCTCCAAACTGCGCTATCACCGCATCGTGCTGATGACCGATGCCGATGTGGACGGCGAGCATATCCGCACCCTGCTCTTAACCTTCTTCTTCCGCTATATGCGCCCGTTGATAGAGGCGGGACACATCTACATCGCCCAGCCGCCTCTGTTCCGCGTGCGCGTCGGCAAAGACGAAATCTACTACGCTCAGAACGAAGAGGAGCTGGAAGAGATTCTCAAGAAGGTCAAGAAGAAAAATGTGCAGGTCACGCGCTTCAAAGGGCTGGGCGAGATGAACGCCGAAGACCTTGCCGACACCACGATGGACCCCGAAAAGCGCGTGATTGTGCAGGTGCAGCTGGAAGACGCAATGGAAGCCGAGCGCATCTTCACCACGCTGATGGGCGATAAGGTGGAACCCCGCCGCCAGTTCATCGAGGAACACGCGAAAGAAGTTACAGATATTGACTGGCATTTCTAAGGTGCGCCGAGAGTCTCAAATGAAAAAAGTCATGACGCGTGAAGAGCTGATAGAACGATTGCGCCGTGAACTCCCGTACCTTTCGGAGCGTTTTGGAGTGGCACGCCTCGCTATCTACGGCTCCTTCGCGCACGGCACGCCACGCTCCGAGAGCGATGTCGATCTAGTTGTGGAACTCAGCCGACCACTCGGATTTGAGTTTGTCAACCTTGTGGATTATCTGGAACGCGCTCTTGGAAGGAAAGTGAGCGTCATAACCGCAGAAACCGTCCGCCGAAACCTCTCACATCCGCGTTATTGCGCCGTTGCCGAGCAAATTGAGAGGACAAAGGTGTATGTCTAGGGCAGACCGTGACCTGCGATACTTACAGCATATTTTGCTCTGTTGCAAGGATGCTTGTTCCGCTTGCTGACCCAGCGAGTTGTGCCGCATGGGGCGCGGCGACCGCACCCCTACGCATACGGGACGCGGTTCCCGCGTCCTGTTCCTTGAATCTCCTGATCTTTGCAACAGAGCAGCATATTTTGGAAGCGATGGAGCGCATCGCAGAGTATGTGCAGGGAATGGATTACGCCACTTTTCTGCAGGATCAGCGCACACTCGCCTGTCTTACGCTCGCTGTTGAAGGCAGATAGTGAGCAATATTAGGGTTCCCTCAAAAGAGGGGGTATACTCTCGGCAGGCGTGCGCGTGTGTTTTGCGAAACAAACGCGCCGTTTCGCCATCTGTACCCAGTGGAGGTCGCTATGAGAAAAGTTGGTTTGTGGCTCGGTTTGCTGGCACTTATTGCGTTTGCCCTCGCCGATGTGCCCAGCGTCTCGGTGAGCAACCTGCAATCGCATGTGAAGACGCTGGCGTCGCCTGAGATGGAGGGGCGTCTGGCAATTGCCCCCGGCGGGCACAAGGCAGGCGAGTATATCGCGCGCATGTTCGCCGAGTACGGACTGGAGCCGAAGGGCACTCAGGGCTACTTTCAGGACTTTGAGATGACCATCGGCTATACGACCGGCAAAGACACCGCGCTCCGTGTGGAGTTCGCTAACGGCAACCGCTGGGAGGTGCCTGCCGACGCTTTTCGCCCCAGCAACCTGAGCGATAACACCACCACCGAGGGCGAAGTGGTGTTCGTCGGGTACGGCTTGAGCCTGCAGGAGCCAGCCTATGACGATTACGCGGGCGTGGATGTTAAAGGGAAAGTCGTCGCGATTTTGCGCGGTGCGCCCGAATGGCTGGACGCAGGCACGGCGCAGCGAGTCGCTCGAATCCCCACCAAACTGCGCACGGCATTTGAAAAAGGCGCAACCGGTGTGATTCTGCTGAACCTGCCCAATCAGCCCCTGCTACCGCTGGGCATGCGCGGGCGGGCGAGCGTCGTTTCGGGCGCGGTGGTGAATGTTAACACCGAAGTCGCCAACCGCCTGCTCCGAACCGCCAACCTCACCGTGGAAGAGGCGGTCAAGCGCATCAACGAGACGAAACAGCCCGTCAGCGTCGCCCTGCCCGTGAAAGTCGCGATGACGGTTCAGCTGGAGCCGCGCAAGGGCATCGCACGCAATGTGATTGGGTTCCTGCCGGGCGCTGACCCCAACAAGCGCGAGGAGATTATCGTGATTGGGGCGCACTATGACCACCTCGGCTACGGCGAAGTCGGCTCGCTGGCGTTCGAGCCGGGCGAGATTCATTACGGCGCAGATGACAACGCTTCTGGCACGGCAGGGCTGCTGGAACTCGCCCGAATCCTGTCGCTTCAGCGCGAGAAGCTGCCCAGAAGCATTCTGTTTATCGCCTTTTCGGGCGAGGAGGAGGGGCTGGTCGGCTCCGCCTACTTCGTGCGCAACCCCACTGTGCCCACAGACAAAATCGTGGCGATGATTAATCTGGACATGATCGGGCGCCTGCGCGAAGACCGCCTCTCCATCAGCGGCTTGGGCAGCTCGCCCCAGTGGGAAGAGATTGTCAAGGCTGCCAACACCGACGGCTTGACCCTCAACCTGAGCCAGGCAAGCACGGGCGGAAGCGATCACACCTCCTTCTTTATGGCGAACATTCCCGTGCTGTTCTTCTTCACAGGCATGCACCCTGAATACCACCGCCCCACCGACACATGGGACACGATTAACTACGAAGGTCAGGCGAAGGTGGTGGCGATGGTGGAGCGGGTGGCGCGTCAGCTGGCACAGCGTGAGGAGCGCATCGCCTTCAGCCGTCCCAGCCAGCCTGCGCCTGCGACGGGCGCCCGCGCGGGGTTCCGCGTGCGGATTGGGCTAATCCCCGAATATTCGGGCGAGGCGAACGGCGTGCTGCTTGGCGGTGTGGTGCCCGGCTCACCCGCCGAAAAAGCAGGGCTTAGGGCAGGCGACCGTATCGTCGCTGTGATGGGCAAGCAGGTCAAGAGCATCGAGGAGCTGACCCAGCTCTATGACCAGATGGAGCCGGGCAAACCTGTCGAGTTCACGATTGTGCGCAACGGGCAGGAGATGAAGGTTCAGGTCGTGCCCGCCGCGCCCCAGTAGAGGCTCACTCAAAACTCAGAGCGCGACTCCCCTGCTCTGGGCACAGAGGGGGATCGCGCTCTGACCCCAGCACTCCAGACCTCTCTCCCTGATAGCGCTCCCCGTCTCCCACAAAGTTCTGGAACCACGCCTGAATCGCCTCTCAAATATAAATCCGATAAGTTGGCACCTGAAACGCAAGCGTAATCAGCGACCAGAGCGACCCCATCGTGAAGTCGCCCAGAATCAGCCCCAGCGCGAAGGGGTAGCCCAGCCGGTGCGCATACCAGCCCCCAAAGCGAATCAGCGCCATCTTCAGCACCCAGCCCAGCATAAAGGCGAACCAGAAATAGTCCACTGCGAAGCTCACCCCCAGCGCGTAGCCTGTCGGATGGAGCGGGAAGCCCGGCACCACGCTCCGAATTGCCGATAAGCCCGCCACCACCAGCGCGCCCCCCGCCAGATAGTACCAGCGGTTCGGATGCCGAAACGGCTCGTTCTGCAGCCAGCTATCCAGCCGCCCGAACGACTCCTGCCCCACCCAGTTTTTGAAACCCAGACACTCGCCCTCCGCCCCATAGAGATAGGTTACATGCAGGTTCGCCCAGCACACCACCCCAAACGCCACCACCGAACAGCCCAGTAAAAAGATGCCCATCTTCACAGGCGAAAGGTGATGCTCCTGCGCCATGCGCAACGACTCCAGCTGGTTCGGCATTGGATGACACCGGTAGCCCCGATTGAACCAGTAGAGCGACTGCAACACGGTGAGATTCTCCGTGCCCAGCCCGCGCAGGGTGAACACATCAAACAGGATACGCTGGGGGTTGACGAAGTAAATCTCGTGTGGGGCGCCCAGCTCGGCGCGCACACGCGTAATCGTGAGCGCCAGCAAAAAGTATATCCCGAAAAAGAGCGCCGCCACCCAGCCGCTGAGGTGTAGCACGAACGCATTATAGAGCGTCAGCACCCCAATTCCGCCTGCCAGTCCCAGCCAGCATGCGCGAAAAAGCGCCTTGTTCGGGTGTCCCTCGCGCGACCACGCAATTCGCCATGCATCCGAGAACGCGTGGCGCGCCCGCGCCAGCAGAATCAGCCCCAGCGCCAGCCATGCCCCCGCCGCCTGCTCGTTCAGAAACGGGAACCCCCGATTCTCCGCGCTGTCCCAGCCCATCGTCGCGCCGAACACCTGAAACAGTTTGCGCATCACAAAAAAGAACCACGCCGAAAAGCCCAGATCAGGCGGCATCAGATACACCAACCCAATCGCGAACGGGTAGGTCGCAATCCGAATTGGGTTCATCGCGCTCCAGGGGCGGTCGGGGAATAGAAAACTGATGTCGTACTGCTTGATCCACGGCAGGCTGGGCAGGGAGGGCACCAGCACATGCAGCCCGTTCAGCCCGCTGACGGCGAGCGCGGTCGTGAACCCCGCCCACATCGCCTTGCTCTGCCAGAACGCGCCCGACGGCTCCACCATCGCCAGCGGCAACTGCACCAGCGGAAACGCGAGCCGCTCCTCGCGCGTCCACCGATCCAGCACCAGATAGTTCAGGCACAGAAACATCCCCACCAGCGTAAGGATGAACCCCGCCCACAGCGTCAGGGGCAACACCCACACCCGGAGCCACTCCCATCGGTACGGCAGGCTTCCCCCATAGTAGTACGGGCGCAGGGCGTCCATATCCCACACAAACAGCGGTTTGGGGATATACTCAAAAAACCGTTCGCGCCAGCCCGTTTCTACCTGTGAGCGCCACTGGGCATGCCCAAGCGCCCCAAAGAGGTTCTGGAGCATATCGTGCCCCGCGAACACTGCGCCCGTGACCATCGCGATATAAAGCAACACCAGTTCAGCAGGGCGAAGCGCCCACGCGGGACGCACACGCCACAGCCATCGGTTTACCCCCACTGCCACCATCAGGCAAAAAATTGGCGTGATAAAAATCGGCAGGCTCGTAACATCCAGCGAATACCAGCGCACCTCAATCACAGTAATCCAGAAGATGTTGGCGACCATCAGCAGCAGGCAGAGCGCGAGCGTCCGCGCCCGCAGCGAAAACCCCTCCTTCGGGGGTGCCTCCGTTGCGCTCACCTGCACACCCCGCCTCACAAACACGCCCTGTTTAATTCCCTCTGATGGACGCGACTCCTACCCCATCAGGTATAATCCTTACGGAGGCGCGTATGAATGTCGAGTTTATTCTGGGGCGCGAGCTGATGCCCCTGTATGAAAAAGTCGTTAATGGCGAACGCCTGAGTTATGAAGATGGCTTGTTGCTCTATCGCACGCCGAACCTGACGGGCGTGGGGTATCTCGCGAATATCGTGCGCGAGCGCCTGCACGGCAACCGCGCCTACTACATCCGCAATCAGCATATCAACTACACCAACATCTGCAACAAGGGCTGTAAGTTTTGCTCTTTCTACGCGAAAAAGGGCGGACCCAAACCCTATACCCTCACGATGGACGAGGTGCGTGAGCGCCTGCGCGCCTATAAGCATGTGCCCATCACTGAAGTGCATATCGTGGGGGGTGTGAACCCGCGCCTGCCGTACAGTTATTATTTAGACCTCATCCGCACCGTCAAAGAAGAGCGCCCTGAAGTGCATATCAAGGCGTTCACTGCGGTGGAGTGGGAGGAGATTGCACGGGTCGCCCGCAAGCCGCTTGCGGAAGTGCTGGCAGAGATGAAGGCGTTGGGACTGGGGAGCGTGCCCGGTGGGGGGATTGAGGTGTTGAGCGACCGCATTCACGCGGAGCTGTTCCCCAAAAAGATTAACGGCGCCCGCTGGATGGAGATTGCCCGCGAAATCGCCCGCGCCGGGCTGAAACAGTACGCCACCCTGCTCTACGGCATGGGCGAAACGATTGAAGAGCGCGTGGAACACTTCGTTCGCCTGCGTGAACTGCAGGATGAGACGGGGCATTTCCTCGCGATGACCCCACTGGCGTTTCACCCCGAGGGCACGGAGCTGGAACACCTGCCCCACACCTCTGGCGACGACGACCTGCGCAATATCGCCGTCGCGCGCCTGATGCTGGACAACTTCCCCCACATCAAATCGTTCTGGATTATGAACACGCCCGCCGTGACGCAGATTGCACTCTGGTACGGCGCCGACGATGTGGACGGCACAGTGCATGAGTATGAGATTGTCTATCAGGACGACGCGCCGGGCGTGCGCCAGCAGGTGCTGACCCGTAAAGCCCTGATTCGGCTGATTCGGGAGGCAGGGCGGGAACCTGTGGAGCGCGATAGCCTCTATCAAATTGTCCATCGCCCCGACGAGGAACCCGATACGCCCCACTCGTTGCGGTTGCTGCCTGTGGTGAGCTGAGCGCCGCCGCGAACCGACAAGGGGCACAGGAGACGATTTTTTTTTTGAACGCCCTCACAACCCCTTGCAATTGCCGTCAGGAATGGGGTATAATCTCTGTGTTCGTGCGCCCGTAGCTCAGGGGATAGAGCGCAAGGTTGCGGACCTTGAGGTCGGGGGTTCGAATCCCTCCGGGCGCGCCAGCAAACCTCCGAAGTTGCGCCCTCGTAGCTCAGTGGATAGAGCGCCTCCGTCCTAAGGAGGGCGTCGGGGGTTCGAATCCCTCCGAGGGCGCCATTCCCTTTTAAAAGCGAGGGAGCCCTATGAAAACCGTCTTCGCGCTTGTCGGGATGCTCGCCATCGGAGTGTGCTTTGCTCAACCCCCCGTGCAAGTTGTCCCCGTAGACCCCGCGCCGAAACCGAACCTCGTGCGCAATAGCAGTTTTGAAGAGGTTCAGAACAACCTCCCCGCTGGCTGGAGCTGGGATGTGCGCAACACGCAGGCGACCGTTGCAATCGTTTCCGAGCCGGGCGCGGTCGGGGCGCGATGTTTGAAGTTCACCAGCACCACCCCCTTCGCGCCAGAGCAGTATGCCCTGCTTCGCTATGAGGGCGGTGTGCCTGTGAAGCCCAACACGGTCTACACGCTCAGTTGCCGCTACAAGACGCGCTCCAGTTTCGTGGGGTTTATCGGCGGCGGTCAGAACTGGCGCGTGCGCCTGCTGCTGGAAAACACCAACGACCAGTGGAAAACCGCCGCGCTCACCTTTGCCACACGCGAGAACGAAACCCAGTTTGACCTCGTGATTGTGATTGAAGCGCCCACCGACGCGCTCTGGATTGACGCGGTGAAGTTAGAGGAAAACCCTGATGCCACGCCCTATGTGCCCGCTGAAGCCATCAGCCAGCCGCTGATGGCGTTTGCGCCTTTGCCCAGCCGCCTGTACCTCGCCGAGCGGAGCTGGCAAGCCGAAGTGGAGATTTTCGCGCCCCAGCCCCTGCCAAACGCCGAGCTGAGCGCCCAGCTGGGGCGCCAGCGCATCCGCCAGCGGGTGAACCTGCCCGCAGGCGCCTCAAAAGCCGTGATTCGGCTCCCCGAACCGCGCGAAAGCCAGACGACTCTGAGGGTTAGCCTCCACGCAGGCGACCAGCCCCTCGCGATAGAGCATCCGCTTACCGTGTTCACCCGCCGGCAAGCCGAATCGCGCCTCAAAAATCTTCAGGGTCGGCTCCCGCGCTGGCAACAGCAGCTGGAACAGATTCGACGCAAGGGTCAGGATGTCGCCTACCCGCAAGCCAGCCTCACGATTTTGCAGGAATTCGTGGGCTATGTGGCGGACGACCTGCGCAAGGGTCAGATCGAGCGCGCCTTCGCCCAGCTGGACGAGATGGACGCGATGGCGGCGCGCCTTGAGAACACCCTGCGCGAATGCCTGCAGGGCGCCCGCACGCTCCCGACCGTGCCGCGCTATATCACCTCGCGCGTGGCAATACAAAACGCCTCGCTGATTGCCGACACCGAAGACCCTCTTGCGCGCCAGCGCCAGCGGCGCCCCGTCTTCTTCGTCGGCTTCGGACACTTCGGACAGGTGCGCCGCGACCTCGAGAAGTTCCCCCTGATGGGCTTCAATCTGATTCAAATCGAGCGCGGCGTGTGGGACTTCCTGCCAGAGCCGAACAAAATCAGCCGTCAGGCGCTGGAGGAGGACATCCTGCCCACTTTTGAGCGCGCCGCCCGCGCGAATGTGAAGATAGACTTCCTCATCAGCCCCCACTATATGCCGGAGTGGGTCTATCAGGTCTACCCCCACCTGAAGCAGCCACGCGAGGGCTTTATCAAATACAGCCTCTTCGCGCCCGAAAGCCTGACAGTGTTGCGCGAGTACCTCTCGGTGCTGTTGCCCGCGTTGCGCCGTCAGCCTGCGCTGTTGAGCCTCTGCCTCTCCAACGAGCCGGTGAACCGCGAGTCGCCCGAATCGCCTTTGCATCAGCAGGCGTGGCGGCGATGGCTCCAGAACCGCCACAAAACGCTGATCACGCTCAACAGTCGCTGGCAAACGCAGTATCAAAGCTGGGATGAAATCCCCATCCCCACCGAAGGCATCCCCTACACGGAGTGGCTGGAATTCAATGCCGACGCGCTGGCAGACTGGCATCGGCAACTCGCAGGAATCGTCGCCGAGTTCCTGCCCCACATCCCCAAACACGCCAAGCTGATGAGCTGGACTTTTCTGAACGACCGCGAGCTTTATCAGGGCGTGGACCCGGAGCGATTCGCCGCGTTTTGCGAACTGAACGGCAACGACGCCTTCAACAGCTACATCCACGACCAGAACGCGCCGTGGGCGTTCGAGTGGATTCGCAACTGGATGGCGTATGACTTTCAGCGCTCCCTGAAAGACGCGCCGATTATCAACTCGGAGAATCACATCATTCCCGACCGGGAGCGCCGCCGTGTGCCGCCCGCGCACGCGCGCGCCGTGCTGTGGGAAGGCGCAATTCGTGGCATGTCGGCGACCACCTTCTGGGTGTGGGAGCGCACGGACGACCCGCAGAGCGACTTCGCCGGGAGCCTGCTCCATCGCCCCGCGATTGTGGAAGCGCTATCGCATACGGCGTTAGACCTGAACCGCCTCGCGCCCTATGTCGCCGCCCTGCAGAACCAGCCGTTTGAAGTTCATATCCTGCACGCCCGAACCGACCTCGCTATGCAGGGACCAGAGCAGATTATCCCGCGCGACAGTCTGTATATCGCGCTCACGATGCTGGGCGTCAGGGTGGGGTTCGTTACGGAGCGCCAGTTGATAACGGGGCGCGTGCCCGAAACGGTGAAGCGCATCCTTATCCCGAATGTGCAGTACCTTTCGGACGAGGCGGTTTTCGCGCTGGATCAGCTGCGCCAGCGTCGGGGCATGATTCTGATTGGGGTGGGCGAGCCGCTGCTCACCTTTGACCTTTACGGCAGGCGTCGCTCCACGCGCCCGCCCATCCAGACGCTGGAGCGCAATATTGAGCAGGACCCAGTTCTGCTGGCGCGTAAGCTGGAGCCACAGCTGCAAACATGGGGCGTGGCGCGCCCCCTGCGCCTGCTCAAACCCGATGTGGATCAACCCGCGTGGGGTGTCGCCTATCGCACCGCGCCCTACGAAAACGGCTACCTCGCGAACCTGTGCAACTACACCCACCAGCCCCTCACCGTGCGCCTTGTAGACCCGCAGGGCAACCCTATCAAAGCGACCAACCTGCTAAACGGCAGCACGGTGGACGGCTCCCTCACCCTCCAGCCGCTGGAGCCGGTGCTGCTGAAGTGGTGAGAAGTGTGGTATCCTATGCGTATGCAAAGGCAGTGGCTGGCAGGCGCGAGTCGGGTGGACATCACGCCCGATATTCAGAAGATTCGCATCCAGCTGGGGGGCTACGGGGCGCGGCTCAACATGCCCCCCACAGGCGTGCATGACCCGATCTATGCGCGGGCGTTAGCGCTTCAGGCGGGCGATCAACTGGTGGTGCTGGTCGCGCTGGATCACCTGCTGGTTCCTGCCAGTCTGACCGAGGCGGTTTTGCGCGAGGCGAATCTGCGCCCCGAACAGCTTTTTATGGCGGCGAGCCACACCCACTGCGCGCCCGACTCGATGGGGCTGAACGCCCGCGCCCGATTCGCCCTGCCAGGGGTGGGCAGCTTCTTGCCAGAGTTTCTGCAGTTCACCACCGAGCGGATCGTGGAGGCGATTCGTCAGGCGCGCGCCCGCCTGCGCCCCGCGCGTCTCAGCGTGTCAGCCGAAGCGTTGCCGAATCTGAATCGCAACCGACGGGGCGCGAAAATCACCGACCCCACGATGACCGTGTTGCGCGTGGACGAAAGCGCCCGCCGACGCACCCTCGCCGCGCTGGTGATCTACGCCGCGCACCCCACCATCTACCCCCACACGATGATGCAGGTCTCCGCCGAGTTTCCGGGCGTGCTTCAGAGCCGTCTGGAAGCGGCGCTGGGCGAAGGCGTCGTCGCGCTCTACATGAACGGCGCACAGGGGGATGTGTCGCCCGTGGCTGATGAGGGCAAAGACGACCACGAGCGCGTGCGCCTCTACGGCGAGAAGCTGGCAACCCACGCCTTGCGCTTGCTCCGCAACACGAAGCCGTTAGCGCCGAAACTGCGCACGGCGCAAATCCGCGTTTCCTTGCCCGAAGCGCGCCCCCATCCGCAGTTTTACGAATCGGCAGGGCGCGAATACAAAGTGCCCGAAGCGCTGCTGAACGACCTCGTGAAGCAACTGATTCCGCCCACCACGCCTGTGAGCCTCATGGGGCTGGATTCGCTGGCGCTGGTGGGGTTTCCGGGCGAGCCGATTACCGCGCTGGGCTTGGAAGCGCGCCAGATGGGGCAACAGCACGGCTTTCGGCATGTCGCTCCCGTCGCGCTGGTCAACGACTGGATTGGTTACATCCTCACTCGCGAAGAGTACGAAAAGGGCGGCTACGAGGCGACGGTCTCGTTCAACGGTCCCGATGCGGGCGCGGCGGTGATGAAAGCGGTGCGCGAGGGGTTCGCACGGCTCTGATTCTCCAGAAGCGACTTTTTACCCCGTTTTGAACTCATTTTGCCCGATTTTTTTGACTAACCCTTCGTTCGACGACAAACCGAGAAGCGATACACCACAGGTAGCGTGTTGTCTGCACTATCACACACCACATCCTGTACCCCAAAAACCCGTTTGGCGTCGATCGCCAGCTTTTGGGCACTTGAGTTCAAATCCGAGTCCGATCGACGCCAAAGCTTGACTTCACCCACACCGATGGGGTATAATAAACCCGCCAACGGGCAACGCCCGAACCTTGACAATCGGAACCGTTTTGAACTCATTTTCGGGACCGACCCGCAAAAGGCGGGTTGGTTTGTAGCCTACCTGTGAGGGATTGAAACCTGCCAAAATCCCCCCTACGCCCTCTGCCAAAATCCGTTTGTAGCCTACCTGTGAGGGATTGAAACCAATAATCGTCTTCACATTATCTCTATTTGCCTCTAGTTTGTAGCCTACCTGTGAGGGATTGAAACCCGCGAAAGGCAAGTGGAGCTTTGCACAGCAGGTGGTTTGTAGCCTACCTGTGAGGGATTGAAACTTCCTCATCGGTAAGCAAGCGGCGCACTTGATAGTAGTTTGTAGCCTACCTGTGAGGGATTGAAACCGAGTGGGCAGCTAGTGTTCGGCAATCAGGGTTCCGTTTGTAGCCTACCTGTGAGGGATTGAAACTCACGACGCGGGGGCTGGGCTTGCGGGACAAGGGCGGTTTGTAGCCTACCTGTGAGGGATTGAAACTAGGGGCTGATCGAGATGATAATAACGGTAGCTCAGTTTGTAGCCTACCTGTGAGGGATTGAAACTTCCGTTTCGCGTCTGTGGCGCGGCGGCAGGTAGATGTTTGTAGCCTACCTGTGAGGGATTGAAACTTATATCGATGCCCATGAGTGGGCAGCTAGTGTTCGTTTGTAGCCTACCTGTGAGGGATTGAAACTATGGTATAATATAGGCACTTACTCAGGGCAAGTAGTTTGTAGCCTACCTGTGAGGGATTGAAACAAGCGCAGGCGCGGTTGGTGCTGCCGCCCGTCTACGTTTGTAGCCTACCTGTGAGGGATTGAAACGCGAACGCGGCGCGTCTTGTACGCTACGCGAGCGAGTTTGTAGCCTACCTGTGAGGGATTGAAACTTCTGGTAGGGTTCTGTTAACTAAGTACTGGGAAGGGTTTGTAGCCTACCTGTGAGGGATTGAAACGGTTTGCAAAGGCTCGTTCGCACGCCTCGCGATACGTTTGTAGCCTACCTGTGAGGGATTGAAACTTGCAGTCGTCGCAGAGTCCGCTGCCGCCGCAGTCGTTTGTAGCCTACCTGTGAGGGATTGAAACGCGGAATCGTCTGTCGGGATATCCCAGCGATGTAGTTTGTAGCCTACCTGTGAGGGATTGAAACAGAGAAGGTGAGATGAAATGGCTCAGGGTCAGGACAAGTTTGTAGCCTACCTGTGAGGGATTGAAACGTTTATAACACTATCTAAACGACTATCACCACGAAAACAGTTTGTAGCCTACCTGTGAGGGATTGAAACGCAGGCTGTCGGGCGTACGCGTGGTGAGGTAATCGGTTTGTAGCCTACCTGTGAGGGATTGAAACACTCTCTCACTGGGGCGAGGCGTCCCACGCCTCGCCAGTTTGTAGCCTACCTGTGAGGGATTGAAACCAAGCCTGCGTGGAGCATAAGGCGAAAGGCAAGGCGTTTGTAGCCTACCTGTGAGGGATTGAAACGCTGCAAAGCGGGATGTCGCTCGATGTAGCGATAGAGTTTGTAGCCTACCTGTGAGGGATTGAAACGTTCTGCAATCGAACTACCCAGTTCGATTACAGAACGTTTGTAGCCTACCTGTGAGGGATTGAAACTGGATTGGGATCGCTTATATCAGGCAATCGTTCCAGGTTTGTAGCCTACCTGTGAGGGATTGAAACAAGTAGGCAGTGGGTATACCTGTATCACGCCCCGATCGTTTGTAGCCTACCTGTGAGGGATTGAAACGCGGAGCATCTGACGCGGGTATTTCTGCCAGTTAGTCGTTTGTAGCCTACCTGTGAGGGATTGAAACCGAAAGCGCGTGGCTACTGAACAGTGTGAGCAAGGTGTTTGTAGCCTACCTGTGAGGGATTGAAACTATTGCGCAGGCTCTGCGTATCGGTCAGCGTCGGGTACGTTTGTAGCCTACCTGTGAGGGATTGAAACGAAAACGCGAATCCTGCAGGAAACGAAACGCCGCCGTTTGTAGCCTACCTGTGAGGGATTGAAACCCCTCGAAGCCCTCAAAGATCTCGTGAGCGCAGAACGTTTGTAGCCTACCTGTGAGGGATTGAAACCAACTTCGTCGTCCGCAAAGGCTGCAAACTCTGCACCGTTTGTAGCCTACCTGTGAGGGATTGAAACCCTGACAAAAAAAGTCAAGGGTTTTCGGGGATTTTCGGTTTGTAGCCTACCTGTGAGGGATTGAAACGAATGTAGCGACGCTCAAACTGCAAACTCCTCTGCTGGTTTGTAGCCTACCTGTGAGGGATTGAAACTCGATTTCGGGGTACAGGCATGCTTCGCAGGTGTGTGTTTGTAGCCTACCTGTGAGGGATTGAAACCGTATCGTCCGCCCCAGCGGCGTCCGTGGCGCACGCTGGTTTGTAGCCTACCTGTGAGGGATTGAAACACGCAGGGTGATTTCATACCGCGTCGTTTCGGAACTGTTTGTAGCCTACCTGTGAGGGATTGAAACTCACTCACCAGCTTGAAAAACGGCGGTGATTGCAGCTGGGTTTGTAGCCTACCTGTGAGGGATTGAAACTATGGTTCGCGGATGTTTTACAATCTTGCACGGCAGGTTTGTAGCCTACCTGTGAGGGATTGAAACTTGGGCTGTGCTTGATCGCCCAGTAGTCCTCGGCGGTTTGTAGCCTACCTGTGAGGGATTGAAACGTTCCCATCTGTGGGAACTAAATGCTGGCGAGCGCGTTTGTAGCCTACCTGTGAGGGATTGAAACTATTGCCTTGTAACGCCGAGGCGGGCAGCCGCCTCGGTTTGTAGCCTACCTGTGAGGGATTGAAACACGATGACTATGTGCGCCCCGCAACGCCTGCAACAGTTTGTAGCCTACCTGTGAGGGATTGAAACTTGCGGATGACGAAGTTGAGGAGTTCCCAGCGTCGCGTTTGTAGCCTACCTGTGAGGGATTGAAACTCAAATATACTGCCACCAACAAACAGGCTAAAACCGTTTGTAGCCTACCTGTGAGGGATTGAAACACGCTCGCTTTACGAGCCGAAGGAGGTCGTTGGATAGTTTGTAGCCTACCTGTGAGGGATTGAAACCTCTCACGGCGGGGGGTTCCATTTTTTCTTACGAGTTTGTAGCCTACCTGTGAGGGATTGAAACGTGGCTTTTTCTTCTTCTTTGATGCGGAGTTGCGCGTTTGTAGCCTACCTGTGAGGGATTGAAACATACCCCAGATCGTATAAGATGCTGGGGCTGATGAGTTTGTAGCCTACCTGTGAGGGATTGAAACTTCTGAGGTTCACCTCCCTCGTTGACAAGCATGAGCGCGTTTGTAGCCTACCTGTGAGGGATTGAAACGGATTTCGTCCTCCGAGAGGTGTTCCAGTTTGTGATGTTTGTAGCCTACCTGTGAGGGATTGAAACCAGACCCCTCAGTAATCACGAGGGCCTGGCGCTCTTGTTTGTAGCCTACCTGTGAGGGATTGAAACAGATAGCGCAGGAAGCGCTCAAAATTGCGCCCCAGCGTTTGTAGCCTACCTGTGAAGGATTGAAACCGATATCGGCAGTCGGGATTTCGACAAGCGCACGATGGAGTTTGTAGCCTACCTGTGAGGGATTGAAACGGGTTCGCTCAAAAGCGGGACATTCGCAGGAGAGGGTTTGTAGCCTACCTGTGAGGGATTGAAACTACATTCAGGGCACGTTGCGTTGGGGTATTGGTATGGTTTGTAGCCTACCTGTGAGGGATTGAAACGGAAGACGCCCCTTCCTCGCGCGAGGGAGGGGCGTTTTTTGTTTGTGGGGGGTGAGGTGCTGACGGCTGAGGTTCCGTTCCTAAGTGCCTTTGCGCGAGAATTGCGACATGCACCTGCAGCACCGTCTTTATGGAGTGCGGAAGCGGAGCTTCCGCGAGGCTGAAGCTCCCGCTTCAGCACTCCAAATTACGCGCATGCGCGGGCAGGGGAGTCGCTGAAAATTCACGCAAAGACACTTAATAGACGAAGCCGACCTGCGTCGGCTGATTTAGCCAGCGAAGGCTGGCTTTGTTTACTGGGAACGGGTTCACCCGTCAGGGTTTATAGGGGCGTGGGATTAGCCAGACGGCTGAAGCCGTTCCTAATAGACGAAGCCGACCTGCGTCGGCTGAAATAGCCCGCGAAGGCGGGCTTTGTTTCGTAGGAACGGCTTTAGCCGTCTCGTTTCCTCAAGCGAAGCTGACTTCGTCAACTCAAGTAGCACGCGCATCCTGCGTGTGGACAGGGGCAGGATGCCCTTGCTACGGGGAGCCTGCACAGGCGGGCTTTGTCTACCGGGAATGGCTTTAGCTGCTCTGTTGTAAGGGTTGGGCGATGTATCTCGCGACCTCCTCCGTTGGTTCCCATGCCACGCAGGGGGCGCGTTCAGGCGTGCAGAAGCTACGGTCCCGGTTCCCCTCGCTTGCGGTGGGAACCGGGCGGAGGGGGCATTCTGTGTTCTATCGGGCATCTTTGCGACAGAGCCGCTTTAGCCCTCTGACCCGCCTCGACTAAAAAGTCAAAGCGTCCCCTCCCGAATGCGCTGGCGAATCTGCGCCATCAGGCGGGCATAAAAGGCGAGGTTATGATACGAGGCGAGCCGATAGCCCAGCATCTCGCCTGCGCGGAACAGGTGGTGCAGGTACGCCAGGGTGTAGCGCTGACATACCCAGCAATCGCAGGTGGGGTCTATCGGCTCCATGCACTCTGCGAAGCGGGCGTTGCGCAGGTTGAGACGCCCATTTTGCGTGAACACCGCCCCATGCCTGCCCAGTCGGGTTGGCAGCACGCAATCAAACATGTCCACTCCTGCCTGCACCGCGTGCAGAATATCGTCGGGTGTGCCGACACCCATCAGGTAGCGCGGTTTCTCTGCAGGCAGGCGCGGCGCCACCAGAGCGGTGATACGGCGCATCTCTTCCACAGGCTCGCCAACCGACACACCCCCAATCGCGTAGCCGGGCAGGTTCAGCTCCGTAATCTGCTGAAGGCTCATCAGGCGTAAATCCTCATAAACGCCCCCCTGCACGATTCCGAACAGCGCGCCAGCGGGCTGAGCCTCCTCCCACGCCGCGCGAGAGCGAATTGCCCAGCGATAGGTGCGCTCCACCGCCAGCGCCACCTCCTCCCGCGAGGCGGGATAAGGCGGGCACTCGTCAAACGCCATGATGATGTCGCTCCCCAGCAAGGATTGCACCTTAATGGAAAGCTCCGGCGTGAACCGATGCTCCGAGCCGTCCAGATGGGAACGGAAAGTGACGCCCTCCATATCAATCTGGCGCAGGCTGGTGAGGCTGAACACCTGAAACCCGCCGCTGTCGGTCAGAATCGCGCCCGACCAGCTCATGAAGCGGTGTAGCCCGCCCATGCGTGCAATCCGCTCCGCGCCCGGGCGCAGGTACAGGTGATAGGTGTTGCCCAGAATCAGGCGGTAGCCCAGCTGCTCCAGCTCGTCCTGACTGAGCGTTTTGACCGTCGCCTGCGTGCCAACAGGCATAAACACGGGGGTCTCAATCACCCCGTGCGGGGTCGTCAGGCGTCCCAGGCGGGCGTGCGAGCGTGTGGAGGTCTGAACTATCTCAAACTGGATTCCCATCGCCCGTTCAGGATTCGTAGACCCCCGCGTAGACCGCCTGAATCACCTCGTGGGGTGTGGTGAGACCGCGCAGGATTTTGTCGCGCCCGTCGTCCAGCATCGTGCGGAAGCCCTCTTTACGGGCAATTTCGGCAATCGCGTCGCCCGAGGCGCGGCTCACAATCGCCTCGCGGATGGCGGGGCTGATACGCAACAGCTCAAAGATGCCCGTGCGCCCCCGATAGCCCGTGCCCCGACAGTTGTTGCACCCCCTGCCGATGAAGAATTGGCTCTGGCTGGCGACTTCACGGGGAATCTTGAGCGCGCTCAGCTCGTCCGCAGTCGGCTGATAAGGCACACGGCAATCGGGACAGATAAGACGCACCAGTCGCTGTGCCATTGCGCACTGTAGCGTGGCGGCAATCAGATAATCTTCTGCGCCCATATCGATCATGCGGCTGATGGTCTCGATGGCGTTATTCGTGTGAAGAGTGGAAAGCACCAGATGCCCCGTGAGCGCTGCCTGAATGCCGATTTGAAGCGATTCTTTATCGCGAATCTCGCCAATCATAATCACATCGGGGTCGTGGCGAAGCATTGCCCGCAGGGCGCGCGGGAAGGTAATCTTTTCCGTGACCTGCACCTGCATCACATTATCGGGGAATTCATACTCCACCGGGTCTTCCACGGTGACGATGTTCCGATGGACGCGATCCAGGGTATGGAGCGAGGCATAGAGCGTGGAGGTCTTTCCAGAGCCAGTGGGACCCGTTACGACCAGCATGCCGTAGGCGACCTGCAGCGCACGACGCCAGTTGGCTAACACATCCTGCGGCATGCCGAGCGCGTCCAGTTTGACCTGCGTTTTGGCAGGGTCCAGAATGCGCATCACGATACGCTCTCCGTTCAGAGTCGGGATGCAGGAGACGCGCGCGCTCAAACGCCGATCCATATACTCCATATCGATGCGCCCATCCTGAGTATCGCGCTTCTCGTCCAGATGCATGTTCGCGGCGAGCTTGATGCGCGCAATCATCGCCTGTGCCAGATCCATCTGCGAAATCACTTCCTGCTCGTGCAGGACGCCGTCGATGCGGAAGCGGATTCGGAGCGCGTTATGTTCGGGATGCATATGAATATCCGAGGCGCCCATCTCCAGCGCCTGAATGAACATCTGATCCACGCGCTGCACGGCGAGCGAGAGTTCCTCGCCGCCCATTTCGCGTGCCACGCCCGCATGACGCATCAGCAACCGAAACATTCGCCCAGAGCCACGCATGCCATACATAGAGCCATTCACACCTCGTCGCTCTATTTAGACGGCTCAGAACCGATTCCTGCACGCCTCCTTTTACAGGAACACACCGAGCATGCCGAGAATCATAGAGGTATGAAAGTCGTGACTCTGGACGATGTGCGCAACAACGAAACCGTGCGCACCTACATTCAGATGGCGAACCAGATGCTCTATGCGATGGGCTACACCGAGCATGGCTTGCGCCACGCGGGGCTGGTTGCTAACAACGCCCGTCGCCTGTGCTTGAAACTGGGCTACACCGAGCGTCAGGCTGAGCTCGCCGCGATTGCAGGCTTCCTGCACGACATTGGGAATGTGATTAACCGCGACCACCATGCGCAAACGGGCGCGATGCTGGCGTATCACCTGCTGACCCAGATGGGCATGCCCGCTGAAGAGATTGCTATCATCATCAGCGCGATTGGCAACCACGAAGAAGCCACAGGCTACCCCGTCAACTACGCGGCGGCGACGGTGATTCTGGCGGATAAATCCGATGTGCATTTCTCGCGCGTTCAGAACCCCCACCGCGATCAGTTCGATATCCATGACCGCGTGAACTTCGCCACTCAGCGCTCCCGACTGCGTGTGCTGGCGAAAGAAAGGGTCATCGAGCTCAATCTGGAGATTGACACCAGCGTCGCCAGCCTGATGGAATACTTTGAGATTTTTCTGGACCGCATGGTGATGTGTCGCAAAGCCGCCGAGGCGCTGGAGTGTCAGTTCCACCTGATGATTAATCAGTCGCCGATTGGGTAAGCAAGCCCCCCTCTAAAGAAGGGGTGTCCCCCTTCCGATAATATCCCCCAGCAAATTTGCGGAGTAACCCAAACACAAGGGGGTTCATGGAATGAGTCTGCGAATCAATACGAACATACAGGCGCAAAACGCTTTGCGGAATGTCAGTTTGACTTCCGACGCGCTGGGGCGTACCATCGAGCGGCTGGCTTCGGGACTGCGGGTCAATCGCGCTGCCGATGACCCTGCGGGCTTGATTATCTCCGAGAACCTGCGCGCCCAGATTACAGGACTCCAGCAAGCCATCAATAACGCGCAGGACGCCACCAACATGATCAAAACCGCCGAAGCCGCCTTGGACGAGGTGCATACCGCCCTGCGCACGATGCGCCAGCTGGTGTTGCACGCCGCCAACACAGGCGTCAACGACTACGCCGCGCTGATGGCGGACCAGACTCAAATCCGCGCCCTCATCGACAGCATCAACCGCATCGCCGAACAGACCGCTTTCGGCACCAAAAAACTGCTGGACGGCACCTCGGGCATCACCGCACAGGTAACCGACCCGAACCTGATTTCAGGGGTATTTATTGGGGGACTCTTCAATGGACTGGCAACCGCCAGTGGCTATGTCACCATCAATGTAACGACGCAAGCCACCCGCGCGATGTATACCACCACACGCACCTTCTCCACCACAGAGACCTTTCTGCCCGTCGGGGGCAGTATCGTGATTAACGGGCTGTCGATTCAGGCGGACACGACAGACACCCTGCGCTCGTTTGTGGATAAGATCAATGCAGTTTCCAATCAGACGGGGGTGGTGGCGGAGATTGTGGCGGTGGGCGCGAACTACAGTGTGCGCCTGCGCCAGAAAGAGTATGGCTCCCAGTACCGAATCACTTTCCACGACGCCACGGGGGTGCTTTCTGCGGCGGCAGGCACCAACTTTTCGGGTGCAGGCACCGACGCCGTAGCGCAGGTAACGGTCAACACGGTACAGGGACCCACAACGGTTACCTTCACCGGGGGGCGCGGCACGGGCGACTCGGGCTTGCGACTCACCGATGGCTACGGCAACACGATTTTGCTCACCGAGAACGGCAACCTGTTTGACTACGCGGGCAGCGGCGCTCAGCGCGTCGCGCTGGTGACCGCAGGCATGCTCCAGTTCCAGGTCGGCGCGAACGCAGGGCAGTTCGTGCGCTTCTCCCTGATGGATGTGCATGCGACCAAGCTGGGCACAACCGTCGTGCCGGGCAAAAGCCTCGCCACCATCGATGTAACCCAGCAGAATTCCACTGATGAGGCGTTGCGCATTATTGACGCCGCCATCTCTGAAATCTCCAAAATGCGCGGCGATATGGGGTCGTTCCAGCGCTATGTGCTGGAAAGCAACATCCGCTCGCTGAATGTCGCCAAAGAGAATGTTACCGCCAGCGAGTCCACCATTCGCGACGCCGACTTCGCTGCCGAAATCACCATGTTCACCAAGCAGCAGATTCTGATGCAGTCGGGGATGTCGGTGCTGGCGCAGGCGAACAACATCCCGCAGACGGTGCTGTCCCTCTTGCGCGGCTAAAGCGCCTTGCCGTGCCGTTCATCGCGCTGGGGCAGGAACCTTTCCTGCCCCTTTTTGCGCTCGAATCGCCCGAATCGCCTGCAGATGCTCCTCGTAGGTGCGGGAGAAGTGGTGATAGCCGTCGCCGCGCGCCACATAAAACAGGTAATCGGTCTGCGCAGGCGCCAGCACCGCCCGAATGCTCGCCATCCCGGGGTTGCAAATCGGTCCGGGCGGCAACCCCCGACGGCGATAGGTGTTGTAGGGCGAGTCATGCTCCAGATCGCGATACAAAACCCGCTCTTTCCAGACTCCCATGCCGTACAGCACAGTGGCGTCTATCTGCAGGGGCATGTTGCGCCTGAGCCGATTGAAAATCACCGATGCCACTTTGGGGCGCTCGTCGTCCATCATCACCTCTTTTTCGACCATCGAGGCGAGGGTGAGCAGTTCATGCAAGCTCAGTCCCTGACGCGCCATCTCGTCCTTGTGCGGCAGATAGACGGACTGATAGGTGGCGCGGAGCATCGTTTTGACTGCGGTCTCGGCGCCACTGCCGGGGGGCAGGCGGTAAGTGCTGGGGAACAGATACCCCTCCAGCCAGTTGATGGGCGGTTCCGGTAAGCCAACCTCTTTGCAAAGTTGAGGTTGTCGGCAGAGGTTGAGAAAACTGTTGGCGTCGGCGATACCCCGCTCCTCAAGACGCTCCGCGATACGCTGAATCGTCCACCCTTCAGGGATGGTCACCCAGTTTCGGGTAAATCGCTCGTGGAGGAGAATATCCGCAATCTCCAGCATGGACTGATTCGGGCTGAACTCGTAGTCGCCTGGGGTGAGAAGGGGTTTGCCGCGCACCCGGAGCCACCAAGCGAGCAGGCTGGGGTTGCGCACGAGCCGTCGGCGAGCCAGCCGTTCGGCGAGCGCTTCCGCAGGCGTCGGCTCCCGCAGTCGAATCAGCTGGGGGGCGAAACGCTGGCTCACCGGGCGCGCCTGCCAGTAGAACCAGCCCACTGCCGCGCCCAGCAGCAGCCCCAGCAGCAACAGCGCCCCCCACAACCAGCGTGCTTTGCCCATCGGCTAACTCGCCAGACGCTGGCGTGAACGGTTGACCGCGAACGCAATCAACCGCGCCCCGCCCGTCATCAAGCCGATAAACAGGGTGGAAAGCACCCAGAACGGCACGCTGATGCTCCACCACGCTACAGGACGCGCCATCGAAACCCAGGAGTAGAGCATCACGCCCACGGCGCACCCCGCCAGCCATGTGAGCCAGAACGCGCCCCCCCATGACCGAGCGCGATACAACCCCGTGAGCAGCCCCAGCCCATACCAGCCTGCCGCGAAGGGCCAGAACACGCCCCAGAAATGCTCCACCGAGGGCAAACGCTGATGGTGCGAATAGATGCCTATCAGCGTGAACGCCACCAGCGCCGCCAGATCATACAACGCCCAACCCAGTCGCATCGGGAATTAGTGTACCCCTTCCCGCAGATATGACGGTCCCTGGGATGCGCCCATCGACTCCGTTCACCGCACCTTCACCTACACCTTCAACGAGCCTGGCGCGTATGAGTATTATTACATTCCCCACGAACTGGTCGGAATGACGGGCGTCGTGCGGGTGCGTCTGCCGGGTGATGTGGACTTCAGCGGCTGTATTGACGACGCCGACCTGCTGAGCGTGCTGTTCAACTTCGGCGCGACAGGCGCCCGCCCCGAAGATGTGAACTACGACCGGGTGGTGGACGACGCTGACCTGCTGATAGTGTTATTCAACTTCGGGAATGGGTGTTAGGGGTTCGGTGAGCTCGACGGGACCCAGGACGCCCCCGCCCGGTTCCCCCTGCTCTGCAAGGGGAACCGGGCGAAATAAGTTCACGACTCAGTGTTTGAAAAGCGTTGTATAATTCAAGGCGTATGCTGTTTCGCAGGGAGCCAGAGCAGCTGATGGAAGCCGCCGAGCGCGCGCTGGAGCAGGGTGATCCCCGCAAAGCCGCGCGTTTCGCCGAGCAACTGCTCCGCATGCGCCACACGGCGGGGTTCGAAATCAAGGCGCGCGCCCTCTGGGCTATGGGACGCCCCGAAGACGCGATTGCCACGCTACAGGAGGGTGTCGCGATTGCCCCTGAAGTCTGGATTCTCTGGGAGTATCTGGGGCGCTACCTCTCGGACGCAGGGCGCTACAGCGAAGCGCTCAACGCCTTCCGCAACGGCTTGGCGTGCCCGAACGCGCCACAGGACGGCTTCTTGTTCAACCTCGCGATTGTTTACCAGCGGCTTGGAGAGTACGACAACGCGCTGCAGATGCTGGAGCAGGCAGAAAGCGTTCGAAGTAATCTGCCCCTTGCGTGGCTGGAGGCGGCGCGTGCGTACTGCCTGATTCAACAGAAACGCTACGCCGAGGCGGAGCGATCGCTCGAGCGCGCCCAGCACGCCCTCAATACACTGGACGATCCCTGGACGCGCGGTGCTGTAGAGGCGATGGTGCATGCGTATACGGGATTGCTTTACTGGCAGCGCGACGGCGACCTTGCACGCGCCAGAGAACATGCCGAACGCGCCCTGCACTGGGACAAGACGAACCCCGACGCCATTGCACTCATGCGGGCGGGCAACCCTATCGCGGACAAGCCGACCCCACTCTGGCACATTCTGGTAGAAGGCGTGTGGCATGAGCCTCTGGAGGGCATGCGCACCCCAGCAGGCTTTTTCGCCAACTACTGGGTAATTGCCGACACACCCGACGAGGCGCTGGACTACATTCGCCCGTTCGAGCCGCCCTCCGTGCGCGATAGCCTCAAAGTGTCGGAAGCGACCGTAGAGAGTACTGTGCGGGGCGAGCGCAAAGGGGTCGTGCGCGCTCTCGCAGGCTACACCTTCTACGCAAGTGATTAGCCGCCACACGCCCCGCTGGTTCCGTTTCTACGGTTTACTTGCTGGTATCACTGTTCACACCCTGTGCCCGGAAGCTGTTTGCAACGGCGAGTGAGCTCTGCGAGGCGCCGCTGGGACGGGTATACTTTGGGAGCAGGAGGCGTTCGATATGGAGGTCAGGCTCATCCCGATTCATCAGATTGTAGAAGACCCCGACCAGCCCCGCAAGGGCTACGATGAGGAAGGTCTGCACGGACTGGCAGAAAGCATTCGCCGCTATGGTCTGCTCAACCCGATTACAGTGCGCCCGCTTCCGGATGGCAAAACCTATCAGATTGTCACGGGCGAGCGACGCTGGCGCGCCGCCGAACTGGCAGGACTCACCGAAATCCCCTGTATCGTAAAACCGATAGAACACGAGACCGCCCTCACCGAGCAGTTGATCGAGAACCTTCAGCGCGAAGACCTCGCGCCGATTGACAAGGCGCGCGCGCTGAAACAGCTCAAAGACTCCCGCAAGCTCACAAACCGCGAGCTGGCGCAGATGCTGGGGCTGAGCGAGCGCACCATCAGCATCTGGCTGGGGCTGCTGGAACTGCCAGAGGAAATCGGCGAGCAGGTGATTTCTGCCTCCGGGCGCCCGCCCGCAGGGAGCATCACCGAAAGCCACGCCCGAAGCCTGATGGACCTGGAAGACCCCGAACTGCAGACCCGCGTCGCCGAGAAGATTCGCGAAGAGGAACTCACCAGCGACGAGACCGCCGCACTGGTGCGCACGCTCCGCGAAGCGCCCGAACGCGCCGAAGAGATTCTGGAGCAACCCGCCGAGCAGGTGCTGGCGGCGATGGAGGTGCGCGGTCCCGCCATCGAAGTGCGCAAATTCCGACGCTATCTTGAAGGGCTGGATGTGAGCGCCATGCACCCCAGCCATCTTGAACCCCTCGAGGAAGAGCTGGAACTGCTGATTGAGATTATCGCCGAGAAACTTCAGGAGATTCGGGCAGAGATTCAATGATTGTAATCGCGATTGACGGTCCAGCAGGGTCGGGCAAAAGCACGCTGGCGAAAAACCTCGCGCAGGCGCTGGGGTTTGTTTATTTAGACACGGGCGCGATGTATCGGGCGCTGGCGCTGAAGGCACAGCGGCTGGGCATCCGCCCCGACGATGCCGAGCGCCTTGCGCAGCTGGCAGAGAGCCTCGCCGTCGAGTTCCGACGCGACGCCAGCGGCGAGCAACGGGTCTATCTGGACGGCGAAGATGTTTCGGAAGCGATTCGCACGCCCGAAGTGAGCAATCTGGCGTCGCAGATTTCGGTTCACAAAGGCGTGCGTCAGGCGATGGTCGCCAGACAGCGCGCGATCGGGGCGCAGGTGTCAGGGCTGGTTGCCGAAGGGCGCGACACCACCACTGTTGTGTTCCCCAACGCGACGCTCAAAATTTTCCTGACCGCCTCGCCCGAAGAGCGCGCCCGCCGACGCCAGCACCAGCTGCAGATGCAGGGAATCGAAGTGCCCTATGAGCAGGTGCTTCAGGAGATTCTGGAGCGCGACCAGCGCGACAGCACCCGCGCCGAATCGCCCCTTACGGAAGCGCCCGACGCGGTTCGCATCGTCAACGACGGCTGGACCAAAGAGCAGACCTTAGCCTACGCGCTGCAAATCTGTCGGGAGCGACTTGGCTTGCCTGCGGAGGCGCCTCATGGATGAGCGATTGTTGTGGATTCCCAGTCGTGGCAAGCGCATGGCGGGGGTTCTGCACCTGCCCACGGGGCGTCGGCGTGCGCCCGGGGTGCTGATGCTCCATGGCTTCACGGGGCATAAGGCAGAGACCCACCGCCTGTTCGTGCATACTGCCCGACGCCTTGCCAGCGAGGGGTTCGCCGTGTTGCGGTTTGACTTCCTCGGCTCTGGGGATAGCGAAGGGCTTTTTGAGGAGATGACCATCTCTGGCGAAGTGGAGGACGCGCTGAACGCGCTCCAGTTCTTCCGCGCCCAGTCGCGTGTGGACACGGCGCGCATGGCGATGCTGGGCTTCTCGCTGGGTGGGTGTGTGGCGGCGTTGAGCCAGCCGCGTGCGGGCGCACTCAAAGCGCTCGTGCTGTGGGCGCCTGTCTCCAACCCCCTGCGCTGGATGCCCCCACAGGGCGTGCCCGAAAAGCCTGTTAATATCGGGGGTAATCTGGTGGGACCTGCCTTCTATCGGGAGTTGCCCGAGCTCAAGCCACTGGAGGCGGCACGCGCCTTCAAGGGGGCGGTGCTGATTCTGCACGGCTCGAACGATCAGGCGGTGCGACCCGATGAAGGACGCGCCTATGAATCAGCCTTCCAGAACGCCAGCCGCTGCGAGTTCCGACTCATCCCCGACGCTGACCACATCTTCAGCCAGCCTCAGTGGGAGCAGAGCCTGATGGAGCAAACCGTGCGCTGGTTCAGAGAGCATCTCTAAACGGGTACAATTCTCCCGCCTATGAATTTGGAGTGGCTACGCACACTTCGTGATACCCTGCCTCCCGTTCAGGATGCCGCACGCCACCGCTGGCTCGAAGTGTGCAACGAATCGAAGCCCGTGCTGACGGCGACTCTGGTGGCAGAACGCCCGTCGCCGACGCTGATTGTCGTGCCCACGCTGGAACGCGCCGAGCAGTGGTTCGCGATTCTGTTCCGTCTGGGCATCCCCGAAGAGCGACTGGTTCGCGCTCCCCTTGGGCTAACGCCCCTGATGGAGCCAACAGGCGTGGAGCTGGAGGTGCTGCATGAGCGCATTCGCGCCCTGCACACGCTCCGTCTGGGCGAGCCAGTGGTGGTGATTGCGCCCGTTGGCTCCGCGCTCCAGCGCACGATGCCCCCCGCGCTCTTTGAACAGGAGTGGCTGCGCCTGACCGTTTCCGAAAACCCCGTGCCCGCGCCTTACCAGTACGCCATAGACCCCGAAACGCTGATTCAGCGCCTTGTGGAAGACGGCTACGAGTATCAGGAGCCTGTGCGCCTGCCAGGGCACTTCGCGCGGCGCGGTGGGATTGTGGATGTGTTCCCGATGGGGGCGGTGTTGCCCCTGCGAATCGAGTTCTGGGGCGATGAGATTATCAGCCTGCGCAAGTTTGACCCCGCTACCCAGCGCTCCCTGATTCGGGAAGTGCGCCATGCCGAGATTCCGCCCGCCCGCGAGACCCCGATGGGCAACCCCGAAGTTGCCGAGCGCATCCGCCACGACTGGGAACGCGCGATTGCCCAGCAACCGCCTGCGCTCCAGCCTACTCTCAGGCAGAATCTGGAAGACGATTTGCGCCCCCTTGCGATGGGCGCGCCGTTTGACCGACTGGAGCTCTACCTGCCGTGGCTGGCGCAGGAGCGCGCCTGCATGCTGGACTACCTGCCCGAAAACGCCCTGCTGATTTTAGACGAGCCGCTGCTGCTGGAGTCGGCATTCCAGCGCATGCAGGATGAGATTCAGCAGGCGCTCAACTCCCGTGCCGAACGGGGCGACACGATTCCGTTGCGAATTGCGGACTATGTGGAGCCGATAGAACGACTTTATGCCTCGCGCCCCCATCCTGTGCTGACGCTGGAAGCGATGCCCAAGCCCGACCTGACAGGCGTGGCGCACGAGCTCGGTACGCGCTCCACCGAAACGACGCGCGGACGCCTGCCCGACCTGTGGAATTCTATCCGCCGCTGGCTGGAGGGGGGCTATCAGATTGTGGTGGCGACCGACCGCCCCAATCAGGTGGCGCGCGCGTTTCAGGACGCCGACCTGCCCGCCCCCAGCGAGAGCGCTGAGAACCACGCCGTGCCCCTGCTGTTTCGGGGCAACCTTGGGGGCGGGTTCATCTGGGACGCCCAGCGGTTCGCCCTGCTGACCGACGCGGAATTCTTTGAGCGCCACCGCCTGCGCATGCCCCCACGCCGCTTCAACGAAGGCGTGCCCATCACCTCCATCATGGATCTCAAGCCGGGCGATTATGTGGTGCATATCCATCACGGCGTGGGCGTCTTTCGCGGGCTGACCACGCTGGAGCGCGAGGGCGTCACGCGCGAATACCTGCTGATTGAGTACGCCCACCCCGACCGAATCTTCGTGCCCGTAGACCAGCTGGATCGCATTCAGAAATACATCGGTCCCGACGACAAACCGCCCGAAATTCGGCGGCTCAGCAGCAGCCTGTGGGTCAAGTCCGTGGCGCAGGCGCGGCAGAAAGCCAAAGAGGTGGCGCAGGAGCTGATTCGAATCTACGCCCTGCGCGAAAAAGCCACACGCCCGCCCACGGGACCCGACACCCCCTGGCAAGCGGAAATGGAGGCGATGTTCCCCTATATTGAAACACCGGGGCAGCTGAAGGCGATTGAAGAGGTCAAACGCGACTTAGAATCGCCCCACCCGATGGACCGCTTGCTGGTGGGCGATGTCGGCTTTGGGAAGACCGAGGTGGCAATTCGCGCCGCGTTCAAAGTGATTATGGCGGAGCGGCAGGTGGCGCTCATGTGCCCCACGACCGTGTTAGCCTATCAGCACTGGCAGAACTTCAAGGAGCGGTTTGAGCCGTTCGGGGTGCAGGTGGCGCTACTGAGTCGGCTCATTTCCCCTGCCGAGCAGAAACGCATTCTGCACGGGCTGAAAACGGGCGCGATTGATATGGTGATTGGCACGCACCGCCTGCTCTCCGACGATGTGCAGTTCAAAAATCTGGGGCTGGTGATTATTGATGAGGAGCAGCGCTTCGGCGTGATGCAAAAAGAGCGGTTCAAACAGCTGCGCGGCACGGTGGATGTGCTGACGATGACCGCCACGCCCATCCCGCGCACGCTCTATATGGCGCTCACCGAGATTCGCGACATGAGTCTTATCACCGACCCGCCGCCCGGACGGCTGCCCATTCGTACCAGCGTGATGCCCTACACCGACTGGGCGGTGCGCGAGGCGATTTTGCGCGAGCTTCAGCGCGACGGGCAGGTGTTCTATGTCGTGCCGCGCATTCAGGGGATTGAGCATGTCGCCGAGCGCCTCAAGCAGTTAGTGCCCCACGCCCGAATCGCAATTGCGCACGGGCAGATGCCCCCCGCCACGATGGAAGCGATTGTGCTGGACTTCTATCAGCACGCCTACGATATTCTGGTCTGCACCACGATTATTGAGAACGGGCTGGACATGCCGAATGTGAACACGCTGATTGTGGAGAACGCCGAGCGGTTTGGCTTGGGGCAGCTCTATCAGCTGCGCGGGCGCGTGGGGCGCTCGGACCGTCAGGCGTATGCCTACTTCCTGTTCAAAGCGGGCAAATTGAACGATAAGGCGGAGGAACGCCTGCAGGCGCTCAAGGAGTTTTCGCATCTCGGTTCGGGTTTCGCGCTGGCGATGCGCGATTTAGAAATCCGTGGCGCGGGCAACCTGCTGGGCACGGAACAGCATGGCGCGATGCGCGCCGTCGGGCTGGAACTCTATCAGGCGATGTTGCGCGACGCCATCCGCCACCTGCGCAAGGGCGAAACCCACTGGGCGCTCGACAGCCCCCTGCAGGACGAACTGCCGCCCATCCAGATTCCCATAGACGCCTACATCCCTGCCAGTTATATTCCCGATGTAGCGCAACGGCTGGGCTACTACAAGCGCATCGCGGGCAGCCGCACCCGCGACGAGCTGAAAGACCTCGTGCGCGAGCTGCGTGATCGCTACGGGCAACTCCCCACGCCTGTGCGACACCTGCTGCGCCTGATGGAGGTGCGAATCGTGGCGCACGCCGTGGGCGCAGAAAGTATTGAGATGGAGGGCAAGCGCGTGCTGGTGAAGTTCCACACGAACCGACGGCTCAAAGCGCAATGGCAGGTCGCGCTTCAGAAGCAGTTCGCTGGGGTTGCCACGCGCCCTGAACACATCAGCCTGCCGCTCACAGCGCAACCGCTGGAAACCCTATTGATGGTGCTGAAGGCGCTACAGGCGCTTCAGAATCCAGAGGCGGCGTGAACACTTGCCTCCCAGGAGGGTATCTACCGCCGACTCTCCGATTCGGGTACGCCCCACTCCGGCACAAGGCGCTGCTCAATCCCCAGATGTTGCAACACGCGAGCTATCACGGTGTCCACCACCGCCTCCACAGTTTGGGGGCGGTTATAAAACGACGGATTGGCGGGCAAAATCGTCGCGCCTGCCTCACACGCCTGCACCATGTTGCGCAAATGCACCAGATTGAACGGGGTCTCGCGCACCACCAGAATCAGCGGGCGCCGCTCTTTGAGGCACACATCCGCGCTGCGGGTCATCAGGTCGTCGGAGATGCCCTGCGCAATCCGTCCCAGCGTGCCCATCGAACAGGGGATAATCACCATCCCATCGTGGCGGAAGCTGCCGCTGGCAGGGGGTGAAAAGTAATCGCGCGGCTGAAGCACCTGCAAGCCTTCAAACGGCACGCCCAGCAGACGCTCGGCACTCAGTGTTTCCCGATTGATGTCCAGCCCCAGCTCGGTCTGGAACACCTGAAACGCCTGATCGGTCGCGATTAGATAGATTTCCTGAAAATACTCTATGGCGTAGCGCAGGAATCGCAGGGCGTAGATGCCGCCGCTCGCACCCGTGACTCCCACCACCAATCGTCCCGTGCGTGCCATGACGCTATTGAGTGTACCCGTGCGTCGAGCAAGAGTCTGTGTTTTTTATCACATAGATCCCCCACAGGGGTACGAGACACGGTTCAGGGCATACTGAAGCAAACCGTTCAGCCCAAAAGTCTCTACGGGCGTTTCGCACGCCTCGCCTACGCCCTCGCTCAACAAGGACTCCCCCGCTAAGCCCATCCCAAAAGCCCCATCACTACACCCTCCCCTAACTCGCCGCCTGTGTTCTGCTCAAGATTTACCGCAACGCCACCTATCGCGACACCGAAGAACTGCTCCGCGCCAGCGCCGAAATCCGCGCGGTACTGAAACTGCCTGGGGATGACCATAGGGCGGGGGGTGTGTTCGGAGGTTCACTGGCTACCCTCGTTGCGTCGGCAAGCCCAGCGGTATGTGCCCCGTGCGGGGCGGTCGGCGCGGGTGTGGCTGGTGGCGGATAAAGGGTTTGACGGGCAGACGGTGGCATGGATGGATGGCGTTCCGCCGATTCGGCGGGGAAGGCGATTGCGTTCGTTCGTGCGTCCGTTGCGGGCGCTGGGGATTTATAGGCAACGCTGGAAGAGCGAGACAGTGATTTCGGTGATCAAGCGGAAGCTTGAGGATGGAGTTCAGAGCCGTTTGGGGTGGTTGGCGCGTCAGGAGTTGGTGGTGAAGGAACTGGTTTACAATCTGTATCGTTAGTTTTTTTGCTCGCGGGGGCGGGGCGTTCTGGCGCGTGGATGTGTCGAGGCACTCAGGTATCTTTGCGACAGAGCAGGGCGCGCTCTACAGGCGCAAACGGCGAACGACGGCGCAGGATACTGAACAGACGCCACATCATCTTGAACTGGATAGAAAGAATGGAACCATCCCCCTTCTAATCGCGCACGGGAATGTTCGCATAGCGTGTCTCTTCGGAGAAGTTGTTCGGAAATCCGCTATTCTCCACGCGACGACGCACGAGCATCCCCTTCGAAAACACGAGATACGCTCGATAGGAGTCGGCGGCGTCGCCCCCTTCGATTTTCAGCACCATCTCCCCGCGTTGATTTTTGTAGAAACTGATTGCGTTGACCTCTGCCAGATCGCTGTATGCGCCGCGCATCAAAGGCACAACCTTTCCACGATAGCGTATCTCGATTTGTTGAACGACCATATGCGGCGCCGACTCGCTACCGCCGTGCCAGAGCCCCTTGTCAAGACGCAGGTCATAGGGACGCAGAAGCACCTTAGCGGTGTAGTCCCCTAACTTCGCTTGCAGTGTTCGTTGCATCGCAATCCACCCTATCTGGATTTTACCTGAATTGCCAGCGCCTAAAGCGAAAAGATTGAGCTTCCCATGCCAAACGGTGCATCACAGTTCGTAAAATGCCCCCCAATGCAGGTTCCCCCCGCAAGCGAGGGAAACCACAACTCGGTTCCCCTGCCCGCGGGGGGAACCCCAATTCGGGTCCTCTCCGCGACGCAGCCTGTATTTACGAAGGCAGTTCAAAAGCTAAGGCTTCGCGCGGTTCACAAAACCATATTATCTGCCGAAATGCCGCATCCACGCCAGCCAGCCCTGTTGCAACTGCCGAAAGACCGACATCACTTCCAGAAAAACCCAGTGCAACGACCACGCGTCATAGGGCACCGACACAAACTTCGCAAGCCAGCTGAATGCCCTTTCTATCGCCTGCAGCCGTGTCCACTCGCTTTCCCGAAGGCGCGGCAAAGAGCCACTGAACGGCCACTTCCCCTCTACGCGCAGGGCTAACCACCATTCGGGCACTTCGTAATCATGCAAATACGCTTGCGCTATCCGCTCTAACTCCCGTTGATGACGCAGGCTCCACCCCACTGCCACCGCAGGATAAAACGAGTCGCCGTAGCCACTCAGCACAACTTCCATATCGTACCAAATATGCCACATCTGACGCAAAAAGGGAGCTATCTCCAACAAAGAATCCGGCTCGTGTGCCACTCCCTTCACCAGCCGATACCACTCCCACGGCAGCTGATAAAAAAATAAACCGACCCACCAGCTTTCGCGAACTCCCTTGCCTCCCCCCGCTTCCAGATTCCACACGGTTTCACTCAAAGGCGATGCGTCTGGGCGAACCCTCAGCCACGCCGAAGGAACGAAGCGCCCTTCCGACTCCAGCGACAGCTCGCCTTGCTCCAGCGCCTTCAAGAAATCTTCGTGATTGAACCCGTGCAGATAAAGAAGGCGTGACAGAAGTTCATAGGGTTGCATCTCCTGCCACGGCACGCCCTGCCAATCGCCGTGCCGATACGACCAGTGAATCACCTCGCGCGCCATCTCGCTTGTGCCTCCCTAAAACTCTTCCATCTCGTGACGGCATCGGACTTCAATCAACTCCACCAGGGCGCCCATGTAGTCCACCAGCTCTGCCGCCTTTGGCATCAACGCTGAGAGCCGATAGGGCGTCGCGTTCCAGTCCGCCAGAGAGCGGAAAATACGCTCGCACAACTCCCGAAACTGTCCCACAGGATGTTCTACGAGGCTTTCATCCAGCTCTTCTTGCTCCGCATGCCAGACAAACCACGGCTCTCGCCGAAAACAGAACGCATGTCCCGAAAGATCCTCCGAGGCCCATCCCTCCAGCTGTTGTTGAAACAGTCTGCTGGGTTCGGCATCCAGAAGGGGAATGACCCCTCCTCTGCGCCGACACATCTCCCACGCCTCAAAAATGGTCTCCCAGAACTCACTGAGCATCCCGAATAAGGTCTTTTCAGGCTTCCATTCGGAATACCGAAAGGCGATAGAGAGTTCCAGATATTGGCGTGAAGGGGAGGAGCCCCACACTTCTTTGGGGTATAACGGCAGGCGCTCGTAAGTATTCAGCAAACGGGCAAAGCAAAGTTCTGCCAGAAGGACGGCGCGTTCGAGTGCGTAATCCAGATGCTCGATGGGGTCTGCATCAGACGGCGGGGGGACCTCCGTATGCACCAGCTTGGGGCGCTCGTCGGGCAGGGGGAACTCAACTATTGCCTGTGGGCAGCGGAGTCGCCAGAGCAGGTACGCCCACCTGCCCACGAAGGGCACTGCATCGATGTGAACCAACGGCAACGGCACTCTCGGATGCTCCCCAAAAGCTCCCATTTTCAAGCAGCCCTCTTTTGCTTCTTTGGCGCCTCTTCTTGTGCTGGCGCTGGTTGGGGTGATGGAGCTGAAAACAAGTTTTCCAGCCACTCAATTATACCCTGCACCAGCCCGCCTAAGCCGATGCCGCATCGCGCCGCAGCAACCGCAGGAACCATAAGAGAGGTCAGATCATTTAGCCCAGGCTCATAAGTGTAAACTGGACTTTCCCTATAGACTTCTCTGAGGTGTTTTACTTTATCCGATGGAGCATAAGACCAAACAGGATTTTTCTTAGAGTCCGGATTGCAGTGTTGATACAGGAAGGGGAACGCTTCCTGTATGAGATCGCGCCACGAGGCGTTTTTCGATATTTCACGCTCCGTGCACTGGGCAAGAGCTGTTGATAAGAGTTTGAGTGCGTCCACGCACCGTCCTGCCATTTCATTGGCATGACCGCGTTTTTTCTTCTCTGGGAGAGTACCCCCACTGTTTTACATCCTTCTTGAGGTTATCAATAGCGCGTTTGAGCTCGTCCATTGCTTTAGCACAATCGCGTCTAAAACCATCACTTGCAATAGTGGGCGTATTGTCATGCGGGCGGTTTTTGGGTCTGTCAGAAGCGCCTTGAATATCTTTTCGGCTTATCGGGTCGTTCCCGCAATACCGATACAGGTTCGGGTCGCCGGAGGCGGCATCAATCGGGTCTCTCTGCAGCCAGCGGGCGGTGCGGGGGTCATATTCACGGGCGCCCACATGATACAACCCAACCTCAGGAATCCACTCATACCCATACGCCCCGTTCCAGGTGAACGGCTGGCGCGTGGTTCCCTCGCGCGTTGAACGAGTCCTCCTATCCTACCCAAGGACTACTTCCTCAAGCTCAAAACCGTCTATCTCCGCCTGCCACCACTGCTCAACGACATCTTCCCGCACCACCAGAGGCGCACCCTCTTCATTCACCACACGAAACAACCTTAAATCGCCTATCTTTGTCGCGTCCAGAATCAGCTGACTCCCGCGACGACGGTAGACTTTATAGCCTTTATGAGAGTCCGCTACGGGGCGATAAATGGGAAGAGACTTCAGGCACGGCACGCATACCGACGCCGAATAACGCACCGCAAAGAAAGTATCCACAAGCCGCCCCTGCGTGTATACGCTCACTGGAAAGAACTGCATTCCTTCCGCCAAACCCTGTTGTTGCACCATCCACCGCAAGCGTGGCGAGTAGAGGTGGACAGGGGGTCGCGACGCGAAAACAGTGACGGTGCAAAAATCACTGTCGTTGCCCCACAGCTTTTCAACCCACCAGCGCGGCAAGCGCATGGTCTCTGCCGCTGGCTCCTGTAGCCCTGTGTGCGGGTCTAACAAACGCCACCAGCGCACAATATCCGACAGCGTGACCTGAAAGGCTGCCGCAGGACCCAAATCCCAGAAGGGACTGCTCCCACCAATCACCTCATAGTATTTCATCTCCCACACCCCGCCACATTCACTTGACTGCTACAGGGATGAACCGAGCGCCCGTAATCGGTATGGATTCTAATCCCTGCTTCAGCTCCTGATGGAGTATTACCAAATCGAAGTCAGCCATTTGCCCTGAAGGGGTGCAAAACATCACTTCGTGGGGGACTAACCCTGCATGCAGCACCAGACGCTCCTCCTCCCAGTTGGAGGCTTCCGCGTCGGTACAGTTGAGACCCAGCAGGGGATTCATCAGGTAAACAGTTCCCAGAAGGTGGTTCTCGCCCCCTGCATAGAGAGGGACAGGGATGGTCTGAACCAGACGCCCAATAAGCCCAAAGCGCTGGAGAACTTCCACAACACGCTCGGAGATGCCAAACAGCTTTGTGTGCTTGAGGCTGATGACATCGGTGATTTGCAGGGGAATTTCGCCATAAACGACCAGCCGAAAATCGTTGCCCAGAACATCGGGACGCACCCAGCGAAACTCCTGAAGTGGGCGCAAAACCCGCTCCACCTCGTGGCTCCACTGGGCAAGGAGCGCGCCGCCCAGATCAGCACTGTTTGGGATGTCGCCCGTGTAGTCGGAAGACTCGTAATAAAGCGCCCTGCGGTGGTCAATCTCAGCTGTGCTGGGGTAGGCGACCATGCTGGACGCGCTTGGCTTCCACACATAAAGACTGGATTGGAATGACGAAGCCCTGCTCATCCAATAGGATACCTCCTGGCTGTCACTCAATCACTTTGAGGATACCCAACTAATCCCACAACTCACTAATCGGCCAGAGGGCTTCATTGACCGCATGCTGGAAGCCACCCGTATACCAGTCATAGGCGAAAAAACCCCACCCAACACCAGGAATTTTTCTGACTACCGCCCCTCCCACCTTTTTCAAGACCCTTCTTACAAGCTTCTCAGCAAGCTTATCAGCACTTCTACTGAGTAGTCTCTGTGCCGTTGGTCCAAACCGTGTAAGCTTTGGCTTGATTCTCGTGATAGCGTCAAGCGCTTGCTGCTGTGTAATCTTTCCTTCCCTGACTGCTTTTTCCAGAGCCTCGAGAACTTCTTCCAATTTTGAGATAAGGCGACTTTGAAGATTATCCGTTTTTTTAGCAAGGCTGCCAGGACGCTTGTCGTTCGCATAGTATTGCCAGCAACCACCTCGTGCAAACTCGCCCCATAGATTCTTTGCTCTGTTAAGCCAGTCGGCTGTCTCCTCACAATGTCCCAGTGGTTTGGTAATGCCTCCAGCGTGTTCGTGTCCACCGACGGCATCCTCGGGTGTGAGTTTGGATAGTTCGTTCTCAGCCTTTTGCACCGCATTTTCTATCTCGTTCAGGAGTTGATCACATTCTGCTTTGGATTTGGGTTTGGTTCCATCTGGATCGGCACGGTTGATGGGATCGTTCTGGCAGTAGCGATAGAGACTGGGGTACCCGCTTTTAGCTCCTACAGGGTCCCTCTGCAGCCACCGCGCGGTGCGGGAGTCATAGGTGCGAGCGCCACATGATACAACCCAACCTCAGGAATCCACTCATACCCATACGCCCCGTTCCAGGTGAACGGCTGGCGCGTGCAGCATCTCGTGATTCTCTGTCCAAATACCACTCTGCTCTTGGCTCAATAAAGCCGACCCATAAGTGTAAGCCAGCACTTTCAAGCCATTCACGCGCACGCTGAGTTACCATCAAGCCACCGTACCCCACAAAATGAAAGAAATCACTTCCGTCCCAGCTGGTTGGGTCTATTTCCATTCGGCGAATCTGAAGACACCGCAACTGCCAGCGCCCACAACGCTTGCACTGCCACCAACAGTCGGCTGGTTCGGTGTAGGGAACTCCCCCATTGCCCCACACAACCATCTCGTAAAGCTCAGCTCCCTGATAAAGGGAATACGAGCGATTGAGCACCAAAACAGGATGAATATCAAACCCTGTCAACCCTGAATGGAGGAGTAAGTTAGCAGCGTGCGGGGTCAGATATAGTCCTGTATAGGGTCCCAAACCGCAGATATCCCATTTCGGGGGGTACTTTGTCAGCCGAATACGAGTTTGTCCGATTCCAATATGAGGGCGGACACGATATTGAGGGGGTACCAGAAGCAGTTGGCGCACCTGTTCGGCTAAGATAGAAAAGTCTTCAGGCAATAGATAACTTCCGCCCTCCGCGGATACGGCTCTTGCTTTGTAGTACTCAATCAGCGCAGACAGTTCGCTTGTAGGTAGAATGGGGAGTCTTGTAGCTTTGGCGTAGAAGGGGGATGGAGGATAGGCACGGCAATCTGGGCAAAACATACCAGGCAAGCGTAGTTCCGTGCCTACCTCCTCTATCGGCGCACTTCTCACACCAGCAGGTTCCCGATAAGTCATCTCATAAGCTTCCATCATGGCTGTCAAATCCTGCGAAAATTCTACCTCTTTGCCTGACTTTCCATACTCCCAAACAGGCAGGATATAGCCTGAGGAAGACCCCGATCCTCGAACATCTTTTTCAGTTGATTAAGAACATCATCTTTAGTAATGGTTGGGTCATTCAGAAACTGTCTCCATTCTTGGTTCCATGTGCCATGCAGCTTCTGGGGAATTGCCTTGTCCATTTCCACAATATAATCATCTACATCAAGCCCGAATCGTTCTATAAACTCTTCACGGCACTCTTTGGGTAGTCCATGATGCCCAACTGTTTCCTTGCAGTCTTGACTTGCAATTGAGCATTTTGCTTTCGCTTTCCATCCTCCACGAGGTGGCTTCTTTTCCGCCTGCCCCACGCTAATATTGGCATTTCGAGGCTTTTGGGTGCTTTGATTAACTTCTCGGGGTTGATTCCGTGAAGGAGTTGTAGAGCGAGTTGATCTCTGTACTTGTTCTTGGGCTTTCTTGCTTGCAGAATGAGGGGGCACAAGGCGTAGTGGACGACTGAATAAACGTCGCAAGTATTAATCATCCTTTACCTCCGTTCCTCATCTGGATCGGTGCAGCTAACAGGGTCATTCCCGCAATGCCGATACAGGTTCGGGATGCCCAAGTCGGCGTCTATTGGGTCGCGCTGCAGCCAGCGGGCGGTGCGAGGGTCATAGGCACGGGCGCCCACATGGTACAAGCCTACCTCTGGTATCCACTCATACCCATACGCCCCGTTCCAGGTGAACGGCTGGTGCACTTCCTCTCACTTCCGCTACCTAAAGCCCTGCAGACCAACAGATGCTAACTACGCTACTCACAAATCAACCATCTGCGAGCAAATAAATTCAAACCGTTTCTACTTCCCTATGAAACTCAAAGCCTGTTAGACCTGCCTGCTCTATTGCTTCCTTAACATCCGAGCGTACTATCACCATCTTGGTCTCGAAGTTCGTGACCAGAAATATCCGATGCACTCCTATCATGGCTTTCTTCAGAACCAATTGCCAACGATAAAAGGGAAAAGGCTCTCGCTCCACAAATGAACGACTCTCATCGACACATTCCAGATGTACCAAATAGCGCACACAGTAATATGTTCCCAGCGGTGTTGTTCTGTCAGCTGTATAGAGAGGGTATCCCTCGAACTCTAACTCATCCTGTAATCCTATGTTTTCTAGGAATATCTTCGCGCGCGGTGAGATAACATGCACATCGAGGGGGTAAGAGGGACTGGAACATCGCCCCGCATCAGGGAGAGGAGGATACCCTCTCCTTAGCACCAAAAAAGTACCACTATTGAGCGCCTCATGCCACCCGTACATTGTTTTAAGATACTCTAATGCCCTCTGTCGCTGCTGCGGATCACGGGTTAACTCGTAGAAGCGAAGACCCCACGCAAAGTCGACCTTGCTGGTATCAGGTTCATGCCAATTCCTCGAAGCTACACTGCGAAGCTCACTCCACTTAGGGTTGTGAACTTCACATTCAAGCTGTAGCCAGTCAACCTCAAGCGTATAATAGCGATGAAACATACCTCCAAGTGCCTCCTGTAGCAACGATTGTACCTTTCTGAGGGTTACTTTGAAGAGGAGTGTTTTGGACGACAAGTCCTTTGACTGCATGCCAAAAACCACCCTGATACCAGTCATAAATGAATAAAATTATTGTCAATATCTGCCCAAGATATGGTACAAATTTGGCTGCTCGACGCAGAATCCGAATTAAGTGCTTGAGATTGTCTGGATCCTTGACAAACTTGTCGATTATTTGACGCAGTAAGTTATCTGGTAGCTGTTGCAATTTTGCTAACCAGTTGGCAATACGCTTTTCCAACAAACTCTGTCGTTTAGCCATTTGTCCTGCACGAACGCGAATTCGGGCGTAGGAATGGCAACCCAAATTAGAGTATTTTGCCCAGAGCTTATCGAGTGCCTCGAGCCACTGGTTCAGTTCTCTGGAATGACCAGCGGGTGTCCATTTGCCTTGACATCCTACAACATCCTGAACAGGGTGAAATTTTTCGTTTTTATCCATTTCAGTGTCAATACTATTTAAAAGCTTTTCAATCTCGTCCAAGATTTGATTACATTCTTCTTCGGTGGCTGGCTTCTTTCTACGCGGTTGAGCCCCTTCAGGATCTGCCCAATTGATAGGATCGCCGTCCAGATATAGATAGAGATTAGGCCGTCCACCCCAGATACCTATCGGGTCTCTTTGCAGCCAGCGGGCAGTGCGGGGGTCATACGCACGGGCGCCCACATGATACAAGCCGACCTCTGGAATCCACTCATACCCATACGCCCCGTTCCAGGTGAACGGCTGGCGGGTGTTCCCTTCGCGAGCAATCAGGTTCCCCCACGCATCATACGCATACCGATCTACCACCTGACCCGTGCTGGCATCAATCAGCATGCGCACATGCCCCAGCGCGTCGCACACATACAGCAACACCCGATAACCGTACAGACCCGAACGCTCCATCTGCGCCACAGGTCCCAACTGCCCCCACACATACTCCGCCAGCCCATTCCCCCACGGGTCAATCTCCGCCACCAGCGCGTCGCCATCGTACAGGCAGATTCCCGCATTTTTGGCGCGCGAAGGGGGCAGATTGGGCAAAATCGGGGGTGAATTGCCTTTCTCCCCGCTTCCTACCTGCGGATATAGCGCTAATCTACCCTCTACATCTCAGACACCCAGCGCGCCGCAAGCGAACCTGTACCCGCGACGGTATAAAGCTCCAGCCGAACAGGCTTCGGCGCAACTCCGTAATCCACCACCGTACTAAAGTCAAAACTAATAGCGTTAGACAAATCATCAAAGATACATTCAAAGTACCCCGACAGCCCTGGAACATTCAGAAACTGGGTTGCTTTCAGCACTACCCTGTCAAAACAGTCTATTTGCACCAGAGGAACCTCACAGCGCTCGTACCCATGATAAGGCACAAAATTTGCGAGATATTCTGGGAAATAGAGGTATCCAGAGCGTTCACCCACACTACTTGCCAACGACGCCAGTGCGCTTTCGAGAGCCGCCCGCTCTGCTTCCTGCCACTCGCGCCTGACTTGCGGACAGTGCCCCGCTTCTGCCAGCGCGTAAAGCTGACTTCGTTGTGAAAGGAGCTGGTCATGCTCTTCCCAATCCACAAAAGCAATCATGTCAGGCGGGCACTCCAGCAAAGCCGCCAGTTCCTGACGGATTTGCGGCTCCCACCGCCGAAAATGAAACGCGCGTAGGGCTTTCTGCAGTCGCTCACTTGAATCCGCGTTTGCTCCCCGCCCCAAACTAATCCTCTATCACGAGGCGAACTGGGGTACCTGGGGGCAGTCCACGCAACTGTCGCGCCAGATCCGCCCGCCATCGCAGGGCGTCCACTGGATCCCCCACATACAGGTCAGACAAGGCTACTGTCGCGTCGGCATGCCCCAACCATCATACACAGCCCCCCAGCGTTCCGCAAAACGCTCCATCGCCTCAATCGCCTCGTCCAGAGCGTCCTCCGTCGGCAATAGCTGGTGCGTTGCCAGTAGCAACCACTCCCGTCCCGAAGGGCTTATCTCCACCGTGTAGCCCTGCGCCTGCAACTCCTCCGCAGCTTGCTTCGCCAGACGCCGCTTCGGAAAATACAGAAAATGCTCCACCCACGCGGGCTTGTCGGGGTCTACCCCCGCCTGATACGCCAGCTCCAGCGCGTGCCGATCGTCCTCACTGAGCGACTGCGCTGCCGCACGCTCTTGCTCAGCCCGTTGCAACACCCACTCTCGAAACTCCTCCGCCTCACGGCGCCGCTTGTACCACTCTTCCACCCACTCGGCATCGCCAGGCGGCGCGTCTATCATTCGATCCAGCTCCGACACAAAGAAGTTGACATCCGTTACATCTCGTGTCGTGAGCCGTCGTCCCAGCAGTTCCTCTACCGTGCATTCCTCCTGGGCGATTATGGTCTCCAGGTCAGCTTCGCTATAGTGTTGCAAAAACAAGTAGGGATGCCCGGACACCATAAAGATAAACGGGGGTACGGGCCAGTGGTCGCGGTTCCAGTGGGGATGGCGTCCGATTTTGTGCCAGCTCGCTAAGTGTTGGCGGTCTATGGGGCGGAACACATGCACGATTTCTGTGTAGAAAGCGTCTTGAGCGGTCAGGTGCGCGAGTTCGTGGAGCGTGGGGATGTGCGGGTAGCGGGGTGTGAAGCAGTACGCCAGAAAGCGCGGGGGGCGCAGTTTCTGGGGCGCGCGTGCAATCAGAATCGCGGCGTAGCCCCCTGAGGGTAACGGCGCTGCCATCCAGTCCCCTTCCTCAAAAGGCAAAACTTGCTTGCGCGGCATGTCTGAAGACCTCCGTATTGTACCCTATCTTCTCTTGAGCGGGCACAGCCATAACCCGGATCGCTGCGCTTTGAGGCAACTGAGGGCGCGCTACGCATAGCCATGCAGTTTGGGATACCCCTCTACTCTGGTCATCATTTTCCCGCGCAGGTAGCCATAAATCCGCTCCAGCCTGCGCGTGAAATCGGTTCCGGCTGCTTCCACGCACCATACTCCCGATTCACTAAGGCGCGTGATACGCACGAACTGATCTGTGCGTGCATCTGTCAATCTCAGTCCCTGCTCCATCTCGTTGCGTTCAAGAGAGACGCCAGACAAGCAAAGCCTGACCTTCTCAAAGAGCTGGGCTATCTGAAAAGCGTCCTGTTCCCGAAAAAGCAGTCCCACAAAAGCGTGCATGGAGGGCAAGCGTTCACGGAACGGCTCCCACCCATAATCCCTTTTAGCGATTTGTGTGTAGGTATCGTAGAGAACAGACGCCCAACGCCTCCCTCTGACCGAAGCATAGAAGTCATTTTCACTGGCATCCAGATACAGCGCGCTATGCGCTCCCGGTTTGCGAATTGCCAGTCCCTCAAACGCCTCCACCAGCTGCCAGAGGCGCCGTTTCAGGAGATTGTCTGAAAGCACAAACTCCGGGTAATCCGCCCCTACCCAAACAACCCAGCGGTCAGAGGGTACCGCCTGCCAGAAGGAATCGACCAGTTCGCGGAGTTGCGCGAGGGTTTCGGGGTACACATTCAGCAAAGGCGAAGTCTGAATGGACCCCTTGCTTATCCAGGAGCGAGCCGAGGGAGCGCGTATCGTTGCCGCCGATGCCTCTGAGCCGAGGCAGTGCCATAACCGCTCCCGCAGCGCTTCGCGGTTTTGTCGTATACGATACTGTCGCCATTTTGATTCCAGTTGTTTGTTTTTCATATGCTCTACCTGCGATAGGGAACCTTCTTTTTGCCACTTTCTATTCGCGGAGCGCCGTATATATTTCGGCGTATCTGCCCTCCATCGTCCTTTTTGATACGCCCTGCTTCCCAGTGTGGGTAAGGATGATGTGAATCTGCTGGATGGTGTACGACAGCAGCATCATACCCCTCGCTGTCTTTGTAGCGGTACCAGCGATACTCTCCATGTCCACCTTGCTCAATTGGCTGCTGACTGGTCGGTATGCCTGCCTGCCTCTGCGCTTCCCTCCGTGCGGCTCGGCTGGAACTCATTATACCTTCTTCCACCGTTTGCGAGGCTTTTGCTCTACCCCGCTGCCGTTTCGCAAACCCCACTCCCCCACCAGCCCCGCGTGTGAGCAACCGATCGTGAACCGCCCCACCCACATGACCCGCCAGATACCATTCATCACACGGATCGCGCGGCTCCCAGCGCGGCAGGTCTAACAGGTCGCAAAGCCAGTCGCGAATGCTTTTCGTCAGCCCGCCTGGGGGTCAATCGCCCACGCCAGCTCAAACACAGAATGCTTTACGCTACAACGCCGAAACCCCCAGCAACTCACCCCTCCCCAAACTCCTCCTCCACCTCACGCAGAACACGGTCAACCCAATATTCGTTCAATATCCAGTGGTACACACTCGCATACTCGCGAACTTCTGCTGCGTCTAAGTACAACTCATATACCCCTTTTTCTCCAGGGCGGATGCACACCTCTGTATACACATCCATGTCCGGCGCCAGCCGCCCGATTCGTAAAAACCCCTCCCGTAACTCCGCAGGGGTAATCTGGGAAAAATCCAGCCCGTCCGCTCCACGCCACTCGTCCTCTGTCCCCACCAGTTCAATCCGGTCGTACTGAACCGCCAGCTCCTGCACATCTGCAGGGAGTTGCGCTAAAAGCTGCGCATCCCGTACCCCCGAAGCCGGCACCAACCGAAACACGCGCTCATCCTGCAGCACCTGCAGTGCTTCTTCCCGCGCCTCTTCCAAGCTCAAACGTGCAATCCGCTGCTCGTGTGCTTCCCATCGCTGCGACTTCACTTTCTCCATCTGGAGCAGTTTCCATAACCGCTTGAGCCAGCCGAACATTTCGTTCACTCCTCGCACGGCTGTTCCAAATCTCTGCGCAGGTTGTTCAGAAAGCGTGCAGTGATAGTATACCGATTGGTGTTGGTTCGGAGCGCGTTTTCCATACGCCTCAGGCGGCGGTGGGCACGCTTGTGGGCTTCTTTGTCCAGCACCTGCAAGTTCCAGCGACTGCTGTGAATCCACTTAGGCAAGCCTCCAGTAGGGAAAAGTGTCCGACTACCGCCAGGATGCCCCAGCAGAGGATTGATATGATGGACTTCGTAGCCCTTAGGGGCTTTCACACCCAGAGATCTCGCGAAGCTTCTGTATTCGCTGTACATTTTCGCTCCCTTGCGCACAGCCATTCGCGTCAGCACTTTGGACCCGCCTGTCAAGGCAATCTCCGCAGCCACTTCGGTATATTCTCCTGCCCGATATGCCAGACTTTGTTTATCTACGACATCATTTACCCCTAACTGTTCTCGAATCCAGTCCGTAGCGCCGAAGGTCAGCGAGTCTCCTACACCTGCCCAGAAGTTTGCCATTGTGTCCAACCAGTCCAGCCCCGACGGGTCGGCGTGATTAATCGGATCATTCCCGCAATACCGATACAGGTTCGGGTCGCCCGAGGCGGCGTCTATCGGGTCTCGCTGCAGCCAGCGGGCGGTGCGGGGGTCATAGGCGCGGGCACCGACATGGTACAGACCTGTGCCACCAAAGCAGTCCCACTCGTACCCATACGCCCCGTTCCAGAGAAACGGCTGCGGGATGGGGTTTTCGGGCGGCGATAGCGGCACACCCCAGCTGTCGTACCGCCACACCTCCAGCACCTCGCCCCCACTGCTCAACAACACCCGCACATGCCCCAGCGCATCCAGCACATAATAACAACTCACACCCGAACCGCTGTAGTCTAACCGCGCAATCGGTCCCAGCGGTCCCCATACATACTCGGCGACCACCCGACCCTGACCATCCACCTCCGCCAGCAGCGTGTCGCCCTCGTACAGACGCCACACCTCAAACGGCACACCACTCCGAACGCCCTGCAAACCCACTCGACGCCCCAGACTGTCGTAAATAGCATTCAGCACCACGCCCGCCTGAGAACTGCTCGCCACCACCAGGTTGCCCCACACATCGTACCGATAGCCCCAGCTCACCTCGCCTGCGCTCTGCCCAAAGTTGAACAACACAATCATCAAGTCTTCATCATCGACTTGCCCATCCCTGTTCAGGTCTTCAGGGCAGCCCTGGGGGCATTGCTGACCAAACGCGAACTGCACAGCCACTAGGTCCGCATCGTCCACCACCCCATCCCCGTTCACATCCCCCTTAATCGGTTGAGGGGCGTTCCACAAACGGGCGCGCTCGCCGTTGGGGGTGTAGGTCATATACCAGTTGTAGCTGCCTCCGTGCGGGTGGCTCCCCCCAATCCACCAGAGTCGATTGTAGTCGTAGCGCCAGTCAGAGGCATTGTCGCCCCAGCGCGTGAGGTTTCCATTCACATCGTAGGCAAACTGAACTTCTTTGGGAGTACCCCCATCCAGTCGCGACGTTTCTGATTGCAGGCTACCATCGGGGTAGTACTCCCAGCGCCACTCGGCGGTGCGGTTGTCTGGTAGCCATTCACGAGCAGAGCGCAGCGTGCCGTCGGGATAGTAGCCTGGCTCATCCGCGGTACCCCAATAGTCAAATTGTGCGATCAGTTGCCCGTTGAGGCGGTAAGTCAGCAGTCCAACCGCGTTTGGCGCCTGGGTATCTGCGTACTCTATCGTGGCACTGAGAGTACCTGCGGGGAGATAGACGGTCTGGTTCTGCAGGCGCCCTGCATTATCGTAGCTCCACTCGGCAAAGAGAGTGCTGCCTGCGAACAGGGCAATAGGGCGCCCTGCCCCATCGTACTGATAGCGCCACACGCTTCCCCACGAGGTGGTAAAGGTTTGCAGGTCCGCTGTGAGCGCGCCCTCAGGCGTGCGATAGTCGTAGAGCCAGTAATAGCTGCCCACAGGCAGATTTACCTGCTCGCCCAGCAGCCAGCCTGTGCGTGCCGAGAGAAAGTTGTTGGTCGGGTCGCTGTCCTGATTGCGCGGGTCAGCACTGACGCCGTAGTTGGGGTCATCCGTATCGTACCACCAGCGCAGCGCCACCTGATCCTGCCAGCCTTGAGAGGTGAGCAGTTGCTTGGTAGCAACCCCCAAACGCCCTGCAGGGTCGTAGCTGAATTCGTGTCGCGTGTGGGCTCCTCCGGAGGCAGAATGTTCATGTATAGTCTGCACCCGACCGTTCAGTGTGTATTCAAAGGTCGCGAAACGCCCATCTTGGCGCGTCCACTGGCTGACTCGTCCGCAACAACTATAGTCAAAGGTTTCGGGGCGAGTATCACCATCGTGATGGATAGAGCGCAGTTCGTCGTGGATACCATAACCGTAGGTCAATCCCACCTTAGTGTTTGGCGGAGCACCCCCATTTTCCACACGCACGAGGCGCCCTGCGCTGTCATACTGCATTTCGGCGTACAGTGCACTCTGCAGATTGCCTTGATCATCCTGCCACTCCAGCCAGATCTGGCGCAGCAGCCCTGCCCGTGAGCCACTGCCATCAAAGTCATAAACAAAGCGCACCCAGCGCCCACGCGGATCGATATAGCGGCGCAAAAACAATCCATCCCACTCCCACAGGGATTGCCCGCCTGGGGCAGTGCCAAAGCCCCAACGCATCCTGCGTGGCTGCCCCAGCAGAGTCCACTCGGTTTCACTCCAGAGCGGGGTTTCTGGGTCGTTCGGATATAACTCGACACGCACAGGGCGTCCAAACAGGTCATAGGCGCTAATGCGGAGCAAGCGCCCTGTTGGATCTTCTACCTCGTGCAGTTTGTTGGGGTACGCGCTATTTTCGCCCCAGTAGCGCAGTTGCCACCAGCCTGAGCGACCTGGCTCTGTGAACGCTGTCAGTAAGCTGTTAGCAGACACTTCCGAATACGGTTGACCTCGGTAAGTGTAATCGAACCGCCAAGAAAGCGCTGGATCACTACCTATCTGCAGGTGAGTGAGTGCAGTAGGGGGATTGGGATGGCTCCCCCCAGGTGCATCAGGATGCGCCTCTCCATAGCGTAGATGTGCTTCACCCAAAGCACCTCCGTTAACCCGAAAATCTTGCAGTAAAGTATTCGGATTATTCGGTACATATGTAAACTCCCACTGTGTTCCCTCCCTGTCGGTGTGGAGGGTCAGGGCAAACGGATGCTCCGGGCTGTAGCTGTACGATTCCTGCCAGCGCGGCGTCTGAGAGAACACAGGCTCGCCATTTGGTCCAACTCCCACCTGATCGTAAACGGCGCTTTGAACGACTTGTCCATTCTGCGCTTCAAAAAGCAGTACTTCTTTCTCCCAAGCGCGATTCGGGTTCTGTACATACGAAGGACGGAGATTCTCCAGCTGGGTAAACATCCCAGAACCGCGATCCCAGCTATACACCAAGCTCGCCCGATAGTTACCACTGGGGCGTTGACGCTGAATCCCTGTCCAGAATGAAGTGCTTCCTGCATACATGTGCTGGTACTGTTCTGGAAGTAGTTGTTCCAGTTTTATTTCCTTGAGGCGCCCCAACAGGTTCTCGGGTAGGGTTCCGTAAGCACGAAGATACATCTCTCGTTCACGCTCTGGCACTGGCTCCCATGTCAGGTTCAACTTCTCTTGTAGTCGGTTGCTCCCATATATCTGATAACTCCGATCCAAACCTAACCTAGCTGTAATTTGCTGTTCAGCATTGTCCCACTGGACATCCCAGTGGTCGTTGGGTTGATCTGGTTCATTGGGAACGCTTTCAGGAGGTACCCTCCCAATACGAACCCCATGCAGCTCGTTATTCAGAGCAAAGTAGAAAACCTCACCTGTCAGGCGGTCCCAACGCAAACCGCGCTTCGTCTGAAAATCGCGTAATACAAGCCACCGACCGTTCCAGTTCTGTCGCCACTGCGCCTCAACATACTCACCCACCTGCAAACTCCAGCGATTGCCACTGGGAGAGACAATCGCAGGTTGCGGACTAAAAGACATAAAGTCGTGCAAGCGCGACTTGTAGCCATTTCCCCAGCCTATCCGCTGGGGCGGCGCAAAGTGGTAGGTCCACTCTCCTCCCTCACGAATGCGCCCTGGAGGCCCACCTCGCAACACGAAACCGCGAACCGATCCTGTTTCATCAACAACCGCCTCTAAGCTTGCTTGCACTCCTTTTGTTGGGACGATGCTCCATCGCTCTGTAAATGGACTTACATCGTCAGGCTCACTCATGATAAACGCCAGAAAGCGCATCGCACTACCGTCTGCGTCGTAGACGGTCAACTCACGGACTCGTTTGGCAGATTCAGGAATATCGCCTCCACCAGTAGGCTGCAGAATCACCTCTGTGGGAGTGCCACGCCACGCTGTGCTTCCTGGGGAGGTGCCAGGCAGGCGCTGGTTACCCGAAGATAGCACCACACACATCCGCTCCAGCCCGAAAAACCAGTATGGTCCCAGAGTGCCCCCAGGCGTAGGCGATGAGACATAGACATACCCTGAGTGGAACACATCTATTGCAGGAAAGGGCAATCCAAGGGTTGTCTGTCCTGTTGCAGGCAGCAGCAGCAACCCATCGCAGAGCCAGCCGTTGCCATCTACTGCCCCCGTACCAGAGCCAAGGTAGATGGCGTCGTTATCAAAGCAAATTTGATCCGGGACTGCAAACAATACAGGTATACATACAGGTTCAGGTTGGGGCTCCTGAGAAGAAGCAGATACAGCCACTAAACATGAAAGCAAGACAAACAAACGTAGGGACAGTAAAACGGTTCTACCCCCCCCCGCTAAAATTGCGAGGGCGAAGCGCCAGAAGGGTTCCCTCTCTGTTGCCTTGACTGAAACCACTCCCATCGCGAACCTCCGATGTCCTGATTATACAACAACCAATCGCAGCAACCTTCCTTCCCCATACCCCCTACGAACGCCACAGCATTTTGAGTTCAAATCAGGTTCAGACTGTTGACGACACGACAAACCCTGCTGCAGGAGCCACTCCTTTTTTGACACCCCTGACCCAAACGGCACAGACCCCAACCTCGCAGCAGCACCGCTTCAGCCCCACAGCAAACTCATCACAAAGCGCCACCCGCGCAAGAAATCACCCTGTGCAGGCATCAGCAGCTTTCCGACTCAGCCATGGTCTACGCACAAAACGGCTCAGTCTCACCTCCAATTCCTGCATTCGTCGTCAAGGTGCAGACTCCTGCAGGTTTCCTTTTGTTGCTGATACTGCCTCCGCCCCCGCAAACGGAACAGATACCAGCCGACGCCCATCACCAGCAACGCCACCAGATGCCCGTAGGTAAAAACGCCCACGCCCAGCACCGTGAGCGAGGTCGCGCCCGCACGGAAGAACTCGTTGATGAACCGATACGCCCCGTGCAGAATCAAAAAGCTCGCGAACAGCTGCCCCCTCGCCCAGCCTCGCTTCTCAAGGCGCGTCAGAATCACGAAAATCGCCAGATTCATCACCGTCGAGTAGAGCTGGGTGGGATGCACAGGATGCGAATGCCCCGGAAACAGCACGCCCCATGGCAAATCGGTCGGCGCGCCATAGCAGCAGCCCGCGCCGAAACAGCCAATTCGGGCAATCGCATAGCCGAGCGCGATGGAAGGCGCGGCTAAGTCGGCAATCCGCCACGCATCCAGCCTGCGCCGGCGTACAAACCACCACGCCGCCAGAATCGCCAGCCCGAAGCCCCCAAAGTAGGACATTCCCCCCTCCCACACGCGCAGAATTGCAAGCGGGTCTTCCGCGTAGGAACGCCAGAAAATCAGCACATAACCCAGCCGCCCCCCAATCACGCCCACCAGAATCGCCCAGAACGCCAGGTCAAACACATCGTCGGGGTCAACGCCATAACGCCGCGCGACTCGCAACGCTCGCCACACCGCCAGCCAGATGCCCACCATCCACATCAGCCCGTAGGTGTGAACGGGAATGGGACCGATACGAAACAGTTCGGGCATCATGAGCGCGGTTCCTCCGCCGACTCGCTCTGAGCCGGCTCTTCACGGGCAAACAACTGCACCGCCATCAAGCCCACCAGACTCACCGTAATCGCGACATCCGCCACATTAAACACGGGCCAGATGACAAAATCGAACATATCCACCACAAACCCCAGCCGCAGGCGATCCACAAAATTGCCCAGCGCGCCGCCCAGCAACATCCCTGTCAACAGGCTGATGCCCCGCGGTGGGCGCGCCCGCAGCTGATAAATAATCAGAAACCCCGCCACCACCAGCGTGAGCGGAATCGTCAGCCACCCCTTGCCTGATAGCATTCCAAACGCAATCCCCGTGTTGGGGGTCAGGGTCAGATAAAAATAGCCGGGTATCACCGGGAGCGGTCTATCCCATTCCAGCGAAGCGAGCGCCCAGAGCTTGGTCAGCTGGTCAATCAGCAACACAACAAAAGCCGTCCACCAGAACATCGTCAACATGAGGATACCCGACGCCGTGCCATGCGCTATAATTGGGAGCTATGTGGTTGGGCACGCAGTCGGTGAACGAGTTGGGGCATCTCACGATTGGCGGGTGCGACGCGGTGCAACTGGCAGAGCAGTTCGGCACGCCCCTCTATGTGCTGGACGAGGCGGCGTTTCGGGAACGCTGCCGCGCCTATCGGGAAGCGTTTCAGAGCCGCAAGCCTGATACCCAGATTGCTTACGCCGGCAAGGCGCTGTTGAACCTCGCCGTGTGCCAGATTATCGCCGAAGAGGGGCTGGCGCTGGATGTCGCCTCAGGCGGCGAGCTCTATACCGCCCTGCGTGCGGGCTACCCCCCTGAACAGATTCACATGCACGGCGTCTACAAAACCGAAGCCGAGCTGCGTCAGGCGCTGGACGCCCGTATCGGCACGATTGTGCTGGATAACTTCGACGAAATCGCGCGCCTTCAGAGCCTGCTCGCGCCCCACGAGACGGTTCGCGTGATGATTCGGGTTGCCCCCGAAGTGGAGGCGTCCACCCATCCGCTGATACGCACGGGTCAGCGCGACAGTAAGTTCGGGTTTCACCTGATGAACGGCGACGCGGAGCGGGCGACGGCGCAGGTGCTAACGGAGCCGCGCTTTCAGCTGAAGGGGTTCCACTGCCATATCGGCTCCCAGATTAGCGAGCTGGACGCCTTCGCCGAAGCCACGCGCGCGATGGTGGCGTTCGCCGAAACGATTCGCCAGCGGTATGGCTATGCGGCGCCTGTGCTGAATCTCGGCGGCGGGCTGGCAGTGCGCTACACGCCCGACGACGCGCCCCCTTCGGTAGGCGCGCTCGCGGAAGTGATGGTGCAAACGCTCCGCGCGGAATGCGCCCGTTATGGCTACCCCGAACCCGCGCTGGTGGTGGAGCCAGGGCGCTCACTGATTGCCGAAGCAGGCATCACGCTCTACCGTGTGGGCGCAGTCAAGCATGTGCCCCACGAGCGCAGGGATATTCCCCAGACCTATCTAATTGTGGATGGCGGCGTCTCCGATAACCCCCGACCGCAGATGTACGGCGCCTGCTACACGGCGCTCAACGCCAGCCGCGCCCATCCCCACCTGCCGCGCCAGCCCTATCGCATCCTCGGCAAGCACTGCGAGACCGACCCTATTATCGAGTGGGCGGAGCTGCCCGAAACCCGTGTGGGCGATGTGATTGCCGTGCTGACCACAGGCGCGTATGCCTATTCCATGAGTAGCAACTACAACCGCTATCCCCGCCCTGCGATGGTGCTGGTTCGCGAAGGTCAGGCGCGCCTGATTGTGCAACGCGAAACGCTCGAAGCGGTGATTCAGCACGACCTGCCTGCACGGTAGGGGCGAGGCATGCGTCGCCCCACCACAATCGTTCGCTGCCACCACCTTGCACCCCTCCCTGCACACGCGATGGCGGATCTGCCCACAAAAGCCAACCCCGATTTGCCTCCCCGCCCCTTTTACAACGGCGTCTTTGAGGCGCTATAGGTGATGGTGTTTCTCCCGGACCAGGTGGAATAGGGTATCTTTTTCACAGGTGAGCGCGATAGGTTCACGCAGGGTGATACGCACATACAAACGGACGGCTTTCACGAGTCTGGACAGCGAGGCGTGGGATGAAACGGGGCGTGGCATCATCCCAAGATAAGGTACACTTATTGTGATGAAAGCCGATATCGAAGAACGCGTGGCACGCCTTGAACAGGAGCTGGGCGTTGTCAAGCAACAGCTTCGTGCCCTGATGACCCAGCAGCCACCGACTGAGGCGCTCCAGAAGCTTGCCGAACTCTGGGGGCTTGAAGCCTCTGAGCCTTCCCCTCTGCCTCTCCCCGAAGCGCGGGAGCGGCTGGCTCGAGGTTTGCCGCCGAACTGGGGGAGCCGCTTAATCAAGCGTCAGCGAAGACGGCGATGAGATATGTTTACTTAGACCCCAGTGCATGGGTCAAGCGCTATGTAGCAGAGACAGGCAGTGAAGTAATGGATATTCTGTGGGCGGAGCTGGGCTTGAGGCGTGGACAGGCGTTTTGCCACTGGCTGGGCCTCACCGAGCTTGTGTGGGTGCTACAGCGGCGGCGTAACGCAGGGGTACTGGAACAGCGCGCCTTTAGCACAGTCTATCAACAGTTTCAGCACGACTGTGAGCAGGTCAAGTGGCTTGCTCTCTCGTGGGAGCAAGTACAGGCGTCGGTCGTGTGGATTGTGAAGCACAATCTGAACGCAACCGATGCACTCCACTTGCAGGTGGCTCTGGCACAGCGAGAGCAGGGGATGGAATCGATGTGTTTCGTGTCCGCAGATCGGCGTTTGTTAAGGGCGGCGCAGTCGGAGGGGCTGGCATGTCTGGATGTGGAGCGGAGCGCGGCGTCGCAGGTGCAAGCGCTGTTTGACGCAAGGCTGTAAGGTGAGAATCAATCCCAGAGAGAGCTTCTCATGGCGCACTTACCATTCCTTTTCTCAACTCTTTCAGGGTTCGCTCGCCATCACATTCCCTCCACTCTCGAAGCCCATTTGCAGACCTGCCTAAAAGGACACCTGCAGCCATAGATGGCGAGTTAAATAGGTAATCCTGTGTCAGCTCAAAGTGAGTGCCTTTGTCCAACAAAACACCTTGACTGATAAGTTCGTTGCGAAGTTGGTATAGATAAGGGTGAATGGATTTTTGTGTTTCTTTTAGTGCCCGCGCTCCTTTTAGTACGACAAATCCCTTACTGGTTTCCGTACCCCAAGCAATAATGTCGTTGTCCCTTCGAAGACACAGATTTCCACTGGGGGAAGCCGTCTGAGGTGCTTGGGAAACCTCGAAAAAGTTTACGCCTGCTAGAGGTAAGCAAAGTAGAATGTCTTGGAGAAACAGCTCTGCTTCCGCCCTATCTGACTCAGATAACTGATATGGTGTTGGAGCATTGCTGTTTTCTATCTCTGCAAGTTTCGCTTGTGAAGCAAGGGAGTGAAGTCTATACTCGATGTACTTGAAATGAGCCTTTGTTAGTTTTGGAGAACAATTCGTAGTGAAAACTATGGCATGAGTCCAAAATTCTTTTTCTTTTACATGTAATCTGAGTCTCTCGACAACGCAGTCGCTTTCACCTATGTATACTCTGGGTAGTATTTCAGACTCACTCGGTCCCCAGAGGATATACACGCCTGCTTGCTTCAGCTCTTCACGCTTGGAGACCTCGTTGAAGAGAACTCGTGGAAAAACCATTCCCAGACCAATCCAATTAGACTTCTCTATTATCCGGAGTCCTGCTGGATCTCCAGAGGGAATGAAAATCTTCACGCAAAACCCCTTCTCCGTCATCGGTTTCTGCCCCTTCTATGTGGTATTATACCCTTTTGCAGGTGAGCGTGATGGGTTTGCGCGGCGCGGTACGCGGACGCATAATTCAACTGGTGCAGGAGCCGCCCCTGCCCGACGGTACACAGGTGGAAGTGGAGCTGATCTCGCTCCCCCGCTCAGAGAACCCCCTCTGGGATCGCTTGCGTGAACATGCCAAGCTGTTAACCGAAGATTAGGTCTGCCTGAACACAAATCGTCCACTGCGCTCAACAGGTATAATCTCCCCGTACTGGAGGCAAACAGGAGATGGTAAACGGAAACCGTCGCAAAGGGCACGCCGTTGTGCTGGGCGCGGGCACGATGGGCACTGGAATTGCAGGACTTTTAGCAAGTATTGGCTGGCGCGTCACGCTTCTGGATGAATCCCCCGAAATCGCAAAGCAGGCTTTAGAGCGTATTCAAAAAACCAACGCCGTCTACCGCCCCGAAGACATTCAGCGTGTCACAACGGGCACCGTCGCCGAACATCTGGGCTCCGTGGCGGAAGCGGACTGGGTGGTGGAGGCGATTGTGGAGCAGATTGAGCCGAAACGCGCGCTGTGGCGTCAGGTGGCGGAGCGGGTGAACCCGAACGCCGTGCTGAGCTCCAACACTTCGGGGCTGGGGATTGCCGAGATTGCGCAGGCGCTCCCCGAATCGCTTCGTGCCCGATTTCTGGGCACGCACTTTTTCAACCCGCCCAAAGTGATGCACCTGCTGGAGCTGATCCCCACTGCCGACACCGACCCCGATTTGACCCATCAGTTCACCGCCTTCGCCGAGCGCCTGCTGGGCAAGCGCGTGGTGCTGGCGAAAGACCGCCCTGGCTTTATCACGACCCGAATCGGCATCTATGCCCTGCTGCAGGCGCTCGCGGCTGCCATCAAGTACGGGATTGCCCCCGAAGACGCCGACCTGATGCTCGGACCGCTGGCAGGACGCCCCCGCAGTGGCGTGTTTCGGCTGGCGGACCTCGTGGGGCTGGATGTCGCCCACAACATCATCCGCAATCAGAAGGAACGCCTGCCCGAAGACGCCTATGTGCAGGCGCTGGAGCTACCGCCTCTCTGGCATCAACTGATTGCCGAAGGGCGGCTGGGCGAAAAGAGCGGGCAGGGCTTCTATAAACGCGAGGGCAAGGACATCTGGACGCTGGACTTCGCCACAGGGCAGTATCGCCCGCGCCGCGAGCCAAGCGAGATTCTGAAACAGGTCCCCGAACGCGCCCCCCTCGGCGAGCGACTGATTGCCATGCTCAACCTGCCCGACCCCTACGGCGCGTTCTTCCGGGAGGCGTTCCTGATGCCGCTGGCATACGGCGCTGAAGTGATGCCTGAAGTCGCCTATGATATTCCCTCGCTCGATATGGCGATGCGGCTGGGCTACAACTGGGAGCTGGGCGTGTTCGAAACCTGGGACGCGCTGGGTGAGGCAGGTCGGAACGCCCTTCAGAGCCTGAACCTGCCTGGCGAACCCTACGCCCTGCGCGCCCTGCGCAACGCCGGGCTGGAAACCTTCTACGCCACGCACGGCGCGACCCGATTCTACTTTGAACCCCACGAGGAAGAGGGCGACTACGCCCCGCTTGCCGTGCCGCACTTTTTCGTGCGCCTCGACGACCTCGCGCGCGCAGGCAAGGTGATCGACGAGACGCCCGAATGCCGCGTGATGGACCTCGGCGATAATGTGGCGTGTATCGAGTTTCGCACCAAAGCGAATGTGCTGACGCCCAGCCTGATGGAGTTCATGCATCGCGTGCTGGAGCGCGCCGAACGCGAATTCTCAGGCGTGGTGATTGGCAATCAGGGGCGCATGTTCTCGGCGGGGTTCAACCTGAACCTCTTTCTGGACTATATCGCCCGCGAGGACTGGCAGGGACTGGACGCAGGTCTCCAGCTGCTTCAGACTCTGAGCCAGCGGATTCGCTACTGTGGTGTGCCCGTGGTGGCGGCGGTGCATGGCTACGCACTGGGCGGCGGGATGGAGGTGGTGCTGCCCTGCGCCCATGTGCATGCGCATGTGGACGCCAGCGTGGGCTTGCCCGAGGCGCTGGTGGGCTTGATTCCTGCAGGCGGGGGCACGACGCTGATGACGCGCCGCGCCCTTGAGAACCTGCCGCCCGACGACGACCCCTTGCCCCACCTGCGGGCAGTGTTCCAGACGCTGGCGTGGGGCAAGCGCTCCAGCAATGCGTTTGAGGGCTACACGCTGGGCTTCCTGCGCCCGCACGATACCCTCTGCTGGAATATCGACCGCCTGCTCTACGAAGCCAAACAGCATGTGCTGGCGCTCTCGCGGGCAGGCTACCGCCCACCCGAACCGACGCCCATCCTTGCCGTCGGCGAAAATGGCTACAGCCGACTCATGATGGAGGTTCACTGGGCGCATCAGGCAGGGCAAATCAGCGACCACGACCGCCTGATTGCCGAAAAGATTGCTTTCGTGATGACGGGCGGCAACCTCAAGAGCGCAACGCCCCTGCCCGAAGAGCATTTCCACGCGCTGGAGCGCGAGGTGTTTATTGAACTCTGCCAGCACCCCAGGAGCGCGGAGCGCATCCGCCACATGCTGGAGACGGGCAAGCCGCTGCGCAACTAAGACCCTTGAGGCGCTGGAGGCGAAGCACATACCAGGCGGGCAATCCGCTCGCCAATCGCCTCCAGCAGCGCCTCATCGGTGATGTCGAACGCGCCCACCTCAGTGCCGTCCACATCAATCTGACCGATAATCTTGCCCGTCTGCGGGTGGCGTATCAGCACCACAATCTCGGAACGGGTCTCCAGATTACACGCCAGATAGTTCTCCCGCTCGCGCACATCATACACAATCTGATTCATCCGCTCCGCGACCGCCGTGCCGCACACTCCGCGCCCCACGGGGATGCGCACATGTTCGGTGGGCGGTCCCACATACGGACCCAGCACCAGCTCGTTGCCCCGGAGCCAGTAGATGCCTACCCAGTGAAAATGGGGCAGGCGGTCGTGCAGAAGTTGCATCAGGCGCTGGAGCCGCTCCTCAACACTCCCTTCTTGCTCCAGAAGCGCCTCACATTCCATCAGCACTTCAGTCGCAATCGCATCGTCTATCATGGACTCTGACCACCCTCCGATTTCGGCTTCCACTCTTTGAGAATCTCCGCTTTGAGGATTGTGTCGCCCATCACAATCCGATCCACCACATCCATTCCTTCCACGACGCGCCCGAAAATCACATAGTTGCCGTCCAGCTGGGGCAGGTCTTCCAGGCAGATATAAAACTGGCTGCCTGCGCTGTCGGGGTCGAGGGTGCGTGCCATGCCAATCGCGCCGCGCTTATGCTTCAGCGAGTTGGGTTCAAACTTGATGGTGTAGCCGGGTCCGCCCGTGCCCATGCGCGGGTCATCCAGGTCCATCGTTTTGGACTGCGGGTCGCCAGCCTGCGCAACAAATTTGGGCACCACGCGGTGAAAACGAATCCCGTCATAGAAGCCTTCGCGCACCAGTTTCAGGAAGTTCTCGGAGGTTTTGGGCGCCTCTTTCAGGTTGAGCTCAATGATAATCGCGCCCTTGTCTTTGATTTCCATCTTCACATAAGCAAAGTCGCCCTTCGGTTTCTCCTGCGCGGAAGGTTGCTCGCTCTTCTGGGTTTCCTGGGGCGCGGGCGCCTTGTTGTCCTGCTCCGAGAGCGCACTACTCTGGCACGCGCTGAGACACCAGCCAAGTGCTAACACCGCAAACAGTTGGGCATATCGCATCGTTTTCGTCCTCCTTGCTGAATGCATAGAGTGTACCCTACCTGCAAAACGGAAGGAATAGTGAGGCGTCTAACCCTCAGGTATACTTCGGGAGCAACGATGAAACGCAGGCTACAGATTCTGGGCGTTCTGGTGCTGTTTCCCCTGCTCCTTGTGTTCACCAGCTGCTGCAGTAGCGGTCGTGCGCGGGGCATTATCGGGGGCACGGGCACGGTTCGCTGGACGGTGATGGTGTTTTTAAACGCGGCGAACGATCTGGACGAGTTCAGCGAGATGAATGTGAACCAGATGGAGCAGGTGGCGGGCAACCCGAATGTGCGGATTGTCGTGCAGTGGAAGCGCGCGCGCCCCTTCGCTCCGCAGGGGAGCTGGACGGGCACGCGCCGCTACCTCATCAAACCCGACAACGACCCCAACCAGATTCGCTCGGAGCTGGTGGAAGACATGGGCGACGGTGTGGACATGGGCAGCCCCGACACGCTCCGTGAGTTTATTCGCTGGGCGCGAGCAAACTACCCTGCCGAGCGCTATGTGCTGGTTATCTGGAATCACGGCTCCGGCTGGCGCTCCCGTGCAGCGCTGGGACGCGGCGTCTCGTTTGACGACCAGCTGGGCACTTATATCCGAATCTGGGATTTACCCACCGCCATCCGCCCCACCAGCAACGACCCCATGATGGATGTGCTGCTGTTTGACGCCTCGCTGATGCAGATGCTGGAGGTAGCGTATGAGTGTCGGAATGTGGCGCGGATTATCGTCGGCTCCGAAGAAAGCCCCCCTGGCGAAGGCTACCCTTACCATGAGATTCTGGCGCCGATAGTCGCCGATAGCGACATGGCACCCGTAGAATGGGCACGCCAGATTCCCGACCGCTTTGTGGCGTGGTACGCCGCAAACTATCCCTTCTACACCAACATCACGCAGTCGGCGGTGGACACCAGCAAACTGGATGCCGTTGCGAGCGCACTGGATTTGTTTGCCGAGAGCCTGATCAACAAACGCACCCTCTACTTGAACGCGCTCCAGAATGCCCGCCAGAACGCCCAGAGCTACTCCAGCTACCCCGAGTATCGCGACCTGTGGCATGCGGTAGACCTCATCAAACTCTACACGAACGACCCCGAACTCATTCAGCGTGGGAACGCCCTTCAGAGCGCGCTCCAGCAGGCAATTATTGCCAATAATCACGGCAATAACAATCGGGTACGCTATTCCTACGGATTATCCATCTACTTCCCCAGCGCGGGGGAGTATCTGGGGCGGTATAACAATACTGCCCTCTCGCGGGCAACCCGATGGGATGAATGGCTGCAGGTCGCCCCATGAGGGAACCGACGGGGGTTCTGAATCGTTTCTGGGGTAGTGTTCGTGTATGGGCTGACCGATAGCGAGCTGATTGCACGGGCGTGTGAAGGCGAGGAGCGCGCCTTTGAGGTGCTGTTCCAGCGCTACCACGCTGCGGTCTACCGCCTCCTGCTGGGCATCACGAACAACCATGACGACGCGCAGGAGCTCACACAGGAGGTGTTCCTGCGGGCGTATCAGGAGTTGCCACGCCTGCAGAACCGCGAGAATCTCGGCGCGTGGCTCCGACGCACCGCTACGAACCTCGCCATCGATAAGCTGCGTCGCAATAAGCGCGTCCGTTTCGACTCGCTGGACGCTCCGCTGACGACCGAAACGGGCGAGGAAGTAGAGTGGCAGATTGAGGACCCTGCAGGCGATGTGCTGGCGGCGGTGCAGTCCAGCGAGCTCAGCGAGGCGGTGCAACGCGCGCTCGGTCAACTGAGCGAGATTCACCGAAGCGTCGTGGTCCTCCACTACATGGAGGGCTTACCTGTGGAAGAAGTGGCTCAGATGCTGGGCATCCCGGTGGGCACGGTGAAGTCGCGTCTGGCGCGGGCGCGTCTTGCGCTCCGAATCCTGCTGAAAGACTTTGTTGAGGTGGAGGGCGAAAACGAATGAAGCATCCGTGTGAAACGATCCAAAAACAGCTGGCAGACTACCTGGAGCAAAATCTGGAGCCGACGGCGGCACAGGCGGTGGAGGCGCACCTTGAGGCGTGTGAAGCGTGCCGCGCTGAATGCCACCGACTGGCGCGGGTTCCTGAACTGCTGCAGCACTGGGCGCCGCCTGTGCCTACCGAAGCGATCTGGCAAGGCGTGCAGGTGCGCCTGCACCAGAAGCGTCTGTTCATGCCCCGAAAAGTATACGCGCTGATCGGTTCGGCAGCGGCGGTGCTGGCGCTGGTGGCATTCTGGCAGTGGTGGAGCCGCCCCACACCCCCGCCCGCATTAACCCAGATGGATATGGAACCGTTTTACCGCGCTCACCTCGACTGGGCGCCCCATACTGAAGCCGTTAACTTGCACCTGTCGTTATCGAGCGGAGGCGAGGTGAATGATGGCGCACGGTAGATGGTGGCTCATGGCGTTCTGGCTCAGCGTGGGGCTATGGGGTTGTCAGCCTGCTCCCCAGCAGGCAGGCGCGCCTGCACGCTCGCCTCAGGAACAACGGTGGATTCAAGCCATCCTTGACGACGCCCGACGCCCATGCACGATGCAGATCCTGCTCTCCACAGGAGGCGACGAGATGCCCAAAGTGATTGAGTACGAGCGCCCACACCCCGATTTCGTGCGCATGACCGAGCGCTCCGCCACAGGCTGCATGATTGGAGGTAAGGCGTTCTATCCGACCACCTTCCTGACCCCTGAGAAAGTTATTCACTGGTATCCTTCGCAGTCGCGCTGTCGGATAGTTCCGCGCGCGCCCGATAAGGCAGGGCGTGAGCGGATTGCGCAACTTTTCGCTCAGCAAGCGCGTCTGCGTGTGGTAGGACGCGAGCAAAGTCAGGGGCAGGATTGGGTGATTGTGGAGGCGTCTGTTCCGGGAGGTTTCACCACGCGCCGCTACTGGATTCGGGCACAGGGCGAGCCGCAGATTGGACGCATCATGGTACGGGACATGTGGGGGCGCGTGATGGGCGACGAGACCCGAACCCAGATTCAACCCGTTGCACCGACTGCCCAGCCCTTTGCCTTGCCCGAGCCACCCCGCGATTGGCAGATTGAGCGTGTCGTGAATGCGCCCCTCACGAAAGAGGACAAGGCACGCCTGAAAGCGTTCAAACCGCCTCAGGGCTATCAGCTCATCAGTGCGACGCGGCGCACCTGCCCATGCGATTCGAAACAGCTGAGCCTCGTCGCGCTCTATTCCAACGGCATGGACGAGTTCAGTGTGTTTTTCGCCGCGCCCGGATGCGGATTGCTGCCCGCATCGGGCAACTCACCCATAGCAGGCTCGGACAAGCGAGGCGTGGTGGTGGCGGCGCGTCGCGCTGACGGGTGGGGGATTGTGATTGTCGGCGAGGTTCAGCCCGAATTAGCCCGTGAGGCGGTGAGTCGCTGGACTGGCAAGCCGTAGGGGGATGGGTTTGCCCCGATGCTTGCCGCGTAGCTGACCGCACGCCGCGTCGATGTCGTGCCCGCGCTCTTTGCGTTGAGTTACTTCAATCCCCGAACGCTCCAGAATCTCGCGAAAGGCGCGCACCCGCTCCGCCGACGGACGCCGGAAATTCTCGGGCGTCGGCACATAGTTGAACGGGATCAGGTTCACCAGACAGGGTATTCCCTTCAGCTTCGCCGCGAGCTGATGCGCATGCGCAGGGGTATCGTTCACCCCTTCCAGCAGCAGGTACTCGAAAGTGATGCGGCGCCCCGTCGTCTCAAAATAGTCGCGCGCCGCCTGAATCAGCGCGTCTACCCCCCACTTGCGATTGACAGGCATAATGCGGCTGCGAGTCTCGTCGTCCGGCGCGTGGAGCGAGATTGCCAGCGTAATCGGCAGGCGGTGTTCGGCAAGAGCGTAGATTTTGGGCACAATCCCCACTGTCGAGAGCGTGATTCGGCGCATGCTAATCCCCACCTCATCGTGAATCAGGTGAATCGCCTCCACCACCGCCTCCAGATTGAGCAACGGCTCGCCCATTCCCATCAACACCACATGGGTGATTCGCTCTGAGCTGAGCCGCTGCAGATGGAGCAACTGATCCACAATCTCGCCTGCCGTGAGGTTGCGCGTGTAGCCGCCCTGCGCCGTGGCACAGAACCGGCACCCCATCGCGCAGCCCACCTGGGTAGACAAACACACCGAAACACGATCTTCGTAGGGCAATAAGACGCATTCCACCTCGTTTTCGTCTGCCAGTTTCAGCAGGCATTTCACCACCCCATCGCTGGAGCGTTGAATCTGGTCGATGCGATTCGGCGTTACGACGGCGGTTTCGGCAAGCGCGGCGCGCATGCGGGCTGGCAGGTTTGTCATCGCCTCAAACGAGTCCACTGCCTTGCGGTAGACCCAATCGGCAATCTGGTTGCCGCGATAGGCAGGCTCGTTGAGCGATTCAACGACCCATGCCCGCAACGCCTCGGTGCGCATGCCAACGATGGGGATTTTTTGCATGGTAGAAGAATTGTACCTGACTTGAGGGAACTGGCGCCCCCGGCGGGACTCGAACCCACAACCAACGGCTTAGAAGGCCGCTGCTCTATCCATTGAGCTACCAGGGCTATAATACCCCAACACGAGCCAGCAAGCTCTATGGGTATAATCTTTCGTGGCAGGCAGAGGTTCATGGATGCACTCAGGGTTCAAGATACTGGGCGAAATCAGAGATATAGAGACCATCGCCTCAGGGCGAGGCGTCTATATGCGACACCGTTTGAATCGGGTTCATGGCAAGGGGCGCTGGCGGAAAATGAAGGGGGTCGCTATCATACAGCTGGCGGATGGTACAATCTGCGAAGCAGAAATTCACTGGTATGAAGCACACGGCATCGGTCGGAGAGATTTTAAAATCAAGAGGGTGATACGATGAGCGAGTTCGTTCTCTGCATTCGTAATGACACGAACCCTGCCAGCTTGATTGTGGGCAAGGTCTATCGCCGACTGCCCGATCCGGACGCTGAAGCCCACAACCTGGTGCGGATTATCGACGAAGACCTGTCGGAGCCAGAGGGGTATCTCTATCCTGCGTCGATGTTTGTGCCGGTGGATTTGCCAGAGGAAGCCCGACAGGTGCTGGAGTCGATGATGAAGCGGTAACCACGCTTGCAGGTTTCAGCATGACCGTAAGTATCTTGGCTTCTATTTTACTCGGAGCCTGACCGCGGTGGCGCCATGTTGCGACTGTCCGCATGGCGCCATTGTGAGTTTTCGGGTTCCGGACATCCACGCTGCCACTGAGCGAGCGCATACAGTGGGCTTTCGGGTAACACAGGCGCCGTGGCGGGAGCCGTTCGGCTGGCTTGCTACCCTCCAGGATCCCTGGGACAATGTGTTCCATCTCCATCAGCCTGCAGGGCACCCTTAACCGCACGGCGAACGCAGCAGGCAAGAAGTCGCTGGCGCCCCCGGCGGGACTCGAACCCACAACCAACGGCTTAGAAGGCCGCTGCTCTATCCATTGAGCTACGGGGGCGCACCCTAAATTATACCGCGAGGCAGGAGAGCCGTGCAGTGTGCCGAATTGCCAAACTATGCAACTGGCGTGGGCGACTTTCACGGTGAACAAGCGGTTTCCCCTCACCATTAGCCGCGGCACGACAGCGCAGACCCAGAATGTGTGGGTGCGCATCGAAGCGGATGGGATAGAGGGATGGGGCGAGGCGTCCCCTTTCGGTATCGGCGACCACCGACAGACCACCGAAACGATCCTGCAGGGGTTGGAACAAGCGCGGGAGATTCTCCAAGCCTATCACCCCCTCCAGCGCGAGCCAGTGGAGGCTGCCTTGATTGAGGCTCATGTCCCCTCCGCCGCGCGGTGCGCCATCAATATTGCCTTATGGGACTGGCTGGGCAAACGGGCGGGACTGCCCGTGTGGCAGATTCTGGGACTCGCACGCGAGCCGATTGTGCCCACCTCCGTAACAATTGGCATCAACCCGCCTGAGGTGGCACGCCAGCGCGTGCGCGACTGGCTTGAACTGACCCACGCGCGTTCCCTTAAGGTCAAGCTCGGTAGCCCGGAGGGGATTGAGGCGGACAGAGCAATGTTCGAAGCAGTACGCGCCGAAACGCCCGAAGGCGTCGCCATCCGCGTGGACGCCAACGGGGGCTGGAATCTGCCGAACGCAATCGAGATGTGCCACTGGCTGGCGGAACGTGGCGTGGAGTATGTGGAGCAACCGCTGCCGCGCGGACAGGAAGACCTTTTGCCAGAACTCTACCGCCAGTCGCCGCTGCCGATTTTCGTGGACGAGAGCTGTTTTGATTCACGCGATGTGGTGCGGCTCGCCGACCGCGTTCATGGGATTAATATCAAACTGATGAAGTGTGGCGGCATCAGCGAGGCGATACGGATGGTGCATACCGCGCGGGCGCTCGGCTTGAAGGTCATGTACGGCTGCTATTCCGACAGCAGCTTAGCCATCACCGCCGCCGCCCAGATCAGCCCCTTAGCCGACTATCTGGACTTAGATAGCCACCTGAACCTCGTGGACGACCCGTTTGTGGGAGCCTCGCTGGAGGCAGGGCGCATCGTGCCGAACGACTCTCCGGGGCTGGGCGTCGCCCTGCGCCAGATGCTGAACGGCGATGATTGAAGGACTTCACGCTATCGTGGGCAGTGAGGGCGTGCTTGCTTGCGAGCCTGCCTACTGTCTGGGCAGGCGCACGCCCGCAACGGTCGTGGCGCCCCAGAGCGAGGAGGAAGTCGCTGCGCTGGTGAAATATGCGGCGAAGGCGCGCTTCCCGTTCGTCATCGGGGGCGGCGGCACTGCACTGAGCATGCTGGAGCCGCCCGCAGAGGCGTGGTGGCTGCTCTCCACGCGACGGCTGAAAGGCGTGGTGGACTACGCGCCCGAAGACCTCGTGCTGACCGTGCGGGCAGGCACGACGCTCGCGGAAGCGCAACAACTTCTGAGCCAGCACAGGCAGTACCTGCCGTGGAATGTGCCCCTGCCCGAACAGGCAACGATTGGGGGGATTGTGTCGGGCAACCGTTCTGGCTCGTGGCGTTATCGGCACGGCACGCCGCGCGATAGGCTCCTGCAGGTGCGGGCGGTGCGGGGCGACGGCGTGGCGTTTCGCAGCGGGGCGAAGGTGGTCAAAAGCGTGGCGGGTTATGATATTCATCGCCTGCTCTGCGGCGCGTGGGGCACTCTCTCAGTCCTGACCGAAATCACGCTCAAAGTGGCGCCCCTGCCCCCCGTGTTTGAGGTGGTGGGCTGGTTCAGCACATGGGACGTGCTGGAGCCGACACTGGCGCACCTGATGGGCGCGCCCCTGCAGCCCGACGGCATGACAGTACTCGCCTTCGCGGGGGAGTCGCTGACGGCTTACGGCGCTGTGGCGCACGAATCGCAGGCGATTGCCCCCAGCGGGACTGGAATCACACCTCGCGCCTCCCTGATTCAAGCGTCCGCGACGGGCGTGCTAACGCCGCCCCCTCCTGTCGTTTACGAGGAAGCCACGCAAACTTTCCCTGAGCCAGAGACCGAAGCTGCCCTGCAAACGGAGCCTGCCACCTCGCGCCCGTTTGTGCTGATAGAGTTTTCAGGACGCCCCGAAGGCGTGCGCTGGCAGATAGAGTGGCTACGCTCTCAGGGCTACCCAGCCGAGCCTGTGGAACCCGCGATGCTGAAATCGCTCCAGAATGCCTTAGCGCCGCGCACGCACAGGTTCATGCTCCAGCTGCTGATGCGCCCCAACGAGGTGGCAGAGGCGATGGTGCAGTGGTCGCGTCCGGGCGTCTCGATGCTGGCGCATGCGGGAAGTGGGGTGCTTTACCTGTGGGGTGAGAGCGTGGAGCCTATCCCGTTTCTAACCGAGCGGTTGCGCCACACGGCGTTTCGCTGGCGTGTGCTGAACTGGGCAGAAGACGCCCGCGCTGACCTGCCCCCAATACCTCTCTCTGAAGGCGAACGCAGGCTGATGCAGGCGCTCAAACAGGCGTTTGACCCCGCAGGCGTGCTGCCGCGAATTGTGTGATTCGGCAGGGAGAAGGCACGCCCTCGCTGAATCCAGCCCCTATGCGACGGATTGCCATCCTGATAGCGCTTCTTGCTGGGGGGCTTGTGCTTCACGCCCAGCCGCTGAGCCGTGCCGACCTCGCGCCGCGATTGATCGAGGTGGAAACCTGCTGGGAGCAACATCGCGCATCCGAATCGGCGCGCTTGCGGGCGTGCCAGCCGCTCTCCGACGGCATCACGGCGTTCTTCTCGAATCGGTTAGACCTGCTGGCGGGGATGCTGACCCTCGCCTGCTGGAGCCTCCAGTCCACAGAGCCGCCTCCCGACGCGGTGTTTTATGCTGGCTCCATCGGTGTGCGAGTGCGCCCTGTGATAGACCATGAGATTATCGTGCGCGGGCGCGCCCTCCCCATCCAGATTTTTCGCTACTACGAGCAGGAAAAAGGCTCCGAAGGGCTGACCCTCGCGTGGCAGATTCAGACTCTGGACGGCAAGACACTCGCAAAAGGCGACGCCTCGCTCGATGCGACCGCGCTGAAACTACCCGACGCGATTCCTCCCGACGACTATCGCCTGCAGTTTGAGATTCGTCAGAGCGAGCGCGCCCTGCGTCGCTGGTATACCCCTCTCGCCGTGATTGAGCAGTTGGCGACAAAGGTTGCGTTCCTTCAAGAGAGCCTGGAGAAACATCCCGAAGCGAACCCGATTGAGCGGGCAACCGTGCAGATGACGGTGGAGGTGCTGAGCGGAATTGAGCGCGGCGCCTATCCGGAGACCGGCTATCCGCTGGGACGGCTGATGAATCACGCGATGGAGATGGTGCGGCGCTGGGCACAGAATCTGCGCGGCTGGCAACCGAAAGCGGGCGACTACTGGCTGAGCGCGCCCAGCGAGCAGGGGAATGTCTATTTTCGGCTGTTTCTGCCCAAAGGCTACCAGCCCGACCGCCCCATTCCGCTGGTGATTGCTCTGCATGGCGCGGGCGGGAACGAGCATCTGTTTTTTGACGGCTACGGGCTGGGGCGCGTGCTTCAGGAGGCTGGGAAGCGTGGCTGGGCAGTCGTCGCACCGCGCTCCACAGGCGGGCTGAACCACCTCTGGGGCGCGCTGGACGCTGTGAAGCAACTGATTCGAGTGGACGAGTCGCGCATATTCCTCACCGGGCACTCGATGGGCGGGGCGCAAACCTTCGCGGCGGTCAGTCAAAAGCCCGAACTGTTCCGCGCGGTGGCGATCTTCGCGGGGGCGGGACAGCCCCAGCGCGTGCCCGAAACGATGCCCGTGTTCATGGCGGTCGGCGAGCAGGAGCTGGCATTCCTCAAGAGCAATATCGAGCGGGCCTACCAGACGCTCAAAGAGAAAAAACTCGCCACGCTGGAGTTCCGACGCTACAACGGCTGCGAACACCTGATGATTGTGCGTGAGGCGCTCCCCGATGCGTTCGCCTTTCTGGAGCGTATCGCCCACGACTCAGAGCGCAATCCCTAAGCCTTCCGCCACCGCGCGCGATTTCGTGGCGACGAACAGCATCTCCTTGTTGCGCGTGTGGGAGACCTGACCCACCTTCTCGCCCTGCGGGTTGTAAATACCAATCAGCGCGCCCACATACCGACGGTACGGACGCTCAAAACACGCCACATAGCCCCACTCGCGCAAAATCTGCTCCAGCTCCTCGCGCGTCAGATAGCCCTCGTTGTTAAACGACACCAGCAGATGCGACGCCCGAATGGAATGCACCAGATGCGCCATCGCGTCCCGTGCCTGCGCTCGCGAGTTGAACACGCTCTTGCGACATTTCACATCCACCCGCTTGCGTGCCACCCCGTAAGTTTCGGGGTTATCCCACAACACCAGCGTCTCCCACACATGGTAGTTCGCCAGATAGGAGTGCTGATTGTAGGGCGGGTCCAGATAAAACAGGTCTGCCTCTAACTGCCCTGCCAGTTCCAGCGCATCTGCCTGAAAGGCTTTACCCTCGCCGGGCAACAGCGGGGGGTAGCGGAGCATGAGGGGATTGTAGGCGCGGGGCGCCCACTCCTTGAGGTATGCCATCTGCAAGCCCGTGGTGGAGTCTACCTTGTCGGCGGCGAGCATCAGGCTGGTGAGCAGAATCGCTCTGAGGTGGGGGTCGGTGTAGCGTTCAATCGCGTTGCGGATGGCTTCAATCCGGGCGCCGTTTTCGGGCATAAAGTAGCGCGCCTCTTCGCAGTAGCGCTGGGTGAACCAGCCGTGTGTAGGGGGCAGCTGCATCAGCGCGTCCAGAACGGGTTGCACCGTTTCAGGGGGGTAGCGGTCGCGGTTGGCTTCCACGAGCGCGGTCGCCAGCACATAGGCGTAGGTGTTGTGGTCGTTGGCATAAACAAAATAGCCGCGCGCTTTGAAGGCGTGCGCCACCCGGGCGCTTCCGGAGAACAAATCCACAACTGTGTGCAACGGCGCGAACTGATGGATCTGGCGCGCCGTGTCCACAATCCAGTTAATCAGGCTTCGCTTGGAGCCAAGATATTTTATCATAGATAAGGCGTGCGCACGCGGCGCTGGGCGCACCGGCTTGCGCCGACGCGCCGCTGGGGGATTATACCATGCGTGCTTCAGGGCTTGGCAGGATTCACATGCTGCGCAATCTGATTGACAAGCGAGCCGAATATGCCCGGATACCCGCGCCACGCAATCTTGCCCTCGGGGTCTATCAGCACGGCGAAGGGGATACTCCGTATCACGAACGCCTGTCCCGCAGGGCTTTGCCAGCCGCCCTCACCTGACCAGCAGTGGCGCGCCTTCTCCGATGCCCCCATCTTTTCCAGATAGGGCTTGATCGGTTCCTGCGTATCGTCGAGGCTGATGGTCAGCACCACGACTTTCCCCTCAAACGCCTTCTCTACCTGGTCGCCTTCGCGGGCAATCTGTTCCATCGCGCCCCGACACGGACCACACCATGTCGCCCAGAAGTCGATATAGACCCACTTGCCCTTGAGGTCACTGAGGCGGAATTTGTTGCCCGTGCGCAGGTCGGTGAGCGTCAGGTCGGGTGCTGGTTCGCCCACGCGCGGCGGAATGCGGAAGGTTCCGTATCGGTATTCTGGCTCGCTCAGCATGAAACCGCCTACTTCCTCTCCGTCCACCTCGAGCCGATAGTAGACATCCGCTCGCAGGTTCGGGAGCGTCGCCCGCCCCTCGTCATTCAGCGTGCCTTCGGCAATCACAAGCGTGCGCCCCGAATCGTACACGGTCAGGCGGTAGGGCATGCCCTTCGCCAGCGTGCCATCAGCCCGATAGACCTGCACTGTATGCGTCTGGTCGCCCTTGAACGCTTCGGGGTTAGGCGGCGTGTACGCCAGCACCAGTTCCGAATCCCCACCATCAGGCTCGACTCGCTTAGAGACGGAGAAAAACTCGCTCCGATTCTCAACGAGAGTGAGGGAGTCCGTCTCCATCCGTGCGCTAATCTCACCGTACAGGTCATCCCACACGAAGGTTTTTACCTCGCCCTTCGGCAGGGGACCTCCTTCCAGCGTGACGCCGAAAGGAGTGTCGCCGCCGTAGTCAATCATGGCGTCCAGTCGGTAGAGCAGGTTAGCCTTGAGGTTCGTTGCCTGCGTGGCGTCGAAGCGCACCTGTGCGCGCATGGGCTTGGGCAAGATAATCTCCGCACGCCCCTGTTTCACTTGCTCTTCAGAGATACGCGCGGCGAAGCCCCGCAAAAAGCCCTTGTGGTAAATCAGCACAAGCAGGGGCTTCTCAAAGCCTTCGGGCAGGGGAACCCGATAGCGCCCTGCCTCCACGCGCTCCGCGCCGAACTGGCTGTGAATGTGGCGCACCTGCGAGAGATACATTTTTTCCATTTCGCGGTCGTCCTCGAAGTAGTCGAAGACCAAGGACGCAGTCTCATCGCCCTCTTTGATTTCAAAGACGGCGGGTTCCAGAGCGTCGGGAAGCGGTTTGCCCGTCTCGTTGCGGAGAATCAGCTCGAGAGTTTTCGCACCGCGCTTCAGCGTGATGGTGTAAGTGGTATCCAACTTGGGATTCTCCAGAAATCCTTTGTGCGACAGATATCCTGCCGCAGCGACCGTGATGCCCCAGCGTGTGCGCCGCTTGTCTGCAGACCTCAATTCCTCCTCGAGGCGTAGCTGTTCCGGGTCGGCATGGAGCACCGCAATCCCCTCGGCGTTTGTTCTCTGCCACTCTTCTTTGAAAATCCGCATGCGTCCGCCGCCTGGGAACGGCTCGTAGACGCTCACGGCGGCGTTGGGCACAGGTTGACTCTGCTCGTTGACGACTTTGATGGTGAGGGTGTGTCCCGAAGACTCTGGCTCCTGCGCCAGCACCATCATCACCCCAATCCATGCTATCAGTAACAGCACCACTCGCATCACGGAACCTCCTCAAGTGGGATAAAGGTTCGCGAGAGGCATGAATTCTCCTGCCATCTGGGTATAATTTCAAACGACGCAGGGGTTGGCGATGCGAAAAAACGAGACGCTGGGCGAAATCGAACTGGAGCGATGGGATGACCATGAAGATATTATAACTGACAGCCTCTGGTTGCTAGGAAAACGCGACAGCACAGGAATGCATACGGCGGAATACTGGGGCAATTTTGTACCTCAGATACCATATCAGGCAATGCGTCGTTTCACGAAACCAGGGGAACTGGTTATTGACCCCTTTGTTGGTTTCGGTACTACACTTATTGAAGCGATTCGACTCGGGCGTTACGCAATCGGCGTCGACTTACAACTGTACTGCGTAGAGCAAGCCCGCTGGCGAGTGCATCTGGAAACAGGCAAGGACGGGGTCTTGGCAACTGCTATATGGGGAGATAGTACTTCTCCCAGTACCGTCGAAACAGTTCGCGAGATTATGGGTGAGTGGGGCTTTACTCACGCGCATCTTCTTATCTTGCATCCTCCATATCACGACATTATCCGTTTTAGCGAAGATCCACGGGACCTTTCGAATGCTCTGACGACAGAAGAATTTCTGCAGCTTTTTGGCAGGGTGTTAGACAACTTCGCACCTCTTTTAGCGGCAGGGCGTTTCTTGGTGCTGGTAATAGGGGACAAATACACTCGTGGGGAGTGGATTCCTCTTGGTTTCCAGACGATGGATGTTGTTCGCCAGAAGGGTTTTCGCTTGAAGAGTATTTGCGTCAAGGACATTCAGGAAAATCGCGGGAAGCGAGGGCAATACCACTTATGGAGATATCGTGCTTTAAAGCACAACTTCTATATTTTTAAGCACGAATATGTGATGTTTTTCGAGAAGGTGGGATGACCGATGTGTCGATGCCATGTGTTTGTCGTTAATGAGAAAACTTTCTCGTATCACTTGAAGTATCTTTTTGCGGGAACTACTGCAGGTAAAACTACTGCAGGTAACTACAAAGAGAGGCACTACGGGCTTCTTGCGGACATTGCGCGTACTCGGAAAGGGGATAAGGTAGTGTTTTATGTCGAACAAGTGGGTTTCTTCGGCATCTTCGAAATAGACTCGGACTATCCCCTTTATGAGCCTCTCGATGGATGGCTTCAAAAAGAGCTCGATATTCCCCTAATCTATCGAGTTCGAATAAGACCTGCTGAAGTGTACGATAAGCCTGTTTCCGAGTGGGAAGCGATAGATAAGCTACCAGAGAAGAGTCGAGACATTCGCTGGAGTCTCCTATACAGGAAACTTGCAGGCAAACGGGGCTGTTCTTATATGTTCCCTCATGAGGCTGAAGGACTGCTTTCCCTTATTCGAAACAAGGGGAGAGTCCTTACTTGCCAGCTCTCTGAAAAAGAGTTCTTATGTTATGAAGAAAAAGAAAAGAGTATCTCTTTGAAAGAATCTAATGAGAGATTTGATTACAAGGGTTCCAACGATAGTCCTAACGATCAAATTGCGTCCGTAAAAACCGAATGCGAACTTCAAGCATGGTTTTGCTGGAACCTTGGTCGAAACGAAACGCTTGACAGAATCGCTCCAAGGGACTCTTTGGTTTGGTTTGCAAACGAAGTGTACGCCGGATCTGGCAACCAAAAGATGGATATTTTATGTATCGTCAGCCGGGGTGACACCCGTGAATATAGAGTTCTCGAACTGAAAAAAGACAAACCAGAAACAGAAAAGCTCGTAGAGCAAACCAGAAGATATGTGTGGTGGCTGAATTCGTACCAGCGCGTTGGGGACGAAAAGATAAGGGTCTACTGGATCGCCCGTGGATTCGAACAAGACTCATTTGACCATGCAAATCGCCTGAAAGAAGAAGAAAGACAAAACGGTCTGATTGGTATCCACATGTTGAAATGGAAGCAAGAAAACGGGAATGTTTCTTTGGCGCCGTTTGAAGACTATTCGCAGAAAACCCTATGGGAAAAATGAACCCAGTCAGCCGTGCCCAGCGTCGGGAAGCGTTTTATCGGCGCGTGGTGGATTTTTATCGGCAGGCGGGGTATGCCCCGCCCAGCCCGCAAGAGGCGTCGCGGGCGCTGGGCGCGCCGCCCGACGCCATCCGCGCCATGCTGAACTGGGGCATCGAGCGCGGCGAGATTGTAGAGTCGGAAGGACTCTACTTCGCCACCGACGCCCTGCGCCAGCTGCACGCCCAGCTCCAGAACCTGACGCCGCCCTATAAGGTGCAACAGGTGCGCGACCTCACGGGCACTTCGCGGCGCTACGCCCACGCGATGCTGACCGCCCTGCGCCAGCTGGGGTATATATAAGGCGATGGAAACCTTTATCGGTGCGCTGACGGTGTTTGTGCTGGCGATTTTCGTGGGCTTTGAGGTCATCACCAAAGTGCCGCCCACGCTTCACACGCCGCTGATGTCGGGGTCCAACGCGATTTCGGGCATCACGATTATCGGGGCGATACTCTCGGCAGGTTCCCAGCATACGACCTTGAGCGCGGTGCTGGGCGCGATTGCGCTGGTGTTCGCCACAATCAATGTGGTGGGCGGCTTTCTGGTGACGCATCGCATGCTGGAGATGTTCAAGCCCTCCGTGCCTGCGCGGCGCGAGCCGAAGTAGCGCTCCCCGCAAGGCAGGAACTTCGCGCCTGTGATGCAATCTAAATTCCTGATGAGAATTCTCTGTTGGCTGGCGCTGGCGATTCTGACAGGAACGCTGGGGATGGCGCAACCCGACGCCCCACAGGCTCCACGCGAAACGGATAAGCCCAAACCGCAGGCAGAAAGCCCCGCGCGCACGCTCACGCTGGAGTTCCCCGAAGAGGGCGAACGCTGGTGGTGGACCGAAGACGCGCAGGGCAAGCCCCTGAACGCCCCCCAGAAAACCACCGACAAGCAGCCCACCCTGCAACTGCCCGAAAAGAGCGCCACGCTCTGGGTGCTGGACCCCAAAACGGGCAACCTCGCGCGGATTGACCTCGCCGAACAGAAAGAGCCGAAGCTGAGCCTCACCAGCGAGCGTTGGAGCCATGTCGCGCGGGTGCAGGTGAATGTGCGCAAGGAGACCGCGCCCGTCGCCAGCGCGCTGATTACGCTGACCGACGCGCAGGGCAAAACCCACACGCAGGTGCTGGAGCCAACCGCCGAAGGAATCGTGCTGTTTGAGCGCGTGCCGCTGGGCAAGGTCTCCGTGCGGGTGCAATACGGAACCGACCAGAGTACCACGCAGGAGATGACTCTCAAACGCGAGCGCGAGCAGACCGTGCCTGTGCTGGATATGACCCTCACGGGCGAGGTGGCAACCCTGCCAGAGCCTGCGAAGGGCGAGGCTACCCAGCAGGAGTCCGCGCCCACCTCCAGCCTGATTGGCACGCTGATTATGGCAGTGATTGCCGGCGCGCTGGCAATCGCCGTGATTGTGTTGCTGGTGAAACTCGCCAAACAGAAAGAGCAGCCGCTCACGGAAATGATGCAGAAACTGGGGGTGGAACTGCCTGCTAACACGGCATCGGCGACCGCTTCAGCCTCAGCCACAACACCTTCTGCTCCACCTCAACCCGACCTGCCGCCGCTGGAGACAGCAGGGGTTCCCCCAACGGCGACTGTGGCTCCTGTTGCTACAGGGACCCCTACCCGCATCGTGGGCACGCAGGGCGCCTATGTGGGGGTCTCCTTCTCCATCGAAGCGGATTTGATTACGGTGGGGCGCGAAGCGGGCAACGGTATTGTGCTGGATCAGGATAGCACCGTCAGCCGACGCCACGCCCAGTTCCTCAAGCAGGGCGACACGGTGTTTGTGGAGGACCTGGGTAGTACGAACGGAACCTTCGTGAACGGCGTGCGCATCAGTGCGCCGACGCCTATTCGCCCTGGCGATACGGTGCAATTCGGAGCCTGCGCCTTCCGGGTGGAATAGATGCTTTCCAAAGTCCTCTACCTGATGGTGTTCGGGGCGCTGGGGGGCTTTCTGGCGTGGCTGGTCACGGAGCCGTTCACTTCGGACGATATTCGCCGCTCGGTAGACTGGACGGCGCTGAGTCTGTATGGCGCGGTGTCGGGCGGGCTAATTGGTGGGATGATTGGCTTCGCGACGGGGCTGGCGTGGGGCACGCCGCTGCACATGCTTCGGGGCGCGCTGCTGGGCGCGGCGGTGGGGCTGCTCGGTGGGACGATTGGGGTCGTTATCGGGCAAATTCTGTATGCCGTGCTTGTGGAGAGCCTGCCTGTGGTGGGGCTGATTGTGGGGCGCATTCTGGGCTGGAGCGCGTTTGGCGCGCTGGTCGGCCTGGCGGAGGGGGTGGTGGCGCGCTCGCCGCGGCGGATGTATCAGGGACTGTTGGGCGGCGCGATTGGGGGCGCGCTGGGAGGCGCATTGTTTGACTTTCTGGCGTTCACGGTCGGCACCGTGTTCGGACTGGCGCTCCGCGCGGAGGGCGAGGTGGGCGCGCCGTCGCGAGCTGTGGCGCTGGTGCTGCTGGGCGCGGGTATTGGCTTGTTCATCGGGCTAATCGAGCTGGTGGCGCGTCAGGCGTGGGTGCGGGTTCTCTACGGCGCACGCGAGGGCAAAGACTACCCGATTGACCGCTCTGGCGCCATCATCGGGCGCGATGAGCTGGCGGATGTGCCCCTGCGCGGCGACCCGACTGTTGCCCCACGCCACGCCGAGATTCAGATTCAAGGCGGCGCGTACCTGCTCGTCCCCCACGCCGAAACGCGCGTGAATGGCCAACCCGTGCAGACGCCCGTGGAGCTGGACGACGGCGACCAGATACAGATAGGGAGTTTCCGTATGGTGTTTCAGTTGCGTGTGGGCGAGGCGGTCTCGCGCCCGAAGGATGTGGTGCGCTCGCCTTTACCTCCACCGCCCCCTGTGCCCGCGGGCGCATGTCCCTACTGCGGCTTGCGCCCTGACCCCATCACGGGTGCGTGTGCCTGCACGCCTGTCGCTGCCCCCGTCTCCTCGCCTGCAACCACTGCACAAAGCGGCGCCCCGACGCTGGTGGGGTTGGAAGGCGCACTTGCGGGACAGCGTATCACCGTTCCTCCAACGGGGCTGACCATCGGGCGCGAGCAGGATAACACCCTCATCATCCCTGACCCTGCGGTCAGCCGCCATCACGCACGGATTGCCATAGAGGGGGGCGAGGTGGTGCTGTACGATCTGGGCAGCACGAACGGCACTTTCGTGAACAACATGCGCATCACACGCCATGCGCTCCGACGCGGCGATGTGGTGCGCCTCGGCGGCACGAGTTTTCGGGTGGAGTAGCCTTCAAACGGCAGGAAAGGTTGACTTGCCTGTGAAATTTTAATCCCGGTGAACGGCTTATGCACCGCTGGATACGATCTGGATGGCTCTGTTTTGGGTGTGTGTTTCTTCTCATCCCGCTCTGGTCGCAGGCGGGCGTGCGCAGCTATGTGGTGCGTCGTCTCTACGAACCGGGGCTCAAGCAGAAGTTCAATGTGGTCTACAGCCTGCGCGGCGATGTGCGCTCCTCTACCTTTGAGCAGAGCCTGCCCATCACAGTAGACGCCCAGCTGGAAATCAACACCGAGGTGCTCAAGGTGTTTGAGAACGGGCAGGCGCGAATCCGCTACTCGTTCCGCTATGTGAAGCAGGAGGTGGACTTCTTCGCCGAGAAAGACCTGCCGCCGCCCTTTACCGACACGATTCGCATCACTCCTGGCGGCTTCCCTGCGGAAGACGAAACCACCTCCAAGTTCCGACAGGCTCAAAAGCGCGAAACGGACGAGGGCGAGCAGAAAGAGTCCAGCTTTCCGGGGCTGGATTTCCTGCCTGATGCGGGGGTCTTCTTGCTCTGGATTGGGCTGGATGTGGTGCCCGGACCGTTTTACCCGCTGCCGATTGGGGCGGTTCGCGAGGGCGACGAGTGGCAGATTCGCTACCCCACGCCGTTTCTGGACACGCGCGGGGGCAAGCTCAGCATTGAGCAGGCGACGGTCTACACCTATCCCGCCACCGTGAAAGTGATTGGCGTCAAAGAGGTGCGCGGGCGCCCGACTTTGCATGTGCAACAGGTCACGAACGCCGAGATCGATATTCGGCTGGACGACACGCTGATTGAGCTGGTGCGCCTGCGCGACCGCAACATCCCCCGTGGGCGTGTCAAGGGCACGATCACGGGCACGATAGACTATTACCTTGCGCTTTCGGACGGCGCGCTGGTGCAGGCGTCGGGCAGTGAGCGGCTCAAGCTCCGCGCCGAGTACGACCCGCAGACCGTGCGCGAGTGGCAGCCCGATGAATCGTGGGCGGAATGGGAGGTGCAGGCGACCTTCCGTCAGGTGCTGGCAGAGGAGAAGCCGAGCGCTCCTGCGCCCAAGCCCACCACACCGCCGCGACGACGCCGTTAGTCGCTCAACACCACCTGACGCCAGTCGGCAAGCGCCAGATAGAGCCGATTCGCGCACGCCAGCAGGTTCAGCCGGTTCGCGCGCAGTGCCGCGTCGTCGGTCATCACCATCACATGGTCAAACAGGGGGTTGACCGCCTCGTCCAGTTCGGCGAGCATGGCGTCCATCGTTTCGTACTGGTGCGCGGTGTAGAGTACTTCGAACTGCGGGGTGAGTCGCATCACGGCGGCGTAGAGCGCATGCTCGCTCTCGTGTTGAAAGAGCGCGGGGTCTATCTGGCTCAGGTCGGCGACGGGTTTCAGCCCCTGCTTTTCGGCTGCCTGCAGGATGTTGGCGGGGCGGATGGCGGTCGTGGCGCGGGCAGCGAACTCTGGCGTTTGCGCACGCTTTTGCAACAGCAGGGCGCGCTGCACAAAGCCGTAGACCGAGTCATCCCAGCCGCCGCCCAGCGCGGCGCGAATCAGGTCATAGCGCACGCCTTTCTCCTCCAGAAGCGCCTCGATTCGGGCATAAAACAGCGTGCGCAGTTCGGGCTGAACCACCACCAGTGGCTTGAGGGGCGCCCGCTGCTCGCGATACTGGTCATGCGCATGCTGAACCAGCTCGGCTAAGGTGGGGTAGTCTGGCTCGTCAGCTAAGATTTCCACCACCGCCGCCGCGGCACGGCGCAAGCCGAAGGGGTCGGAAGAGCCTTTGGGCAGGTAGCCCAAGCCCACATAGCCCACCAGCGTGTCGATGCGGTCTAACACGGCGAGCGCCCGCCCGATGGGGTGATTCGGGGGTGGGTCGCCTGCGTGGCGCGGTTCGTAATGCTGGGCAATCGCCTCCGCCACACAGAGCGGCTCGTTCGCACGCAGGGCATACTCGCGCCCAATCACCCCCTGCAGGTCGGGGAACTCCATCACCATCTGTGTGGCGAGGTCGGCTTTACACAGGTGCGCCGCGCGGAGCAGGCATTCGGTCTGGTCTCTATCCCAGTCCAGCGCGCGCGCCAGTTTCTCACTCAGACGCTCCAGACGGTGAGTCTTATCCAGCAGCGTGCCCAGCTTCTGCTGGAACAGCATTCGCCCCAGCATGGGCACGAATTCTGTTAGCGGGCGCTTCAAATCTTCCTCAAAGAAGAAGCTGGCGTCGTTGAAGCGGGCGATCAGCACCCACTCGTTGCCCTCGCGCACCTTGTCGGGGTCGCCGTTGTTGTAAACGGAGATAAAACCGGGCGCGAGGTTCCCCTGCGAGTCCACGAGGGGGAAAAACTTCTCGTGCTTTTTCATCGCCGACATCAGCACGGGCGCGGGCAGACGCAGGTACGATTCGGGGAAGCTTCCGCGCAACAGGTGTGGCTTCTCCACCAGAAACACATTCTCTTCCAGCAGGTCGTCCTCAATTACGGGCTTCAAGCCGACGGCGTGCGCCAGTCGGATCGCGCCGTCCACAATCATGGCTTTGCGCTCTTCGGGGTCGGCGATCACATGGGCGCGTCGGAGCGCATCCAGAAACGCCTCAGGCGCAGGCACTTCGAACGGCTCTGGCGCAAGAAACCGATGCCCGCGACTCGTGCGCCCAGAGGCGATCCCTTCTATCTCAAACGGCACAACTTCCGTGTCCAGCAGGGCGAGAATCCAGCGGATGGGGCGTCCGAAGCGCATCTTGCGTGCGCCCCAGCGGAGCGTCTTGGGAAAGCTCATGGAAAGAATCAGGTTCGGGAGCGTTTCCGCCAGCACCTCAAGGGCGGGGCGTCCCGCATCATATTCGGTTACGAACGCATACTCGCCCTGCGGGGTTTGCATAAATTGCACCTGTTCGGGTTCCACCCCGCGCGAGCGTGCGAAGCCAATCAGTGCTTGCGTGGGGTTGCCCTGCTCATCAAAACAGGCGCGTCGGGCAGGTCCGCGAATGGTGCGCTCTTCGGGTGATTGATGGGTAGCGAGGTCATCCACAAACGCAATCAGTCGGCGCGGCGTACCCAGTGTGCGAACTTGCGCGAAGCTCAGGCGGTGTTCGGTGAGCATCTGGCTCAGTTTCTCGGCTAACTGCTGGAGCGTGCCGCGCATAAAGCCCGCAGGCATCTCCTCGCACCCAATCTCCAGCAAAAAGGTGGCTCGCTCCTTCAAGACCGTACTCACGGGGGATATTATACCTGCCTTGAAGAAAGTCGGTGTGGGTACAATTGTGTCAGGATGGGATTGGGCGCGCCAGCGACAGGTTCGGAAGAGCGGTACTTTATCCTGCTGGACGACAGGGAGGAGGGAAAAATACTGCGCCAGGTGCTGAAAAGCCCCCTTGCCCTTGCAAAAGAGATAGTACACGCGCTCTTCAGCGGCTTGCCCGTAGACAATCTCAGCCAGCTCAGCAAAAAGCGAGCAACAGACATCCCCGATTTCGCCGCAGGGCTTGCACGAAGCGAATCACTCAAAGGCAGTTATCCTCTTGCGGATTATCATCAAGCGATGTTCCGCTTTCAGCAGTGGTTTCATAGCTCCTACCGCGCTCGCCAGGGTAAGGTGCTGGAGCAAATCTTGGCGTCCTATTGCCAACAGCAGGGTTACCAGGTTTTTACGAAGAAGAAAACAATACATGAAGAGATTCGGTCCTTGTTTCAAACCGAGAAATCTCTCGGCTCGGATTTGGATCTGGCGCTCAGAAAGGGACGGGGCGAGTTAATCCTGATTCAGATTCGTTCACGGGATGATACAGGAGGGACCACCGCCAAGGCTTCGCTGATTGATGCACTGAACGAGGTTCTACAGATTGGTTCCACCCCTGCCCAGCAAGTCGTGTATGCCATAGTAGTTTGGGAGTCGCAGGAAGAAGCGCAGTATGAGACCTTCCTGAAGAAATTGGCTCAATCCCTGAAGGTTAGACCGCTTAATGAAGACGGCGAGCCTATATCAGATGACGAGCTACTGAGCTCCTTTAAGGAAAAAGCACGCTCTCCAACAGGTCTGGAGATTCAGGACAAAATTTACCTGAAAATCGCATACGGAACTCACGAGATAGAGAGGTTACTCGCTCCTCTTCAGAATCAGAGAACTCATCTGACCCTACAAGCATGTGTGGATCGGTTCAAGCGATGGGATGACCTGTGGCTGGCATACGCAATTGCATCGTTGGAGTTGAATCAAGCTTGCGCTTCAGGGAAGACGAATGTAGAGTACCTGAAAGCATACATCGAAGCCTCGAACGAGGATTTACTTACCGAGCAGGTAGACACAGCTGCCCAAAAGATTTTCGCTTCTTGGCAAGCTGATACACTGCCTTTCAGAGTGGCACATCATAATTACCTTTACATAAGGGATTTACTGTATATGTACCACATATACAGTAAGACTGGCCAAAAAAGAGGGCAGCGCAAAAATCGCTCGCCTTCGCTAACAAGTCAACCAACACTGTGGGAGGCACAGAAACCTGATGAAGCCTAAAGTCGCTGAGGTCAAAGGACTGCCCTATCAATACAGGCTGTTCGGTGAGGAAGTCTCGCCAGCAGCGGAGTCGCGCGTTACGCCTGTTTGCTTTCGTGAGATTGTGCGGGAGATTCCTGATACGAACTACCTGACCCATGGTCTCTTCTATTACCCTGCCAAGTTCATACCCCATGTGCCGCACTATTGCGTGCGCCGATTCTGCTCGGAAGGGGGCTGGGTAATTGACCCCTTTGCAGGTTCAGGCACAGTGGGGTTAGAGGCAGTGCTGGCAGAGCGGAATGCACTCCTGATAGACCTGAACCCTTTGCTGGCAATCTATGCGGAGACGAAAATCAACTTCCGCTATACGGATTTACAAGCAGGTGAGTTGCTGGGCTGGCTCAATCAACTGTTCGCCTCACAGATTGCCTTCTATCCCCAGTGGAGCAACCTGTCCTACTGGTACCCCGAACAGGTGCTGGAAGTGCTGGCACGCTACTGGGGCTGGATTCACGCTCACGATCCAGCAAACCCATATGTTCAGGTTCTGCGCGCAGCGCTGATGCGAGCGAACCGCCGCTTCTCTCTGACGGATCATAAGGCTCCGAAGCTGTTCCGTTCCAAACGTAAGCTGCAGGAGGTGTCGGAGTGGCTTCAGCGTCCAGATTGGAAAGAAGAGATGGATCAGTTCATCATTCAGGCTGCGCTGGAGATTATGGGCAGGCTTCAGTCGCTGGCGCAGGTACTTAAAACGACCCCCTGTCGCGCGATTGCATTCGCGGGCGTAGACTCGGCGACTGTCGATCTCACGGAATGCCCGCGTACAGAGGCGGTGATTACTTCACCGCCGTATCTGCAGGCACAGGAATACCTGCGCACCTTCAAGCTGGACTTGTTCTGGACAGGTGTTCCTGAAGCGAAGGTGCGCGAGCTGATGCGTCTTGAGATTCCCTACCGCAAGGCGCATCAGCCATTCAGCACACCGACCTATGAGCAAGTGTGCGCCCAGCTGCAACGCGAGGATTTGAAGAGACTTATGCACGCTTATTTCTACTACACCACACGCGCCCTCCAGAACGCCGCAACGACACTGAAGTCAGGGGGGCATCTCTGTGTGTTTGTGGGCAGCCCGACTGTGGACGGAATTCAAGTGGAAACATGGCGCATTCTCGCCGAGTTTTTTGCACCGCAGGGTTTCGCTTTTTGCGGAGTGCTTGAAGACGTCATCCAGACGCGCCAGCTCTTTCGCCAACGCAAAAACAAAAACCCGCGCGGTATGGAGTCGGAGTTTTTGCTAATTATGCGCAAAGAGTGAACTCTGACCAGGATGTGCTAATCCACCCCAAAACACGGAATACATGGTATCATGCAGGCGTCTAAGCGATTGGAGGTGTCTTTCATGGCACAGTGTGTACAGTGTGGTCAGATATTGCCCGATGGGGCGCGGTTCTGTTCGGGGTGTGGTCGCCCTGTGGTGCAGAGCAATCTGCCACAGCCTGCTTCGGGGAACGCCCGCATGAAGTGGCTTGGGCTGGTGCTGGGCGTGCTGGCGCTGGCGTTGCTGGCGTTCGTGGTGGGCACGCAAGCGGAGTGGTTCACGCAGGCGCGGGTGAAAAAGCCCGAGGCGCCCAGCGTGCTGGAAGCCGAAGCGCCCAAAGTGGAAGGTCCCAGTGTGCTACAGGCGCAACCGCCCAAAGTGGAAGGTCCCAGCATGCTCGAAACGCAGGCGCCCAAGTCCCAGCAGCCACCTCAGCATATCTTAGACTGGCTGGAGCATCTCAAGCGCATCGAAATGCGCCGTCAGGCGATGGAACGCAACTTCAACCCTGCGCTCCAGATGCTCAAGGACGCACTCGCCCTCAAGTTTGAGATGGAAGAAGAGGGGCAGCAGCAGAAGATGCAGAACCTGGAGAAAGGCTACCAGACCTACCGTCAGGACTGGGCGGGACTGCTGCGGGATTTCCAATCGGTGCCGCCGCCCCCGGAGTGTCGCGTGCTGGCGGACACCTATTTTGTCGCGCTCAGCAACTATGTGAACCTGATGACCCAGATTGAGCACGCGATGGAGACGCAGGACCTCAACACGCTGATGAATATGCGCGGCACGGCACAGGCGCAGGTAGACCAGAAGCTCATTGAATCGGATGTGGAACTGGCGCGGGTCTGTCAGCAATACGGCATCCGCAAAGATTTCCGCATCGGCACTTCCGTGCCAGAGACGCTGTTTGGATTCTAAGGCGATGGAACTTTATCATCCCCAACTGATGCCGTATCTGGAGTCGCTGGTGCCAGAGCGCCCGGCGGCGATGCAGGCGATGGAGGCTTATGCCCAGCAGACGAACTTTCCGATTGTGGGTCCTGTGGTGGGGCAGTTTCTGTATCTGCTGACGCGCGTCAGCGGGGCGCGGCGCGTGTTTGAGATGGGCAGCGGCTATGGCTACTCCACTGCATGGTTCGCGATGGGCGTGCAAGCGAACGGCGGCGGCGAGGTCTACCATGTCGTGTGGGACGCGGAACTCTCCCAGAAAGCACGCGATTATCTGGCGCAGCTGGGGCTGGACTCGCTGGTGCGCTTCCATGTGAGCGAGGCGATAGAGCAACTTCAGCGCACAGAGGGACCCTTTGACATCATCTTCAACGACATTCAGAAGGAAGACTATCCCCGTTCAGTGCCCCTGATTAAGGCGAAACTGCGCCCCGGTGGGCTGGCAATCTTTGACAACACGCTCTGGCACGGAGCCATCTTTGACCCGAACGACCACTCCGCGCAGACGGAAGCCATCCGCACGCTGAATCGGATGCTGAGCGAAGACCCCGACTTTGAGTGCAGTCTCATCCCCCTGCGCGACGGCGTGCTGGTGGCGCGTTTGAAGGAACGCTGAAGGGGTATACTTTGAACCGAGGAGGCACCGATGAGAATAGCCAAAGCAGTTGGGTTCCTTCTGGCGATAGGTTGCGTGGTGGGCGCACTGGCGCTTCAAGAGCGCGGCTTGCCCAAAGGCACACAGGCGCCCGATTTTGAGCTGCAGACGCTGGATGGCAAAACCGTCACGCTCAGCAAGCTCAGGGGCAAACCCGTGTTGCTTGATTTCTGGGCGACATGGTGCGGACCTTGCCGACGCGCTCTGCCGCACACCCAGGAACTTGCCAAGAGATATAAAGACCAGGCGTATGTGCTGACCGTCAACCTGCGCGAAGACCCTGAAACAGTACGGGCGTTCATGGAGAACAACAACTACACCTTCCCTGTGCTGCTGGATCGCGACGGCTCAGTGGCACACAAGTACGGTGTCAGGGGCATTCCCCACTTCGTGATTATTGACGCGCAGGGCAAAATCTTCCACAATCAGGTCGGCTACGGTCCTGGCGTGGAGAAGGAGCTGGAGCGAAAGCTGAAAGAGGCGTTTCCGAAAAACACAGCGCGGCGATAATGGACGAATCGGTTCTCCAGCGCACGATTCTGGCGTTAGATACTCTGGAGATAGAGGAAGCGTGTACCTGGGTGGCGCGGTATCGCGGACGGGTACACGCTTTTAAAGTGGGCGCAGGGCTGGTGTTGCGTTATGGGCTGGCGGGGCTGGAGCCGCTTCGAGCGCAGGGCGCAGAGCGACTGTTTCTGGATATGAAGTTCCACGACATCCCCCACGCGGTGGGGCTTGCAATCCGTCAGGCGAGCCAGTTCGGCGTGTGGATGATGACGGTGCATGCATCTGGAGGCGAGGCGATGCTCCGAGCGAGCGTGGAGGCAGTGCAGTCGCTCAGCCCACGCCCGCTGATTATGGGCGTTACGGTGCTGACCAGCATGGACGCCGAGTCGCTGAAGGTGGTCGGCGTACCGCGCTCGCCCCGAGCGCAGGTTCTGCGGCTGGCGCGACTGGCATATGAATGCGGTCTGGACGGCGTGATTGCCTCGCCCCATGAAGCCCAGCTGCTCCGACGGCATTTCCCGCCCCCCTTCCTTATCGTGACGCCGGGGGTACGCCCTGCAGGCACGAGTGCCCCCGATGACCAGCGCCGCGTGGCGACCCCGGAGCAGGCACTCCAGTGGGGCGCCGACTATGTGGTGATGGGAAGGGCGTTGACCCGCGCAGGAGCCAGTTTATGAGATGGCTTTTCCGTGAGCCTGCGGTGCATGTGGCTCTCGTCCCACCCGAAGAGGAAGAGGCGTTCCTGCACATCATCTGCCAGAGTTTTAATGTGGATCTGCCGACAGCGCGCCCTTACTTTTACGATGACCCCTACTACCCCCACAATCAGCGCTGGGGGCTATGGGTGGAAGAGAGTGGGCGGCGCAGGCTGGTGTCCGTGCTGACCGCTGTGCCCCTGCAGATGTGGATTGGCGAGCGTGCCGTGCCGTTGATGGGGATCGCGGGGGTCGCTACTCACCCTGCTTACCGACGCCGCGGCTATGCCACTCATCTGTTGAGGCAGGCGGCAGAAACGCTCAGGGAACAGGCGGTGCCCGTGGCGGTGCTACAGGCGTTTGACCATAACTTTTATCGCCGTCTGGGCTGGGAGACGGTGGGCACGCTGGCGCGCCTGCGAATTGAGCCGAGCCGATTGCCTGCCTATCTCATCACGGGTGTGCGACGCGCCGAGTCCGCCGATTATGAGGCGCTCATTGCGCTCCATCGGCAACTGGCGCCCCGCAAAACGGGCATGCTGGTGCGCGACGACCTGCGCTGGGACTATCTGCTGTGGAACTTCCGCAACAAGTGGGTTTTCGAACACGCTGGCGCGATAGAAGGCTATCTCATTCACGACTATCTGGAGGGCGGCTGGGTGCTTCGGGTACGCGAGTTTTTGTGGCGCACGGAGCGGGCGCGCCGAGCGTTGCTGGGTTGGCTGGCACGCAACGGCGACCATGTGCGCCAGATTGAGTTCGCAGGCACACTCAGTGAGCTGCAGGCTCTGGGCATTATCCCCCTGAGCGAACGCCACTCCCAGCCCGAAGAGCCGCTCGCACGCTACGAGCTGCTGGCAGGCTTTATGGCGCGACTGCTGGACACGCAAAGGCTCCTCGAAACCCTCCTACACGACCAGCCAGCCCCTGAAGGCTTCCAGCCGTTCTGTCTGCGGGTGCAGGATCGGTTTCGGGATACGAGCGAACTCGTTGTTGTGGGCGAGTCGGAGGGGCGCCTGCGGGTTTCACGCGCCGAATCGGCTATCGAGAGCGTTCGCGTGCCGATAGAGGCGCTCACGCAGATGGTGTTTGGCGCCCAGCCTGCCACCGAGATTGCCCTGCGCCGCAGGCTGGCAATTCCGGAGGAGACGCTGAGGCTGCTGGAGTCGCTCTTCCCTCCACGCGAACCCTGTCTGCGCCCGATGGACTTTTTCTGAGGCTACTTATTCTCTGCGGTACTCCCTTGAAGGAGCGCCTCCACTGCCCTTTTGACCCGCTGCACATCGGCGCCCACCACCACCTCTCGCACGACGCCTTCCTGATCAATCACGAAAGTTGTGGGCACGCCCCTGACCCGATACTGCTCGGCGACTTTGTTCTCAGAGTCCACCAGCACAGGGAAGGTCAGCTTGAACTCTCTGGCAAAATCCCGAGCGCGCTTGGTGGGGTTATCCTGCGCCCAGGTCGCCACGCCCAGCACCACCACGCCTTTGTCTTTGTAGGCTTGCCAGAGGTCTTTTTCCAGTTCGGGCGCTTCGGCGCGGCAGGGACCGCACCAGTGGGCGAAGACATTTAGCACCACCACCTTGCCCTTATAGTCGGCGAGGCGCACCGGCTTGCCCTGCAAATCGCTCAGAGTGAAATCGCCTGCGGGCTGACCCTTGAGCTTGCCCGTTTCTTCGGTGAAGTCGGGCATCTCAAACTGCTGAACCATTTTGAAACCTTCGGGCAAGCGGTAGGCGAAGGCGGTGGGGTTGATGGGCGGGTTCACCTCCTGGCGCGTGAACACTTCGGTGAGGCGCATCGCCATGCGTGTGCCTGCTTGCGCAAAGTTTATCGTGATTTCCGACTTCCAGATGAGCGAGTCTTTCGTGCCAATCCAGAGGGTCTGGGTGGTCTGCCCCTGTGCAAAAGCCTTGAGCGACTCTTCCTTTAGCTGCACCTGCACTTTGTAGGTTTGCCGGTTGCCCACTCGCTCACGCCCTATAAGTTTGGGCGAAGTTGCCACCGTGCGCCAGTTGGGGTCTATCAAGAGGCGTATTGGGTCCAGTCCGATCACCATCAGCCCTACCACACTCAGGTTGTCTGTGGTGTAAATTTCGCGGAGGGTTTTCGGGGCGGGTTGAGATTGGGTCTGGCGCAGGGCGGCGCTTTCAATATACAGCACCTCGCCGTCGCAGCGGAGTTTGCCTGAAGAGAGGGTGGGGTTATCGGTCTGAAGCGTGTCGATCCGCACCTTGTTGGGACGCATGACCATCATCAGGAGGGTCGCGCGGTTCGTGTAGGTCATCTCCCCCTGAAGGCTCTGAAATGTACCCGAAGCGGTTGAGCGGCTTTCCACCCGCAGGGAGCGCATCTGGGCGTAGGTACGCGCCGTTTTGTCCAGAATCTGGGAAGCGTTCTGGGCGCTTAATACTCCCATGTTCAGCAAGAAACCGATGAGCCACGCTCCTGTGCGCATTCTGGCACCTCCAGCGTGCGTATTATACCTGCAGTTTTTGCACATGGAGTTTGTATTTCTCGCCCCCAGCGCACGGTGCGGTCAATATCTTCCAGCACGCTCTGGTCAAGGTTGTGGGGGTTGGCTTTGTCCGCCCCGCCGCTTCGCACCCAGAACCATGCCCTGCCCTAACACCCGCTGCCGAAGTTGAACAGCACAATCAACAGGTCGGCGTCGTCTACGGTGTTATCACAGTTCACATCGGCGGGGTTTGCGCCCGTCGCGCCAAACGCGAACAGCACATTCAGCAGGTCGGCGTCGTCCACGCAACCGCTGCCGTCCACATCCCCGTTCGTGGGGATGCAGGCGGGCGTGAACCAGAAGCCCCCCGTGAGGCTGTAAGTGCCCCCTGTGAGCGCACTGCTCGCGTCAGGCTGACCGATTGTACCGCCGAGGTTGAAAGTGCCGCCTGTGGCGAAGGTGACCCCGCCGCCGTCAATCGTCCACCAGCTGAGGTCGTAGTTGCCGCCCGACTGGGCGCAGGCGACGCCCAGCAGCGTCGCGAATATCGCACACAGCATCAGCGTTCTCATCGTTGTCCTCCTCCATCGTTTCGTTGTGTCCTCTCACCCGTGCCCTCTCCCCCACAAGCAGGGGAGAGGGCGTGAGGGGTAAGGGTCTCACGGCGCGCCGATGCGCACCAGCCCACCGCACGCCTCGATGCGCATCCGCTTGCTGATGGTGAGAGTCTCAGCACGCGAACCCGCCTTGATGTAGAGCGTTGGAAACTCCACCAGCGCCGTGTCCACAAAGGTCGTTATCGCCTCTACTCCCTCCGCTACCGTGTTGAAGGGCTGGGCGAAAGTACCCACCTCCGTTCCACTGTAGCCAAAGTCCACCCAGATGTCCAGCAAGCGGAAGGTCTCCCGCGACCGCCGAGTCTCGGTAATCACCATCGCGTTATGCGCTTCATTAGGCTGTCCTATCGGCACACCCGTCGCCACGCCCTGATAGGTCACATCCGGGTTCGAGAAGTAGGGAATGCGGGTGCCCGGCTCATACGCCATCACTGTACGGTACTGCACACCATCGTTGCCCCAGAACCGCCAGCCAAACCCGTACGAACGGAAGCCACAGCCTGCATCTGTCTCCCGGTCGTGCCCGCAACCCTGGTTGTGCCCGATCTCGTGAGGGAAGGTGTAGGTTGTGCAGTCGTACCGCACCACGCCAAACGCGCGTTCCGGGTCGCTGCCATTCCCACACCAAGCACGCCCGCAGTAATCCGAAGCGTTCACCAGCAAAACAACCTGATCAGCGCGATAGTTGGTGCGATCGGCGTGAATGCCATCCATTACGCCGTCGCTGGGGTTGGTCAGGTGATCCAGCTGCGTGATGCTGTTTCCGTCCCCTTCACCGGGGTAGTTCACTTCCAGCCGCCGTACCAGACGCGCTCGCAGGCTCACCAGACTGTTCTGATACGCCTGATTGCACTGGTCAATAAACAGCTGAATGCGCGCGTTCATCTGATTGACCCCACCAATCGCCTGACGCGCCTGTACGGTGTAGTACACAGCGATATCCAGCACGGCTCGCGGCTGGGTGCAGGCAGCTGTGCCGAAGTCATCGCCCCCTGCCAGCTCAAAATCCTGATTGGCAAAGCGAGCGTGCCACTCGGCGTCTTCGGGCGTCATATCAAATGGCGGTGGCGTCTCGTTCTCCTGATTCCCGCAGGGCGGCTCCTCGCCAATCTGCACTACCACATACAGGTCGTCTTTGTAGTAGCGCAGGTCAAACACCGCCCCGTACATCGGCGTGGAAACGAATAATGCAAGCGCGTCCTCCTCTACCACCAGAATAAAGTGGCTGCCATCCAGCCCCTCCAGGCGTCCGAAGCAGGAGTAGCGCTGCTCATCCCGCCGCTCCACACGCTCCACCACGCCAATCGGGTTGACCCCTTCCAGCAGGTTGAACAGCACGCGGCTGCCCGGTTGCAGGCTCTGCACCACCTGCCAGCGAATGCGCACCGGCTGGTAGGCTTGCGCGTTGCGCAAAGCCGGGGCGTCTGGGGGCACGGTCGCCTTCACTGGCGCAAAGAGGGGTGGGGCAGCCGATTGCGACTGCCCACCCAGCCAGAGCGTGCTGAGAATCACAATCGCCCAAAAGCCTCTGGGTGTTTTCATGGCGTTTGCCTCCTTACTGCAGATTGACCAGCACCAGCACAAAGCCCGTCTTGCCCTGCTCAAGGCGGGTCATCGCCTTGCCCAGAATCGCGCCCTGTGCCTTTTGCAGGTCGGTCGCCTTCATCGCATAGCCGGGGCGCTCCGCTGTGGTCAGGAAGTCGCCCGGTTCAATCGCATGCTCGGTGGCGTCGGCGTAGACCCACACGCGCCCACTGATGGCAATCGGCGCGTGGTTCTCGCTGCCTTCCAGATTGCCCAGCACGATGCCTCTGGACAGTCCGTTCGCGCCTGCGACGATGCCTGCGACGCGCTTGTTGTAGGCACCGCGCGCGAGGCGAAGGTTGCCGGGGTGATCGGGGTCAATCTCCACGACCATGCCGGGCTGGACGGGTTCAGTAGTGGGGAACTTTTCGGCGAAGTCGGCGCCGGTGATTTCCAGCACATTCACGCGCGCGGTGCCCTCCACTCGCACATTCCCCACGAAGTAGCCAGCCCACTTGGGACCAGAGCCAGTGCCCCAGTTCGCGGCGAACAGCCCGTAGCCATTAATGTTGTTGTTGTAGGCGTACACTCCGGAACGGCTCGCCGCTGAGCTGGCACCCACCACGCCGTCGTTGCCGGTGCTCTCGCTCTGGATACCAGCGCCGCTGCCCCCTACGACATGCAGTTTCGCGCCAGGGCTGGTCGTGCCAATGCCGACATTGCCCGCGCCAGTGATGGTGAGCGTGCGCTGAGTGGCGAGCGTGGTGCCCGCGCCCAGTGAGAGCAGGTTCGTGCCACCCTGCGCCGCAATCGTGGCGTGCCCTGCGCCTCCACCGCCCGTGGCAATGCCTATTTTCAGGCGGTAGTCGGGGCTGCCGATGCGCAGGTCACCTTCGGTGGTGCTGGTGTCCCACGCGCCGCCTGCGATGTCCAGCCTTGCAGCGGGGTTGGTCGTGCCGATGCCGACATTGCCACCCGCCCGGAAATACATTCGGACGGCATTCGCGGCATTCTCCCACAGCTGCAGGCTGGCGCCTCCGCCGATGGTATTGAAGTACCACTGGTTGGGGCTGGATGGAAACCCAATCAGCAGGCTCCCTGCAGAGCTGTTGACCAGCAGTCCGCCACTGACCTCGAGCGCGTAGGTGGGACTGTTCGTGCCGATGCCCACCCTGCCAGCCGTGTAAAAGATATTAGTTCCCGACGCCTGCCAGAGGCTCGTCCCGATGTCGTCGTTCGCAGGCGCCCACGCGCTGCCGTTCCACTTCAGCACCTGACCCGCTGTCGGCGCTGTAGACGACACCGCGCGCCCCTGCAACTGCGCCACCGTCGGGTTCGGATAGCTCCCACTCAGGTCGCCCCCCGCCGAACCGATTGGGTTCGCCGTGCCCGCCGTCGCCGCGCGTATCGCATACGGCGTCGGATTAATCTTTATACGGGGCGAAAGGGGTGTAGAACCCACTTGGATCTCCAAATACCGGTCGGTACCGTCCCACACATTGCCGAAGTTCAGTTCCACAGTAAACAACCCGTTCTGCACAGTCACGGTCTGGGTGAGTGTAGGTCCCACCTGGGAGCCGCCTGCGGTGAAGAGCCGAAAAGTTATTGTGTAGTTGCCGTTCGCAGGGTTACCGCCGTCTTTCAGGAACCCCTGAAAAGTAAACGGCTGGGCGCACGCAAGCGCCAGAGTTGTCAGCAAAGCCAGCAACAAAGACACTTGCTTCCACATACTTCCGACCTCCATCTCGCGTATTATAACACAGGGGGTCTTACGAGAGTCTTAAAAAATCGGGGCTTTTTACGGGATTTGTTCTGATTTGGGGTGGATTTTGGAGCCAAATTCTCCCAGAAAGTGGCTTGCGTGAAGGGTTGGCGGCAGGGTGTAGCCATGCGACCGTTTGCCGAAGCCAAGTAGAGAGGATCAAGGGCATGTTTCGGGCTTGCCCGCCGTAGAGACATCACGCTCCTGCGGTTGATCTTTCATGGAGCGAAATCCTCCACATACTGCACCTGCCGCACGATGCGATAGCCGTGCCCACTCAAATCCAGTATCCTGTCCACATGCTCCTCAGCAGGATACTCCTGCCATTTGTCAAAGCGGCTGAAAGTATCCCCTGTGCCGTGTATAAGTGGCTGTTCCTCAAGCGGGTAAAGCCCTGCCAGCCCCGCTTCCCAATCCTCGCCTTCCATTCGGAATCGGAAGAGATAAGCGTCAGCGAGACCGTCCCCGGTTTCAATCGTGTAGACGCCCACGAGCTGAATTTCGTCAGGCGGGCATCCTAACTCGGTGGGGAATATCAGCCAGTCCACCATATCGCTTTCGGCAAGCGCAGCCTGATTCCGATATTCCTCTGGAAACAGATGGGCAAGTTCCATCCGCTGGAGGTATTCAAAGAGCCACCGGCGTGTTTCTGCATCCGCAGCAATACGCCTCAGGGTTTCATGGGGCACACTCTCCCCAAGGCGCAGGAGCGAACAGGCGGCGTATAGTAAGAGGTAAGGATCGGTGTATGCCAGTGCCGCCTGCAACCGCTGGCGTACTTCGGGGGATTCGAGATACCCCATCAGATCGAGCAGGACTCCCGCAATCTCGCGCGCCTGCATATAGAGTTCGTCATCCCATATCCAGCGCATCGAATGCGGCTTCTGTTGGGGCATCAGCGTGCTGGCAAGCGAGTCGTAGCAGGCGAGAACATAGGGGACGCTCTCCGCAAGCACTTCCTTTGGGACGGCGCCCGCCTGCACATGTCGGAGGTAGAGCCGAGCGATGTAGAAATGGTGATGCGCGTTTTCTTGCCTTGCAAGGAGCGTCAGGAGCGTCGGAAACAGCAAAGGCGCGTACTCTGTGCGCGACTCCAGCGCCGCGAGGCAAGAGGTATCCCCCTCCGCTTGAGCCAATAACGCGCAAAGAGATTGAATAGCGTTTGGGGTGGAAATCGTCACCAGTAAGTCAAGCGCTGCTGTCTGAGCGCGTGGGGAGTAGCGCCCGAAATCGCGCTCTATTACAGGAATGAAGGTGGGGTCAGGTTTTTTGGCTGCAATCTGCAGGAGAAGCCGTTGCGGGTCATCGAACTCCGACTCCTGCAGGGGATACTCGGCACCTGCGGCTTCCAGCGCGGTGCGCGCCTCGTCGAGGTGAATCTTTCTATCGAGGAGATTTTGCAAAGCCCTGTACGCCTTCTGGCGGCTCTCGGCGTCTGCGCTCTGCAGCGCCTCAATCAGCGGCGCTACCCGATTGCGGTGAAACAGCATCCACTATCCCCTCCTGTCCAAAACGAATGTGGCGTGCGGCGTCGCTCCGCCACACGCCATATTGTACCTCCTGGCGTATTCAGCCTCTCGGAGTGTATACAGCGAGCGTCTATATGTCCCCGGCAAGCGCGTGGATGCCCACTGGGCTGGCATGAAGCGCCCCTTCTACGGCTCTGGCAGCCCGAAAGCGCGCAACCACTCAATCAGCTTGGCGCGGCGTTCAGCGTCGTTTTGCGGGAGTTGCAGCGGGCGTCCGCGCGTGTCCACAATCAGCCCCACGACGCCCCCTTCCACCACGGCTTCCATCGCGCGCCCTTTGCCTGCGCCCACATCGAATCCGCGTGCAGGCTTGAGCATCACACGCATCGTCTCGCCCACGCCCATCGGCAACACGCGAATCTCGCCGTAGCGGAAGGTCTCGCTCTTGCCGTTGTATTCCATCGTCAACACGGGTTCGCCAGCGCGTGCCTGCCCCACGGGCGCAATGCACGAGCCAAGCCGAATCAGACAGTCGCGGTCAAACACCTGCGCCGCCGCTTCGGGATGTACCGTCGACAACACGCCCAGCTGCGGCATCATGAAGATGGAGTCCACCGCCAGCATCGTAACGCCTTCGGGCTGGTAGGCGTCCATCATCATCAGGGCAGCCTGCGCACGGCGCGGCGCGTGGCTTAACACGCCCCCGCTGCCGACAATCATGTCCAGCTTCATCATCTCCACCAGCGACTTGCCCGTCTCGGTCTGCTCCAGCGCCTCGCCGATGGTGCGCTGTTGTTGCACGCCCTTGAGACCACGCGCCAGTTGCTTGTGGTGCAGGAACGCCAGCCGAAGCGCCTCGCGCGCCACTGCCTGCTCCAGCAGCAGGTCATGATAGGTCTGGGGGATGGTGGTGGGGCGAATCATCTTGTTGCGCAGGCGGTTGCGCACCTCATACTCTTCAATATCGAACGGCAACCACTTGCGGATGTTGGCAATCCCCGCCTCCAGCATCACATTACAGATGGAGTAGCTCATCCCCAGGTTCGCGCTGACCGTACGGGTGTAGTTGCCGTCAAACACCGAGAACACATCGGTGGTCGCGCCGCCGATATCCACACCGAGAATGTTGATGCCTCGCTGTTCGGCAATCGTGACCATAATCTTGCCGACGGCGTTCGGCGTGGACATAATATCGGCGGAAGTCCAGCTCATCAGTTTGGAGTAGCCCGGCGCCTGCTGCATTACATGTTCCAGAAACAGCTCGTGAATCGCTTCGCGGGCGGGACCGAGGTTTTCCCTGTCGAGGGTGGGGCGCAGGTTGTCTACGATTCGCAGGTCAAACCGCTCGCCGAGCAGGCGTTTGATCTCCTCGCGGGCGTCTTTGTTGCCGGCGAAGATGACAGGCAGGTTCATCGTGCCGAATCGGGGGCGCGGGTCGGCGGCGATCAGCAACTCCGCCAGCTCCACGAGGTGGGTAATCGTGCCGCCGTCCGTGCCGCCAGAGAGCAACACAATATCGGGGCGCAGCTCGCGCAGGCGCTGGATTTTCTGATAATCTTTGCGCCCGTCATCGATGGCGATGACATCCATAATAATTGCGCCTGCACCGAGCGCGGCGCGTTGGGCACTCTCCGCCGACATCTGGCGCACCACGCCCATCACCATCATCTGCAAGCCCCCGCCTGCACTGGAGGTAGAGAGATACAGGTCTACCCCGCGCTTGTCGTCCACCTGAGGGGTGAGAATCTTGCCATCCTGAATAAACTGGCGCCCGGTGAGGTCTTCCAGCTCGCGCACGGCGTTCAGCACGCCAATCGTAACATCGTCGAAGGGCGCCTCGACGGTAGTGGGCGCCTCGCCGCGATTCACAAGGCGATACTCGTCGCCCTGTTTCTCAATTAAGATTGCCTTCGTGGTCGTGCTGCCACAGTCGGTCGCCAGAATGGAACGCACTTCCGCCATCGTTCTCGCTCTCCTGCGCCACGCCTCGCGGGGCGTCGCCCAAGATTATACCCACTAAGGGTATAATCTGAATGCTATGCGCCAGCCGTTTATCCCGTCGGAAGCGGTCGCCACCCATGTGGAGCGCACCGAAGAAGGCACGATGATTATCAACATGGGTCCCCAGCATCCCAGCACACACGGGGTGTTGCGTGTCATCTGCGAGCTGGAAGGGGAGCGTATCGTCAAAGCCGAGTGCGTGATTGGCTACCTGCACACCGGCATGGAGAAGGAAGCCGAGTATCTGACCTATCACAAAGCGCTCCCGATGACCGACCGCATGGACTATCTCTCCGCGAATAATAACAACCTCGCGTTTTCACTCTCTATTGAAAAGATTCTGGGGATAGAGATTCCGCCGCGCGGGCAGTACCTGCGGGTGATTCTGGCGGAGCTGTCGCGCCTTGCGAGCCATCTGGTCTGGATTGGCACGCACGCGATGGATTTGGGCGCGATGACGATTTTCTTCTACGCCTTTCGCGAGCGCGAGAAGATTCTGGACCTGTTTGAGATGATGTCGGGTGTGCGCATGATGCCCAGCTGGATTTGCCCGGGCGGTCTGCGGGGCGACATGCCGCCCGGGTTCGAGTCGCGCCTGCGCCAGCTGATTAAAGAGTTGCCGAACGCCCTGGACGATATTGAAGGGATGCTGAGTCAGAACCCCATCTGGCGCGAGCGCACGATGGGCATCGGCAAAATCACGGTGGAAGAGTGTTTCCAGCTCGGCGTGAGCGGACCCACCATCCGCGCCGCAGGGTTCGCATGGGATATCCGCAAGGCGAACCCCTACAGCGGCTATGAACAGTTCGATTTCAACATCCCCGTCGGCAAGCACGGCGATGTATACGACCGCTATCTGGTGCGGATGGCGGAGATGCGCGAGAGCCTCAAGATTCTCCAGCAGGCGATCGACGGCTTGCCCGAAGGACCTTACCGCGTGAACGACCCCAAAATCGTGCCCCCGCCCCGCGAAACGATTGACACCTCGATGGAGTCGCTGATTCACTGGTTCAAGATTCACACCGAGGGGTTCCGTCCGCCAGTGGGCGAGGCGTATGTGCCCGTGGAGTCGCCGAAGGGCGAGCTGGGGTTCTATTTTGTGAGCGACGGCACGAACCGCCCGTATCGGATGCACACACGCGCGCCCAGTTTTATGAACCTGCAGGCGCTGGAGAAGATGGCGGTCGGGCGCCTGATTGCCGATATGGTCGCGCTGATTGGCAGTATCGATATCGTGCTGGGCGAGATTGACCGTTAGAAGGGTAGAGGGATCGGCTCACCCACTTCCATCGTAACGCCCCAGAGCCTGCCGATCGTGGCGCCAATATCGGCAAGGCTGGCGCGGGTTCCCAGCGGCTTGCCCTCCTGATGGGCAGGCGTGTACACCAGCAAGGGCACATACTCGCGCGAATGGTCGGTGCTGGGCGTGGTGGGGTCGTTGCCGTGATCGGCGGTCCAGATGACCAGATCGGTAGGGCGCAGGCGCTCCAGCAGGCGTGCCATCATCGTGTCGAACTCTGCGAGAGCGCGCGCGAACCCCTGTGGGTCGTTACGGTGCCCGTAGAGCATGTCAAAATCTTCGAAGTTCGCGAAAATAAACACGCAATCGGAATCCAGGGCGCGCAAAAGCGCGTCAAAATGTTCGGGATTTGTCTGCGTGCGCTCAGCGTGGCGGAAACCCCGATAGGTGAACAACTCCGGCACGACACCGATGCCATACACCCCGATTCCCTTCTCGGCGAGCGCGTCTATCAGATTGGGCGGCGGCGGGAGCGGGAAATCTTTACGGCGTTCGGTGCGGCGGAAGTTGCTGGCGTTCTCGCCCTCAAAGGGGCGGGCAATCACCCGTTGCACATGGTGGGGTGGCTGAAGGAGTTCGCGGGCAATCTCGCACATGCGATAAAGCTCTTCAACAGGGATTACCTGCTCGTGCGCGGCAATCTGAAACACGCTATCGGCGCTGGTGTAGACAATCGGGTAGCCCGTGCGCAGATGCTCCTCGCCGAGTTGCTTAATAATTTCGGTGCCCGAAGCGGGGTAGTTGCCCAGCGTTTTGCGCCCGATACGCCGCTCAAACTCGGCAATCAGCTCAGGCGGAAAGCCGTTCGGATAGGTCGGGAACGGCGTCTCGGTTATGATTCCCATCATCTCCCAGTGCCCCGTAACCGAATCTTTGCCTTTAGAGCGGGGTTGCGCCTTGCCGTAAGAGGCGAGCGGCGTTTCGGCAGGGGGCACGCCCTCTAAAAGCAGGATGTTTCCCAGCCCCAGTTGCTGGAAGGTGGGCATCTGCAGTCCGCCGACCGCCTGTGCGAGATGTCCCAGCGTGTTGGGTGTGTTTTCGCCGAAATCGCCGTACTCTGCCGCGTCGGGCGCCGCGCCCACGCCACAGCCGTCCATCACAATCAGAATCGCCCGCTCATACCGCATGGCGCATAGGATACCATGCATTTGGGGTACAATAGGGGCGTGGAGGTGCAATGCGATGGCGCAGACCGATGTGCAGTTTTACCCTGGCATGGGGTTGACGACGACGAAAGCCCCGTTTATTGAGGTGGCTCGCAATCGTGGCGAGCTCTACATCGAGCAGCCCTACGAGCTCTACTCGGAAGAGAACCATGAGGCGTGGCGTCGGCTCTACGCGCGGATGCAGGAGCGCTGGCAACGCTACGCGACCGACAAGTTTCTGGAAGGCATCTCCAAGCTCTGTCTGGACCCGAACCGCGTGCCGCGCCTGAGCGATGTGAACCAGTTCCTCGCGCCCCTGACAGGCTTCAAGGCGAAAGCGGTTACGGGCTATGTGCCTGCCTATATCTTCTTTGATTGCCTGCGTCGCCGCGAGTTCCCCACTACCATCACCGTGCGCAGTCTCGATTCGCTGGACTACCTGCCCGAACCGGACATCTTCCACGATATTGCCGGGCATGTTCCGATGCACACCGATAAGCGGTTCGCCGACACGCTGGTGCGCTTTGGCGAGGCGGCGCACACCGCCGCGCGACTGGTACAGGAAATCAAGGACCCTGAGCTCCAAACCCAGCGGATTATCAGCATCTTCCGAGCGCTGGCGCGATTCTTCTGGTTCACGATAGAGTTCGGGCTGATGCGTGGCAAAAACGGCGAGATCAAAGTGTACGGTAGTGGACTGCTCAGCTCCTACGGAGAAATTGCGCACGCCGTCGAGTCGCCCGAAGTGCAACGCTACCCCATCCAACTGGAGTGGGTGATTAACCAGCACTTTGAGATTGACCACTACCAGCCGTTGCTGTTTATCGTCGACTCGTTTGACCACCTGTTTGACCTGGTAGACCAGCTGGAGCGCTGGATGCTGGAAGGCAAGTTGAACAATGTGGCGCCGGGCGAGCCGAAGATGAGCGAGGAAGACATCCGCAGCTTCCTGGAAGCCGCGGTGGATTAGAGGTATAATAGCGCTGTCAACACCACACAAGGGAGGTATCCACGATGCCGTGGTATGTACGCATGGGTCAGGTGCCGCGCAAGCGGCATATCCAGTTCCGCCGCCCTGATGGCGGGCTGTATGCCGAAGAGGTGCTGGGCACGGAGGGTTTTTCAGGCATTCAGTCGATTCTGTATCATTACTATCCGCCGACGCGCGTGAAGGAGTTCCATGTCTGCTACGAGCGCACAATTGAGCCGCTGGAGGAGCCGATTCTGCAACATCGGCACTTCAAGACGGGCGAGATGCCCCCTTCGGGCGACGCGGTTACGGGGCGCGTGGAGTTGATGTTCAATCAGGATGTGATTTTCTCCGTTGCGCGCCCGATTGAGCAGATGGACTACTTCTACAAAAACGCCGACGGCGACGACCTCATTTTCGTGCATGAAGGCTCTGGGCGGCTGGAGTCGCAGTTCGGGCATCTGCGCTTCGGCGAGGGCGATTATCTGGTGATTCCGCACGGCACGATCTGGCGGCTGGTGTTTGATAAGCTGCCCGCGAAACTGGTATGGATTGAGGCGATTGGCGGGCAGATTCAGCCGCCGCGCCGCTACCGCAACGAATATGGGCAGCTGATGGAGCATTCGCCCTACTGCGAGCGCGACATCCGCGTGCCCGAAACGCTGGAGACTCACACCGAGCTGGGCGACTTTGAGGTGCGTATCCACAAGCGCGGGCGCGTCTACGCCTACCACTACGAGCATCACCCGTTTGATGTCGTCGGCTGGGACGGCTATGTCTACCCCTGGGCGTTCAACATCAACGACTTCGAACCCATCACAGGGCGTATCCATCAGCCACCGCCTGTGCATCAGACCTTCGAAGGACCCAACTTCGTGGTCTGCTCCTTCTGCCCGCGCATGCTGGACTATCACCCCGAAGCCATCAAGGTGCCCTACAACCACAGCAACCTCGACAGCGACGAGGTGCTGTATTATGTGAACCGCAAGTTCGGCAGTCGGCGCGGGATTGAGGAAGGCTCCATCACGCTTCACCCGTCGGGCATTCCCCACGGACCGCAACCGGGCGCGGTAGAAGCCAGCATGAACCTCACCCACACCGAAGAGCTGGCGGTGATGATGGACACCTTCCGCCCGCTACAGGTCACCAAAGCCGCGCTGGAGTTTGAAGACCCGAACTATCCCTATTCGTGGCTGGGCTAATTGAAATCGGGGGCGTTCGCGGACGCCCCCGATGACTCAACAGCCTGTGCCGAAAGGGAAAAGGACCCTATCCCCGAGGTGCTACTCTGGCGCATGGGGAGCGGGTTATTTCAAGAGCGCTTCGCCCAGCACCTTGCCATCCAGCGCCAGCACTACGCTCCCTTCGGTGGCGGCTTTGATAACGGGAGTGGCGACTTCTGCTCCCGCCACGACTGGCACTGCGGGGTAGCCCAGCCGTTGCAGAATTGTGGCGCGACGGATGGCGCGCTCCATATCCCCCTCATCCACCACCCACGAGGCTTCCAGAACCACATAAACTGGCTCGCGGGTTTTCTTTTTCACAGCGTAGAAGATGGCGTCGGCACTCGTCAGCTCGTCGGCGTCTTCGTCTGAGAGTTCCGTGCGCGCCTCAATTTCGTCCAGCAGGTCGCCCATGTTCAGCAGTTGCACCTTGCGCAGGTAGCGTCCGAAAATCGCGTGGGCGCGCTCGCAGTAGTAGCGCTCGCGGTCGCTGCACTTGAGGATTGCCACATCTTTGAGCAGCTTGGCTTGAATCTGGCGCAGGTCTTCAATCGCGTCCCTCAGTTCGCTTTCTACACGGCGCGACTCTTCCAGCCCCGCTGCCAGCTGTTGCTCCACACGGCGCGACTCGGCGACTCCCTCCATCAGCTGAGCAACTGCGTTTTCGAGTCGGTCAAACCGCTCTCGAGTTTCCTGCTGGTACGCTTCCAGCTGGGCGCGAGACTCCTGCCGATAGGCTTCCAACCGTTCGCGGAACTCTTGACGCAACGCTTCTATCTGCTCGCGGGTCTCCTGGCGATAGGCTTCCAGTCGCTCGCGAAACTCCTGACGAAACGCCTCCAGCTGTTCCTGATTCTCTTGCCGATAGGCTTCCAGCCGCTCGCGAAACTCCTGACGAAACGCCTCCAGCTGTTCGCGATTCTCCTGCTGGTACGCCTCCAGCCTCGCAGGCAGGTAGACCAGCTCACTCATCCCCAGCACCTGCAGCAGCTTCAGGCGCCACTCCGGGTGCGCCTCCAGCACGCGAAGAATGTCCTCTATGGACTCGACTCTCATCGGTGACAGAAGTATACCTCGAACGAGTTCGTTGCTGCGCACCGGCTCATGCGGTATACTCTCCCACTGATATGGTCAGGAATCGCGGGGCACGCTACCGATGGTGGCTTCTGGGCGTGTTGCTAAGTCTGCTCACTGCGGGCGAGCTGAGCGCGTTGAGTCGCGACTCTGAATGGCTCATTCGTGTAGGGCTGGAGCGCGGCGCGTTTGGGGAAGTGATTTATGTGCGGGCGCAGGGCGGTAGCCTGCGCTGGGTGAACCCCGACACGGGGCAAACGCTGCTGGAAGCCGCGGAAGGCACGCTCTGGCAGGTTCGGCTGGAATCAGGGCAGCTGGTGGCGCGTTCTTCGGGGGCACGGGTGTCGGCAAGACGGCTCCACGCCCAACCCGTCGGCTCAGCGTTGCTAACGGTGGGCACAGACCCCAATCGGCTCCGGCGGTATCGGGGCGCGCTGGAGTGGGTGCCGCGCGACGGCAAGCTCCTCACGCTCAACTGGGTGCGCCTCGATGATTACCTCAAGGCGGTACTGCCGATGGAGATGCCCCCCAACTTCCCGATGGAGGCGCTCAAGGCGCAGGCAGTGGCTTCGCGCTCGTTTACGCTAAAACGGCTGAACCGCTACCGCCAGTGGGGCTACGACCTCTGCGACCACGCCCCATGCCAGGTGTACGGCGGCGTGGATGCCGAGCGCCCCACCACCAATCAGGCAGTAGAGTCCACCGCGGGTGAGGTGCTGTATTACAACGGCGCGGTGCTGGAGGCGGTCTACACGGGCAACTGTGGGGGGCACACGGCTCCAATCGAGCTGGTGATGGCAGGCACGCGCGCTCTGGAGCCACTTCAGGGTGTGCCCGATACCGACCGCGAGGGCAAGCCTTACTGCAATCTTGCCCCTAACAGCGAGTGGCGCGTGTTGCTTACACGCGACGCCCTGCAGAAGGCGTTCCCGCAGGTAGGCGCGATCCGCTCGCTCACGATTGAGGAGCAGGCGCCCAGCGGTTATGTGGCGCGGCTCAAGTTAGTGGGCGAGAAAGCCACGCTCACGCTCACAGGCGCCGAGTTTCGGGCGCGAATCGGCGCGACGGTTCTCAGGAGCCAGCGGTTCACCCTGCAACCGCTCAGCGACGGCTGGGAAGCAATCGGGCGCGGCTCGGGGCACGGCGCAGGGCTGTGCCAGTGGGGCGCGAACGGTCGCGCCCGCGCAAGACAAACCTACGCCGAAATCCTGCAAGCCTACTACCCCAACACGACGCTGGGCAAGTGGTGAGGCGTCGGGTATAATCTACCATCACACTTTGAGGGGGACGAAACGATGGCTATCCGACAGAAGTTGAGCCAGCTGACCCACTGGTGGAATATTGTCAAAGAGTTATCGCCTCGCCAGGTGGAGCAGGAGTTGCTGACCCCGTTTCGGATTGCGCTGGTGGGTCAGCCTGACCGCACGGAAGCCGTCTGGCGCGTGCTGACCGAAGGCGCAAGCCCCACGGTGCTCCAGACCGCCAGCGAATATGTGAAACGATTCACCTCCCCGCCAAACGAGGAGTTTGACTTCGTGCTGGCATGCGATGTGCTGGAAGTGCCTCAGGATGCCGTAGAGGCGGTGGTAGACCACTTTCACAAGCACGAATTTCCGCTGGTTGCCCTCGCGCGGGTGTTGCCTGGCACACGCACCTTGGTGGTGAATCGGATTATCGAGGATGTGGCGACTCTGAACGCGGGGCTGGCGATGCTCTCGGCAGTGCCGAGCGTGTTTCCGCTGCTGGGGTTGCTTGCACCGCCTGCCGCGCTGGCAGATATGGTGGTGCTGACCAAGAATCAGCTGATGATGGTGTTGCGCGTTGCGGCGGCGTTCGGGAAAGCGCCCGACTGGAAGCAGCGCCTGCCAGAACTCTCTTCGGTGCTGGGCGCGGCGTTCGGGTGGCGTGCCGTCGCGCGCCAGCTGGTCGGGCTGGTGCCCGGCGGGGTCGGCATGGTGGTCAAGGGCATGGTGGCTTACGCGGGCACGCTCACGGTGGGGCGGGCGGTGGCATGGTTCTATGCCACAGGGCAGGCGCCAGGCACGGCGGAACGCGCCCGACTCTATCAGCAGGCTTGGGAAGAGGCGCGCGAGAAAAGCAAAGAATGGCGTCAACCCTGACACGGCTTGCCGCACTGGCACTGTTGTGGGCGCTGAGTGGCTGGCTTGCGCTGGCACACGCTCCCTATAAACTCACGCGCCTGCCCAGCGGTGTCCGCCTTGTGGTAGAGCCAGACCCCAGCATGCCGCTTGTGGCGATAGAGGTTTGGGTTCAGGCAGGCGTCGCCTACGAAACGCCCGAAACCTCAGGCGTTGCCCACCTGCTGGAGCATATGATTTTCAAAGGCACTGCTCGCCACCCCGCTGGTACACTGGACAGAGTGTGTGAAGAGTCGGGGGGTATCCTCACAGCGACCACCGAGCGCGATTGGGCGCGCTATTCGGTGAGCGTGTTGCCTGACCAGTGGCGCGAGGTGCTGAAAACGCTGCTGGAACACCTGCGCGCGCCCGCCATCCCGCCCGAAGAGCTGGAAAAAGAGCGCCAGATTATCCTGCGCGACGAATATGCCCTGCACCACGCTGACCCCATCCGCCCTGTGCGCTATCGCGCGTTTGAGCAGGCGTTTCCGAACCATCCCTATGGCTTGCCGTTGCTGGGCAATCCCGAACGGTTGCGCGTGCTGAATCGCGAGGCGATTCTGGAGTTTCACCGTCGCCATTATCGTCCTGAACGCATTGTGGTAGCGCTGGTGGGCAATCTTCAGGAGAGCGAGGCGCGCGCTGTGGTGGAATCTGTTTGGGGGCAGGCATCGGAAGACAATCCGGAGGCAAGCCTCCCAGCCGCCCTGCCCCAACCGCCTGCTCGCTTTCTTGAGGTGAATGGCGTGCTGGTGCGCTGTGTGCCCGCCCCGCCCGCCAGAGCCACTGAGGCGATGCTGGCGACCGAGGTTTTACGCCTCGTACTGGCGGAGCCGTATCTGGGGCTACTGTATGGGGGTGAGCCGCCACACCCGTTCGGGCGCTGTGTCAGCGAGTACCTGCCGCGCTCGGAGTCGGGGCTGCTTTGCTTCTATTTCCTGCCGCCTGTGGAGCCAGCCGAAAACTGGCAAGCGCGCATGGCAGAGCGCTGGGCGCAGGCAATCGAGCGCCTCAGGAGCCAGGGAGCGCGCACGCTGATAGAGCAGGCGAAACAGTGGCTGATTCTGCGCCACCGCCACGCCATGCGCAACCCCATCGAGCGGGCGCGACTTTATGCTTTCTACACGCTGCTGAACCTGCCCCACCTGCCCGCCGAGTATGAAGCGCGCGTGCGCGAGATTACTCCAGAACAGGTGGAGGCGCTTGCTGAAAAACTTTTGCAAAGCGAACCGCCCCGCGACTGGAGCCTGCCCCCCTCCAGCGAGCGCGAAGGCTCGCCTGCCCCTTCACTGCATGCCCCTGCTGCCGCGCCGCTCAAAGCCGTGCGCCAGCGCTATGCGAACGGCTTGCGTGCGATTGCGCTCCAGCAGGCTGGGCGCGAAACCGCGCTGATTCAGATTCTCATCCGCACCGACACGCCCGACGCTTTCCCCGCAGGCACGGATGAACTCACCGCTCGCATGCTGTTCACCACCACGCGCAACGAGACGCTTCAAACGATGGGCTACCGTCTTGCGCTTTCGGGCGGCACATTACAGATATTCTGGGAGCCAAACCTGACCCGAATCGTCGCCTACGCCCGACCGAACGCGCTGGGGAATGTGTTATCTACCCTCGCCGAGGGGCTGACACGCTCCGAGTTCGAGGCGGAGCATCTCCAGCGTGCAACTCAGCAGGCGCTCTGGGAACGGCGCTGGGCGGACGGCACGCAGGAGTGGCGACTCTATCAGCAACTGAGCCAGTTTTACGCTGACGAGAACACCCTGCGCCGCGTGTCGCTGGAGGCGGTACGCCGATTCTACCGCGCCGTCTACCGCCCGGAGCGCGTGGTGGTGGTGGTGCTGTCGCCGCAAGCGCCCGAAAATGTGCTTGCGGAAATCGCCCGCTATCTGAGCAACGAGTGGGGGGAGTCGGGGCGCTCGCGCTCCAGCCCCCCGCTGGAGCCGCCCGCCCCACGCCTGCAGGTCGGCGCGGTAGAGGCGCAGGGCGTGGTCTATGCAGGCTATCTGCACACGCTGCCGTGTGAGGGGCTGGAATCGTACCTGCAGGTGCTGATCCACCACACGGCGCTGAGCGAGGGCAAGGGCGCGCGCCTCTTTCGGGCATACCGCGAGGAGCGGGGACGCGGCTACGGCATACGCGGGCAACTCGCGCTCACCGAGAAGGGCGTGATTCTGGGCGGATTCGTGCAGTTCGGCACGCTGACCCCAGAGGAACGCAAAGCTTTCACGGAGATTTTGAACACGCTCTGCACTGCGCCCCTCACCCCCGAAGAGACCCGTCGCGCCCGCGCCCTGCTGAAAGGGCAAACCCATCGCCATTTTTATGACGGCGAAGAGCTCACGCGCCGTCTTGGCTTGGCGGAACTCTTCGGCTGGGGCTACGAGAGAGAAATGCGCCTGCCCGACGCGCTGCCGAATCCAGAAAGCGCCCCAATCGGCTACAATTAAGGCTATGGACGCGCTCAAGGAGTGGGCAAAGGGCATTATCCAGTCGTATGGGCTGGGGGGGCTGTTTGGGATTGCCTTTATCGAGTCGTCGTTTTTCCCCATCCCGCCTGATGTGTTTATGATTGGGCTGCTGCTGACCCCGAATGCGCCCACGCCGTTCATCACCGCGCTCATCTGCACGATAGGGAGCGTGCTGGGCGCGGCGTTCGGCTGGGTGATTGGGGCGTATGGGGGCTACCCGCTGTTGCACCGCTTTTTCAAGGAAGAGAAGGTGCAGGCGGTGGAGCGGCTCTATCAGCGTTATGGGGTCTATGCGATTCTGATTGCGGCGTTCACGCCCATTCCCTACAAAGTGTTCACGATTGCCAGCGGCGTGTTTCGGTACAACCTGCTGGTGATGATGGGGGTGAGCGTGGTGGGGCGCGGGGCGCGCTTCTTTCTGGTGGCGTATCTGGTGCAGTGGTTTGGGGCGAGCATCCTCCAGCAGTTTGACCGCGTGTTGCTGGTGGGCACGGTTCTGCTGATTGTGGGCGCGGCGGGCTATCTCTACTGGCGCTCGCGCTATGGCAAGGTTCGCCTGCGCGGGCGACGCGAAGTGGTGGAGGAATGATACCAATGCCGAGTGAGGTTCCCCACGCAAGCGAGGGGAACCGAGAACGGGGTTTTCACACCACTGGAAGCACTTATCGGGGGGCAGGGGAACCTCACGGAGGGGATCGTGAAACACACCCCCCAACCCTTGCGACAGAGCGAGTTCACCCCTCCTGTCCAAGAACGATTTTTCGCACACCCTTAGCGTCAGTCCACCACGAAGACCACTTTGAGCTGTTTCAGGAAGCCTGTGCGGGCGTCTTCTGTTAGCAGTTTCGCGGCGTCGGCGTCGCTCAGCACCACATCGGTGGTCGCCGCGCTGCGCCGATAGACGCCAATCGGGCGTAGCACGAGCGGATTGCTGCCCGCTCGCGGGTCGGAACGCGCCGCGCCCATATCGCGATAGTAAGACGCCAGCCCCTTCTCGATGACCATATCGATATCGAAGTTCCCCACGCCGTAGAGGGGCGTGCCGTCTGCCTTGAGGATACGGGGCGCCATCGCAGGCTGAACCTTCAGCCCGCGCGCGTCGATAATCAGCCCCGTATAGTTGCCCTCGACGGTGAGCGTCGTGGGGGCAGGCGTGTTGGGCGCGAGCAGCTCAATTCGCGGCAGCGTCGGGTCGCTCGCAGGCTCTGGCGTCGCAGGCGACGGGCGCAACAGCAGGCGGCTCAGCCCATTCTTGCCGTACATCGCCGTGCCAACAGTAACCTGAACTGCCTCCTGACCCTCAATAAAGATTTTGCGCTCGTCGAGAATCTGGGCGCCGCGCACAAACCCCGTAACGCTGGCACGCAGAATTTCGCTCTGCATCATGTAGTCCGCGCCCGTATATTGGGCGTCAATCTGCACGCGGTCGATGAGCATCAGCAGGTTCGCGAGCGCGTCCAGTCGGGCGTAGCCGCGCGCCTTGAGGTACGCGCGGGCGCGATTCGGTTCGTCCTGCGGCAGCAGCCCCACGCCTGTTGCCGTCAGCATGCCTTCCGACCAGTTGATGGAGGCTTCCTCGTAAACCTCAATATACCCTTGCGGCGAGACGACTTTAGTGACGGTTTGCGCGTGTGCGTGCAGTGTTGCGAGGAGCAGAAGCCCCGCCGCGATTAGCGTTGCGTTCGTTCGCATTTCTTTGAACCTCCTTCTTCGCGGGTTTGAGTTCTACGGAATGGCTTTTGAAACCCTCTTCGGGACGACTCAGCAGGTGTTCCACCCAGAGGGTGGCGAGTGTGATGCGCCAGTTCGCGTCGGGCTGGGTGAGCGCGTGGCGAATGGCGCGATGCACAGCGTCCGTGTCGCTGACGAGGCTCACGGCGCGTGCCGTGCGCTGGGCGAGCAGCACAGGCTCCTTGCGGTCAGGGGCGAGTGCCAGCAACTGCAGGCGCGCCTGCCAGCTCGCGAACTGGTCGCCCAGCGCGTAGGGGGCGTTCGCATCGCCCCAGCGCGTGATGGGCGACACCTCCAGCTCGGCAATCAGCTGCCACTGGCTCTTGTCGGGTTGCGTGCTGAGGCGCACGCCCATCTCCGCCAGCAACTGGCGTGCAAGGGATTGTATCGCCTGGCGAGCCGATGGCTCCATCGCCAGCTCGCCCGTGTAGCGGAGGGTCCATCGCAGCGGCGGATGCCCCACGGTTTGCCACACTTCGCGCCAGTCGGCGGGCGTTTGCAGGGCGCTGAGGGGCATCACCTCAGCCCGCACGCGCACATACACGCAGCCGTTCTGCTGGCGCGGCGCGCCCAGCATCTGCCAGTTCAGCACGACGCCCTGCGCGAAGGCAAGTTGCGCCGACTGTTCCAGCATCCCGTCGCGCCCGATCTCCATTCGGGCAAGGCGCACGCCGCACGCCTGCTCTATCGCCTGCTGGAGCGCGTCGCGAATCGCCTGCCGCGTTGCCTGCTCGTAGGGCTTTTTCCACTCAGCGACGCCCTCTGCCTCCACCGCGACGGGCACAGGTTTGTCGTTGCCCGCTGTGGAGCCTACTAAGAGCAGCAGAACCCCCAGCAGCCAGCTGACGACTCGCATCATGGCGCACCCCCTTGCGTGTTCGGCGGCGACGCCTCCATCGCCCGAAACAGGTTATAGAGCAAGGCGGCGAGCTGTTCGCGCGTGAGGGGTGCGGCATGCGCACGCCCCACGACGCCCTTCGCCCAGTCGGGGATGTCCAGATACGAAGCGCGGCGGTCGGGCAACCGCGCGCGGCTCGCTTTCGCCAGCAGCAGCGCCGCCTGCCCACAGCGAATCGGCTGGGCAGGCTCCGAAGGCTGATACTCCACGAAACTCCCCAGATGGGTCTGCAGCCGCTGGAGCAACGCGGCGAAGTAGCAGGCAGATACTGGCTCGTTGGGGCGGAAGTTGCCATCAGGATACAGGCGCATCCAGCCTCGCGCAAGAATGCTCTCAATCTGCTCACGGTAGGGGCTACTCGCGTAATCGTAGCGATTCTCGCCCGGCGGCACGCCCTCATCAGGGAGCGGTTCTGTCGCAATCCCGATGGGCAGGGCATAGCCTGTCAGGCGACGGTGGATCCGTTCGGCGGCACGCAACGCCAGCGTTTCCCATTCGGCTCGCCGCCCGCTGACCGCCTCTGTTCCGCCCAGAAGCAGCGCGCCCGTGCGTACATCCAGACTGCTCAACTCAATCTGTGTCTGCTCGCCGCTGACGACCACGCGCCCCACCAGCAGCCATTTCGCAGGGGGCAACGGCGCGCTCTCGGTGTCCGATTTGCCCGTCAGCCCCGTCTCACGCAGGCGCTGTTCCTCAAGCACCGCGCGCGCATGCTCCCGGTCGGAAACCCGCAATTGAGAGGAGAGACTGAGCGCCTGCACCACCCGCTGGCGTACTTGCTGTGCCAACGCTCCATCAGTGCCCCCAAACGCGCCGACCGCCAGCACAGGACGCGCCTGCTGACCGAAAGCGATCAGCACGCCCCACAGCGCGCCCAGCAGCAGACCGCCCACACGCCACCAGCAACCCATCGCGCCTCACCCCGTACATTAGACGAATCATCCCGCGAAATATGTTATGCAGGCGTTGGGATTCTCCTGCAGGTGGGCGCAGAGTCATGGCTACCTTGTTCTCCTGATTCGGGTGCCTGTGCCAGAGGACGCTCCCCGTAGTAATACCACACCCCCGCTGCGCCCCAAAACTCGCATTTTTGCGTATGCAAACGAGAAACCGGGCACGCTGATTGCTGTGTCTAATCCCCAGACTTCGGAAATGGGGGTAAGAACGATGCGGAAAACGCTGCTTGGCTTGGGGTTAGCAATTAGCCTGTGTGTGAGTGCAAACGCCAGTTTGACAATTGACGACTTCACAACCGGCGCCTACTCGGTGAGCCTGATTACAGGGGTGAACTCGAGCCTTCAGTCTGGCTCGATGCTGGGGGGCTTCCGTCGAACAATCCTGCAGGTACTCTCCAACCCTCTGAATCGCCCTGTGGTGCTGGATATCGGATCAGGGCTCAGTGTACTGGACAACGGGAGCCTTGCCCAGTCGCAGCTCACACTGATTTATCTGATAGGCACTACCACGGTAGACCTGAGCGGCTACGACCGCCTGCGCCTGCACTTCGTGGGGAACGATCTGCCGATGAATATGCAGGTTGCCTTCTACTCGCCCACAGGGCAGGCGATGGGCACTTCAGCGGTTGCGCCCGGCGTGAGCTTCCAGCACGATATTCTGTTCAGCTCGCTGACGACCTTCGGCACGATGGACTGGTCGCAGGTGAACTATATCTCCGTGCGCTTCGAGCCGTCGCCCGGCGGCGATTTTGCTCTGGGACAACTGGAGATTGTTCCGGAGCCTGCCAGCCTGATTGCGCTGGCAACCGGGATTGTCAGTCTGGTGAGCTACGCGCGTCGGCGTAAATAAGACCGCTTCATCCCCTCTGACACCCTCCCTGCCGTGCCTGCGCTTCTGCGGGCACGGCGTTCTTTAAACGGGTATAATCCCCCCCACAGGAGTTTTGACTCGCGAGTCGAAAAACACCCTGTAGAGGAGGTTATCCGATGTTGAACGAACATAAAACCACAGGCAAAGCTGCCGTTTTGGGGGCAGGCACGATGGGCGCCCAGATTGCGGCGCACCTGGCGAATGTCGGCTGGCAGGTGTTGCTGCTCGATATTGTGCCCACGCAACTGACCCCCGAAGAAGAAGCGAAAGGACTTACCCTCCAGAGCCGCGAGGTGCGCAACCGAATCGCTCGCACAGGCTTGGAGCGCGTCAGCAAACTCAAACCCGCACCTTTCTACCTGCCGGAACTGGCAAGCCGAATTGAAATAGGCAACTTCGAAGACGATCTCCCGCGCCTCAAAGAAGCCGACTGGGTGATTGAGGCGGTCGTGGAAGACCCCAAAATCAAACGCGAACTCTGGACGCGCGTGCAGGACTATGTGAACCCCGATGCGATTGTTTCCACCAACACCAGTGGTCTCTCCGTTCACGAGATGAGCGAAGACTGCCGCGACGACATCAAGCGGCGCTTTATGGGGACGCACTTTTTCAACCCCCCGCGCTACCTCAAGCTGCTGGAGATTATCCCCCGCAAGGAGACCGACCCCGAACTGGTGGAGGGCATGATTCGCTTCGCCGAACGGGTGCTGGGCAAGCGCGTGGTGATTGCCCGCGACACGCCCGGCTTTATCGCGAACCGACTCGGCGTGCATGCTATGATGGTCGTCTTCCCCATCATGCAGGAGTTCGGGATGACGATTGAGGAGGTGGACGCGCTCACGGGTCCGCTAATCGGGCATCCGCGCAGCGCCACCTTCCGACTGGCAGATATTGTGGGGCTGGATGTGATGGCAAGCGTCGCCAAAAACCTGCACGAGCGCCTCGAAACCCCCGAAGAGAAAGCCATTTTCACCTTGCCCGAAGTGGTGCAGCGCCTGATTGCGGATGGGCGCCTCGGCGAGAAAACGGGCGCGGGATTCTACCGACGCCAGAAAGACGGCACGATTGAAGCCCTGGATCTCAACACCTACGAGTATCGCCCGCGCCAGAAGCCTAAATTCCCCCATCTGGAGCCGCTGGAGAAACTCCCGCTGGAGGAGCGCCTCAAAGCGCTGGTGAACCACGACAGCCGTGAGGGGCGGTTCCTGTGGCGCTTGACTGCCGAAACGCTGACCTATGTCGCCCAGCACGCCCCGGCTCTCGCCGACGACCCAATTGCCATTGACCACGCCATCAAGTGGGGCTTCAACTGGGAGCTGGGTCCGTTCCAGATTTGGGATGCCCTGGGGGTCAAAGAGACCGCCGAGCGACTGGAACGCGAGGGTAAACCCGTGCCACCGGTGGTGCAGCAACTGCTCGCCAAAGGACGCACGGGATTCTACGAGACCGCCGACACAGGCGAGACCACTGTTTATGTCTGGCTCGGCAGCGGGCAGATTGCGCCCTATCACCCCTCTGAAGAGTTTCTCACGCCGGGCAACATGGCGCGCCACTGCCCCGAAGTGGAGCGCAACGCCGACGCTTCGGTGTATGACCTCGGCGACGGCGTGTTCTGCGTGGGCATTCACAGCAAGATGAACACGCTCGGTCCCGGCGTGATGGAGATGCTCTACAAGGGCGTGGAGCGCGCCGAGCGCGAGGGCGTCGGGCTGGTTATCACAGGGATTGGCGAGCATTTCTCGGTCGGGTTCAACTTGCAGCTCTTTTTGATGATGATTGGCACCGGCGACTTTGACGAGTTGCTGATGGGCGCTAAAGCCTTTCAGGATTCGCTTTTGCGCCTGCGCCACGCGAAAGTGCCCACCGTTGCGGCGGTGTTCGGCTACACGCTGGGCGGGGCGTGCGAGCTGGCGATGCACTGCACCAAAACGGTCGCCAGCGCAGAAACTTACATCGGCTTGCCCGAAGTGGGCGTGGGTATCATCCCGGCGGGGGGCGGCACCAGCACGATGCTCTGGCGCGCCCTCAGTGACCTGCCCCCGAACGCCGACCCCTACCCTGCTATCCGCCGCGTGATGGAAACGCTCGGCTTTGGTAAAGTCGCCACCAGCGCGCTGGAAGGCGTGCAGTACGGCTTCCTGCGCGAAGGCGTGGATCATATCGTGGTGAACCCCGACCGCGTGCTGTGGACTGCCAAGCAGGAGGTGCTTCACCTCGCCGAGGTCGGCTACACGCCGATGGAAGAGCCGAAGGTGATGGCATACGGCGACGCGGTGCTGAACCGCCTGCTGGTGGAGCTGCACAACCTGAAGCGGGGCGGATTTATCACCGAGCATGACTTCACGATTGCCTCACAGATTGCCTATGTGCTGTCGGGCGGCGACCTGAGCCAGCCCACCGAGATGCCCCTGAGCTACTTCTATGGGCTGGAAGTTCAGGTGGTGGGCTTCCTCGCCCAGCAACCCAAGACATGGGAGCGCATGCGCCATATGCTCGAAACGGGCAAACCGCTGCGCAACTGAGTAAGAAATACGCCCCCAGCCGTTGCGGCTGGGGGCGTTCTGCTATGACAAGCATTCACAAGTTGCCCCGCACGAACTCAGCAATCGCGCTCGGTGTGTTGGGGTCAAAACCAACCACATCGAGCATGCCCGCGTCGTTAGGGTCGGCAATCGAGAAGGGGTTCGCCAGCATGCCGACCACCACCAGTCGTGCAGGGATACCCGTCGCCTCGCGGTACATGCGTAGCGCCTCCACAGGATGCACCTCGCCGTACCAGGTCTCCGAGTCGGTGTAGATAACAAACGCATCCGCTGCCACGCCGCGCTCCAGCGCCCAGAGCATCGGCAACGCGCAGTCGGTTGCACCGAACGGCAGACGCTCAAGGTACTTCACGGCTCGCTCCAGAGGCATGTCAGGCTTCAGCTTCAGCGGCATCAGCTGGTGCGAGAAGCCAACGACATGCGCCTCTTGCTCGGCGTTCAGCGTGACGAGCGCGAGCGCGGCGCTGGCAATGCGCGGGGTCAGCCCCATAATACCGCCCACATTGCCCCAGCTCATCGAGCCAGAGATGTCCAGCGCCAGCACGAGGCGCTTGCCCGTGGGCGCGACATTCTCAAAGGTGGCGTAGAACGCCCCGTTGAGCGCACGCACGATTGCAGGCACAGGCTCCCACACGCCGCTGCCGCGTCCGCCACGCCCGCGCTCATAGGTCACGAGCGCCGCCAGCACCTGCAGGGGGTGAACCCGTGCCTGGCGCAGGCGCGCACGGTCGGTCAGCTGAGCCACCACAAAGTGCGTTGCCTCGCTGTCTGGCGTCAGCAGCCCCACGCGCGTCATCGTGGCGAGGTTGCGAATCAGCGCGGTCATCGGCATCGCGGGCAGCAGCGCGTTCCACACCTCCGCCGAGGTCAGCAGGTGGGTGGGCACGACCTCGCGCGGCAGGGCGTAGTCGCGGATCAGGCGCGCCGCCTCAGGCAAAGGCAGGTCAGGCGCGTTCAGCCGCTCCACCGCCTCAAGGTACGCCCCCACCTCGGCAGGCAAATTCGCCGATACCTCGCGCGTGAGGATATAACGGTAGAGCGCGTTCCGCTCTGCGGTATCCGCCTTCGGGTGCGCCAGACGGAGCAGGTCGCGATGCGCCCAGCCATAGCGCTGGCGATACTTGGTGACCTGATATGCCAGTTCACGCAGGTCGCGCGCCTGATACCAGTGCGCCACGGCGCGTCGCACTGCCCGTCCCCAGCCGCGCAACTGCGTCAGGTAATCGACGAAGGTGAACAGGTGGGTTCCCGTGCGCACGATGCGCGGCATCGCCTCCAGCGCGAGCGTGCGAATTGCGTCGCGCCCCGAAGCAAGCGCCAGCGCCAGCACGAACAGCGCAGGGTCGTTCTTGTAGGCGCGCCCCTGCTCGCTGATAGTGGCAGTGCGCTCCAGCACATAGGCTGGCTCCTGATAGAGCAGCTCCAGCACCGCCTTCACATTCTCCAGCGTCAGGCGCTGCTCGGACACATAGTAAGTGCCGCCCTCCGTGCCGAGGATCAGGAACCGCTCCAGCTGTTGACGCGGCTCCAGCGGGTAGGCGAAGCCCCCCGCGTCGTTGCGTGTCTGTCCCGGCAGCGCCACACGCTGCGTGCGCGAAAGCACTCGTGGTACTTGCATTCGCATAAATATCCCCCAGAAGAGAGTTTTTTTGCGTGGGAGGCGGGTGGGGGCTTCGAACCCCCAACAGCCCGTAGGCTGTGCGACCGATAACCCTCTCCGTTCGACCCAGCGGATAAGGGCGCGGCGACGGAATCTATCGCGTCGCGATTCAAGCGATAACCGTCTGCCTCCGACCCACTGGATAAATCTGTGGAGACGGCAGCCCGCTCTCCCACTCCCCCTGCAAAAGCAAAGGGACAGGTCGTTTTAACGGCATATCGCGCCTGAAAGTTCCCGCGGGCGAGTTGTTTTCCGAAAAGTATGGGGTATTATTATGGCGCACGGAGGCGGAGCGTGACACGCGACCAGCTGGTGAGAATGGAAAATGATGTGGTGCGGGCGCTGGTACGCGCGCTGGAGATGGCGCATCCCCATCTGGAAGGGCACAGCGAGCGCGTGGCGACCTACGCGGTAGCAATCGGCTGCGAGCTGGGATTGAGCAAACCCACCCTGCGCCTGCTCCGAATCGCGGGCGCCCTGCACGACATCGGCATGCTCGCCCTCCCTACACCCCTGCTGACCAGAGCAAACCCCACACCCGAAGAGTGGGAACAGATTCGGAGCCACCCCACGCTGAGCGTGCAACTGCTGCGGCGCATTCACCGCTTCAAAGACGCTCTGGTGTGGGTGGAGTGTCATCACGAACGCTGGGACGGACGCGGCTATCCGTTCGGCTGGCGTGAAGAGCAGATTCCCCTGCCCGCGCGAATCTTAGCCGTCGCGGAGGCTTTTGACGGCATGCGCACGCCTATGCCCTACCGCGACGCGCTCTCTGAGCAGGAAGCACTGGAGCTCATCCAGCAAGGCGCGGCGATGCAGTTTGACCCCCGTGTGGTAAAAGCCCTCCTCAAAGTGCAGCCCGTGATTCAGCCTGTGGGACGGGAATAAAAATCGCAGCAGGAATCTCACTTGAGAGCGCGAACCCCTCCCTGACAAGGAGGACTCCAGTGCGCAGTCGGGACTGGTGGGTAGAGTGGCTTGTAGGAAAGTTCGCGATAAGCCGCGACGACGCAGAAGACCTCATGCAAGCATCTCTAATCTACTTCACGAAGACTTACCTGCGCGAAAACCCTGACGCAGGCGAAGCCGATGTGGAGAGGTATCTTGCAGAAATACCAGACGCGCTTATCTCTCGCACGCTTCGCTGGCGGTTTCGCGACCTGGTTCGGGCGCGCACTCGTGACCAGCAGGCGCTTGAACACTGGTCAGCCTGCCAGCTGCCAGCGGAAGACCCCGAACAAGACGCACTGGAAAATCTGGAACTGGAGAGGATGCTTGCGCAGATTCCAGAATCTGCACGGGATGTGGTACGACTATGGCTTGAGGGCTACCGCTGGCAAAAGATTGCCCAGAAGCTGGGGATTAGCGCGAGCGCAGCCAAAATGCGCTTCAACCGCGCAATCGAGGCGCTTCGTGCCAACCTTGGGATTCGATGTGACGATCGGGCAGTTTGTGGCGTTAATTTTTAGCGGAGAGTGCAAAAAGGAAGCTCTCCACAAAAACCTTTGACGGAGGTGTACGATGAAACGACGCAGGCTGTTAGGCACAATAGCGATGGCGTTGCTGGCAGCGAATTTTGTGGCGCTTAGTACTGCGTTTGCCAGTGCAGGTACACAAGGAGATTTCGATTCCACCCCTTCCTACAGATCCCACCTACAGGGTGTAGATTCCGTGGGAGGAGAGTGAGCTCCGATGAGAATGTTCATCTTATGGATGTTGTTGGTGATATTGGGAAATTTGAATGCTCAGACTTTAGTGGTTGCAGGATATGAATCCGAATCCCAGCGGAAGATCGCCGAGCGACTGATAGAGCAGAGTCGTGAAAAGAGCTGGAATCGTCGCGAGTGGGAGGCACACTGTCGCGAAAATGGGTATGTGGTAGTAGGCAGTGGCGATGTTATCTATCTTATTCCTATCTATTACACGCCTGAATTTATTGAGTATTCGCTTGTTCCGTTTGTGGAGCATCTTGCCCAGCTCCACCTGAAGGTGACGACGCAGGAGATGCTATCTCCGCCACTAAAGCAAGTGATTTTTGCCCTTGCGGCTCGAGCGCCTGATTGGGGGGTATCATGGGGGCTATCGTCTCCTGAGATAGCTGAAACAAAGCTGCGCTCAGGCGCGATAGCAGTCGGACTGAAAGCAGGTTGGCTTTTTGAGAGCGCCTCAGATAGTACCAAGCCGCTCCATGTTCTCGTGGATTTGCAAAGCTTGGAATACAGTCCAACGAAAGTCTTAGAGACCTTCCGCCTTGAGCGTGTTCCAACTATTTCTTCTGTCCCCAAAAATTCTGGATTGAGCGATTGGTCGTTCCTCTTTTCTCATCCCTTAGGCATAGAAAGGCGTATTGAACACATGAAAGCGTATCTTGAATGGGTTCTGGCTTTTCAGAAGCAGCTGCAATTACTTTGGCAACAAACGAAATCGCGGATTCAATCTATCTTGTGCGCGCAAGAGATACCTCTACAAATGGGGGCGACCTATTCCATTAGTGAGATAGAAGACATGTTCAGAGGAATAGGGTTGGTGATCCCGCTTGAGGGAAAGGTTTCCGAGTCTCTGATCTATCGGGAATGGCAGATCTGGCTGACAGTGCTTTACCAGGACGAAATGGGTACAGGGACGATAGAGGTTTGTGTTCCCCTTGAAACGTTGATGGGTATGAAGCGCAGGAACTGAGCAGTTGCCGACTGCGGCGGCGGTCGCTGCGAGGACACCGAGCTATCTGTCAACCCCTCGTCTTACCTGTTTATGGGCTTAACAACGCCCTAAAACAGGGGGCAATCCTCAAAATTCCCGCAGGAATTTGGACCCCTGTTCTCGTATCTGTATAGCAGGGGGACGGAGAGCGATGCTGATTGTCTACCGCATTCTCTGGATTGTGGGGTTAGTGGCGCTGATTGTGGAGCTGGCGTTGCTGGCGAACCCGCGTGTGCGTGCGCCCCAGAGCAGCAAAGAGTGGCAGATTGTGCAAGAGGGCAGTTTCACGATGCGTGCGCCGAAGCAGTTCCGCTCGGCGCGCGTGCCCAACTTCATGCTGGCCATGTACGGCTCCGACAGCGAGTTTCGGGTGCTTGAGGCGGTGTTCCTGACGCGCGGGCGGCGGTTCGGGATGGAGATTCTGGTCGTTTCGCCTAAGCAGATGAACTTACCGCCTCCCTTCGGGCAGGCGCAAAACCCGCTTGCCCAACCTCCGACTATGGGGCAGCTCCTGCGCAAAGCGCACGCCTCCTACATCGCCTCGCTCCGTGAAGACTGGGAGTTTGTAGACTTCAAAGAGACAGGCAACCGCTCCGTCAAAGTGCAGGGCGTGCCCGCTTTGCGCTCCGACTACACCTGCAAGATTCCACATCCGATAGACTTCCTGAGCATGCCCCTGCAGGGGTTCCTGATTACTGTGCCACTTTCTCAAAACCAAATCGTTCACATCAATGCCTACGCGCCACCTGGCTCGTTCAAAGAGTACGAGAAGGTCTACGAGCAGATGATTGCTTCTATCCGCATTCAACAGGGGGGATACCGATGACTCGATGCCGATGGTGCGGGATGGAGAGTCGCGACCCGAATGTGTGTGAGTGGTGTCGCCGCGATATGCGCACGGGGAACTTTGTGCAGGGGTATCGTCCGCCCACACAGCCTGCTGCCCCGAACCCACCGACAGCGAACACCCCTGCAAGCAGCCAGCCGACCGTTCAGGGCGCGCAGCCGCTGTATGACTACTCGCGCCCCGCGACGCCCGCCCAGACGCCCCAGCAAGGCGACCAGATTCGGTTCCTCTATGAGGTCTCAGAAGGGTTCCCTTTCTGGGTGCGGGTGGAGCGGTTTCTGGGTGTCGTGTTGCCTCTGACCGCGATCAATGTGCTGTTGTTGTGGCAGAAGCCCGAATGGTCGTTCTGGACGAATGCGCTTTACTTCTTTCTCGTGGGGCTGTGGCTGCCCGGCTCGCATCTGGTGGGGCGCTTTGACGATTTTGATGAGTATCGCGATATTGCGATTGTGTTGCTGCTGAATCTCCTCTGTTGCGGCAACCCGGTGGTGGTATTCGCGCTCTACGGGCTGACGCTGTTAGGTCTCTGGCTGATTACACGCGCCGACATCAACTGGTCGCTGCTGGGGGTCTATGGTGTCTATATGATTTTGATGCTCTTTTTCAACCTCGTGCTGATTCTGGTGGACTATGCCGATATAGCGGACGCCCTGACCGTTGGGATTGCGTTCGCGCCCATATTCCCCCTGCTGGCGCTGTTTGCGGGCTGGTTTTTTGGTGGGCTGGTGCGCCCCGAATATGGCTAATCCAGTTCGGGCTGGGGCTTGGTCCATCGGCTCAGGAGCGTGAACCCGATGGCGCCAGAAAGTGCAGACCCCAGCAGAATGCCGATTTTGGCGAGGTCGAGCGCCTCTTTCGCAAAAGCGAGCTGGGCAATAAAAAGCGCCATCGTGAACCCGATTCCCGCAAGGAATCCGACGCCCCACAGATGCACCCAGCCAATCCCTCTGGGCAGTTGGGCAATCCCCAGCCGAACAGCCAGCCATGAGGCGCCCACAATCCCTATCGGCTTGCCCAGAAGCAACCCCAGCACAACGCCCCAGATCACGCGGCTATCCCACTGAATGGCGGCGTCGCCCCCCAGCGCGACGCCTGCATTCGCCAGCGCGAAAATCGGCATAATCAGAAACGCCACAGGGTAGTGCAGCTGATGTTCCAGCCGCTGCAGGGGCGATTGCACGCGCAGCGAGGCACGCTCAATCGCTTCCACCGCCGACTGTTGCTCGGAATCCAGAATAATCTGCGCTTCCGTGTAGGGCTTTTCAAAGCGCCCCAGATACTCGCGCACACAGCGTACATAGTGCGCAGGGTCAATGCGCGAGCGCACGGGGATTGCCATCGCTGCCAGCACACCTGCCACCGTCGCATGCACGCCCGACTTGAGCATGAAGAACCACATCACCAGTCCCATCAGAAAATAAGCGAGCGCACTGCGCACGCCCAGCCGATTCGCGCCTATCATCAACCCCCAGACCAACAGGGCATACCCCAGAAAGCCGATTTTGAGGTTTTCCGTGTAGAAGATGGCAATCACCAGCACCGCGCCGAGGTCATCCACAATCGCCAGTGCGGTCAGAAACACTTTCAACGCAGTCGGGGCGCGCGTGCCCAACAGCGCCAGCGCCCCCAGGGCGAACGCGATATCCGTTGCCATCGGGATGCCCCAGCCGCGAAGGTTCTCTGTGCCCCAGTTGAGCGCCGTGTATATCAGCGCAGGCGCCACCATCCCTCCAATGGCTGCAGCGACCGATAACGATGCTTTTTTGAATGATGCCAGCTCCCCCACCAGCAGCTCGCGCTTGATTTCCATCCCCACAAGGAAGAAGAAGATGGCCATCAAGCCGTCGTTAATCCAGAGAAGCAGGGGCTTGTTCAGATTTATCAAGTTTCCGAAGCGAACTTCAACAGGCGTGTTCCACAGGCGAAAGTAGGCATCTGCGAGCGGGGAGTTCGCCCAGAGGAGCGCCACAATCGCGCACGCCAGTAGCACAATACCTCCCGCCGTCGAGCGCTTGGCGAACTGTTGAAACGGGCTGAGCAAGCGCTCGATGGGAGCCTCCACCGAGATGCTGTCAGGGATCGCCGTTTTGGGCATGACTACATACCTAACACATGGTATCCTGCGTCGATGTAAATCACTTCTCCCGTAACGCCGCGCCCCAGTTCGCTGAACAGAAACACCGCCGCGTCGCCCACCTCATAGGGGTCCGTATCGCGCTTGAAGGGGGCACGCTCGCGCACATACTCCATCATGGAGGTGAAGCCGCGAATGCCGCGCGCCGCCAGCGTACTCACAGGACCCGGCGAAAGCGCGTTAACCCGAATCTGCCGATCGCCTAACTCATAAGCGAGATAACGCACGCTGGCTTCCAGCGCCGCCTTGGCAACCCCCATCACATTGTAGCCAGGCACCACCCGCTCACTCCCCAGATAGGTCAGCGTGAGAACAGAGGCTTTGGGCGCGAGAATCGGCTCCAGATGGCGCACTGCCGCGACAAAAGTGTACACGCTGGTCTCCATCGCAATCTTAAAACCCTCGCGAGAGGTGTCCAGAAAGCGTCCTGCGAGCTCCTCACGCAGGGCATATGCCACACAGTGCGCCATGAAATCCACCTGCCCCCAGCGCTCTTTGAGCATCGCGACCCGTTCTGCGATTTCGGCGTCGTTGTTCAGGTCGCACTGAAAAGTGAAGGCATCGGGCAATTCCGCTGCCAGCGCGCCCACCTTTTCCTCAAAGCGTTCGTTTTGATAAGAAATCGCCAGCGACGCCCCGTGCTCCGCACAGCGTTGCGCAATCTTCCACGCCAGACTGTGCTGGTTCGCAACGCTAAAGATCACACCTCGTTTCCCTGCAAGCAGACCGTTTCCCTGCATAGCCTGATTGTACCCCATGCGGGTATAATTCCCTTGCCATGTTCCGCCTGAACCCCGAATACACGCCCAAAGGCGATCAACCCCAGGCGATAGAAAAGCTGGTGCAGGGGTTGGAAGCGGGGTATCGGTTTCAAACGCTTCTGGGGGCGACGGGCACGGGAAAAACCTTCACGATGGCGTCGGTGATTGCGCGCGTTCAGCGCCCTGCACTGGTAATTGCGCACAACAAAACCCTCGCCGCGCAGCTGTGTCAGGAATTCCGTGCCTTCTTCCCGGAAAACGCGGTTCAGTTTTTCATCAGTTACTACGACTACTATCAACCCGAAGCTTATGTGCCTCAGACCGACACTTACATCGAGAAAACCGCCTCCATCAACGACGAAATTGACCGCCTGCGCCATGCCGCCACTCAAGCCGTACTGGAGCGCCGCGATGTCATCGTGGTCGCCAGCGTTTCGTGTATCTACGGTCTGGGTTCGCCTACCGAGTACCTGCGGAGCATCGTGACGGTCAAACGCGGAGATTGTATAGACCCCCGTGAGCTGGCGATGCGTTTGGTGGAGCTCCAGTATGTGCGCTCCGACATGGTGCTGGGGCGCGGCACTTTCCGAATTCGCGGCGATGTGATCGATGTGCAGCCTGCTGACGATGAGTTTGTTACGCGGATTGAACTCTTCGGCGACGAAGTGGAGCGCATCTATCAGTACGACCCCCTCAAGGGCGATATTCTGGCGGAGCTGGAGCGCGCCGTTTTCTTCCCTGCCACCCACTATGTAACGCCCTGGGATCGGATGGACAGCATTCTCGAGCAGATCCGGGCGGAGCTGGAGGAACAGGTGCGCTATTTCGAGTCGCAGGGACGCCTGATAGAAGCCCAGCGCATCCGTCAGCGCACCGAGATGGACATCGAGATGATGCGGGAGCTGGGCTACTGCAACGGTATCGAGAACTACTCGCGCTACTTTGATGGGCGCAAGCCGGGCGAGCCACCCTACACACTGCTGGATTACTTCCCCGAAGACTACATTGTGTTCATCGACGAGTCGCACCAGACAATCCCCCAGCTGCGGGGGATGTATAATGGCGACCTGCAGCGCAAACGGATGCTGGTGGAATACGGCTTCCGCCTGCCTTCCGCGATGGATAACCGCCCTCTACGGTTCGAGGAGTTTCTCCAGCGCGTAGGGCAGGTCATCTTCGTGTCGGCAACACCGGGTCCTTACGAACGCGAGGTCAGCGAACAGATTGTGGAGCAAATCATTCGCCCCACAGGGTTGCTGGACCCCGAGGTGATTGTACGCCCCACGCAAGGGCAGATTGACGACCTGATTGGCGAAATCCGGAAGCGCATCGAGCGTCAGGAGCGGGTGCTGGTCACGACACTTACCAAGAAAATGGCGGAAGACCTGACCAGCTATCTTCAGGAGCTGGGCATCAAGGTGCAATACCTCCATTCTGACATCCAATCGCTGGAACGAGCCGAGATTCTGCGCGATTTGCGGTTAGGGACTTACGATGTGGTTGTCGGTGTGAACCTGCTGCGTGAGGGGCTGGACCTGCCAGAGGTCTCGCTGGTGGCGATTCTGGATGCTGATAAGGAGGGCTTCCTGCGTTCGGAGACCTCTCTGATTCAAACAATCGGGCGTGCGGCGCGCAACAAGTTCGGGCAGGTCATCCTGTACGCGGACAAGATCACAGGCTCCATGCAGCGGGCGATTGACGAGACCAATCGCCGTCGTCAGATTCAGATGGAATACAATCGCCAGCACGGCATCGAGCCAGAAACAGTGCGTAAAGAGGTTCGTGAAACGGTGCGGGCTTACAAAGTTGCCGAAGAGCGTGAAGCCTATCGGGTTGTGGACACCGACCGCGTGGCGTTTGAGGACCTGCCGCTGGTGATCGACCGCCTGGAGAAGGAGATGCGCCAGTGCGCGAAGAACCTGGAGTTTGAGCGCGCTGCCATCCTGCGCGACGAAATTCTCCGCCTTCGCAGGATTCTGGAGCAGAGCGCTGTATAGGACTCCAGAAATTACGGGGTGAAGCCGAAAATCTGGGACTCCAGATTTTTCGAAGCCTGCCGATAATTGAAAGCAGGCAGTATGCTGAGGCAGAAAAAGGCAAACCTGCAGCGATGCAGGGGCGCAAAGCCCAAGGGTCTGCTCAGAAGGCAGACAGCCGGGTTGCCTGCCTCCGCGCTGATAGCAAATCAGCAGAGTAAGGAGGCAGAACGATGCAGATCACATTTGAGGAAGTACGGCGAGCGGTGAAAGCCTATCGGGCGGCGGTGCAGGCACCGATCCCGAAAGAGCATGTGCCAGAGCCGGTTCAGACCTCGCCCGAGGCGGATCAGCAACTGGCGCGTGAGCTGGCGCGGCAACTGGTGCAAATGCCTGATGTGCGCGAAGAGCGCGTCAACGAGGTCAAAGCCAAACTCGCCAGCGGGACCTACCGCGTCTCGTCCGAGATGGTCGCGGGAGCCATCATTCGACGCGCCCTTGCCGACAAAATCCGCTAACTCCGCACCGCATGGGAGGCGAAATGCCTCCCATGCGCCCAAAACCTGCAGGAAAACCGCTCTCAGGCGAGAACCCTTTGCATGTGAGCCAGCACTGTCGGGTTCTCGCTGTGGTGAATCAGAAGGGTGGTGTGGGTAAAACCACCACGGCAGTCAATCTGTCGGCGGGACTTGCCACAACAGGCGATACTGTCCTCCTGATCGACGCCGACCCTCAGGTAAACGCCACAAGCGGGCTGGGCGTGGCAGAGCGCGAATATACCCTGTTTGACCTCTTTCAAGAGGAAGCAACGCCTGAGCAGGTCATCACCGAAACAGGACGCCCGAATTTGTGGCTTATTCCCGCCAGCATAGACCTTGCAGGGATCGATGTGCTTTTCGCCTCGCGAATTGCTCGTGAAACAATCCTCAAGCAGATTCTTCAGCCTCTACGCGAGCGGTTCCAGTGGATTATCGTGGACACACCCCCCTCTCTGGGATTACTGACGATTAACGCATTGACTGCCGCCGATGGACTGATTATTCCCCTTCAGTGTGAATACTATGCACTTGAAGGCTTAACGCAACTGATGCGCACGATTGAGCTGGTGCGCCAGCACCTTAACCCGAACCTGACTATCTGGAAAGTGTTGCTCACGATGTACGATACACGCACACGCCTCGCGGAGCAGGTGGAATCGGAAGTGCGTAAGTTCTTTGGCACGAAGGTGGCGCAAACGGTGATTCCGCGCAATGTGCGGATCGGCGAGTCACCCAGTTTTGGGCAACCTGTTATAGAGTACGATCCCCGTTCGCGGGGGGCACACGCATATCTGGAATTTGTGAAGGAGGTGCGCGAATATGGCGCGTCGCGGTCTGGGTAAAGGGATTGGCGCCCTGTTAGGGCAGTCGGAGTTTTCAGAGACTCTGGTTCAGGAGATTCCCATCGCGCAAATACGCCCAAACCCGTTTCAGCCTCGTCAGCAGTTCAGTGAGGAGTCCTTGCGGGAGCTGGCGGAGTCGATTCGTCAGATGGGCGTGATTCAGCCGATTATCGTTCGTCAAGAATCGGCGGAGGATTATGTACTGGTGGCAGGGGAGCGGCGTTTACGCGCGGCACAGATGGCGGGACTTACCACCATCCCGGCGATTGTGCGTTCGCCATCCGAGCAGCAGATGCTGGAGATGGCGCTTGTGGAGAATGTTCAGCGCGAGGACATCAACCCCGTTGACGCGGCACTGGCATATAAGCGCCTGATGGACGAGTTTGGCTTGACGATGGAGCAGGTTGCTCAGCGTGTGGGCAAGAGCGTCCCCGCTATTTCCAATACCATTCGCCTGCTCCAGCTACCAGACTACATTCTGGAAACGATTCGCAACGGCGCCCTGAGCGAAGGGCACGGGCGTGCTTTGCTCATGGTTCGGGATGCCGTTCACCAGCGCCAACTGTGGCAAGAGATTCTATCGGACAACCTGAGCGTTCGCACAGCGGAGCTGCGTGCCCGCGAATGGCGTGAACGAGAGATGAACCCCACTCCCCGCAACGCGCCCCAAGCGGCGCCCCAGCCGGTCCCTGTTTCAGCGGAGTTGAAAGCGCTGGAGCAAAACTTGAGTGCCTACCTGGGTACGCGCGTGCAGGTGGTGCAGGTGGCTGGTGGCGGGGGGCGTATCGTGATTGAGTTCTACTCGGAGGAAGAGCTGGGGCGGATTCTGGAGACTATTGCCCCAAACGGGCTGTAGTTTTCATGTGAAAACCCCCTGCTACAGGGTGAATACGATGGAAAAGGCAAGGATGAAAGCCAGGGAACAGTTCCGCGAGATGCGCTTCGGGCTTTTCGTTCACTGGGGCATCTACTCTCTTCTGGGGCGAGGGGAATGGGTCATGTACCACGAAAAAATCCCTCGCCAGGAGTACGAAAAGCTCATGCATCAGTTCAACCCCACCCTGTTCAATGCCCGCGAATGGGTGCAACTCGTCAAAAAGGCAGGGATGCGCTATATCACCATTACCGCGAAACACCACGACGGCTTCTGCATGTATGACAGCGACCTGACCGATTACAAAATCACCAATACGCCCTATCGCCGCGACCCTATTGCTGACCTCGCCCGCGAATGTCAACGGCAAAAAATCGCGCTCCTTTTCTACTACTCGCCTCTCGACTGGCATCACCCCGCCTATGAGAACGACTGGGAAACTTATACACGCTACTGGCATGGACAGGTGCTTGAGCTCTTCCGCAAATACCAGCCTTTCGGTATCTGGCTGGACGGATGCTGGCATAAACCGGAACAACTGGATGCCACTTGGAAACTTACCCAGCTCTATCGGGAAATCCGAAAAATTGCGCCTGGAGCCATTGTCGGAAACAATCACCACCAGCCGCCTCTTCCCGATGAAGATATCCAGACCTTCGAGCAGGACCTACCCGGAGAAAATACGGCAGGTTTCAATCCTGTGAAACCCGTAGAAGATGCCCTCTACGAGACCTGTATGACCATCAACAACAGCTGGGGGTATCACGCAAGCGACCACAACTATAAAAGCGTTGAAACCCTCATCAAAATCCTTTCCACTTGCGCAGGGCGGGATGCCAACCTGCTCCTGAATGTTGGTCCCAAGCCTGACGGCACCATTCAATCCGAGTTTGTAGAAAGGCTGGAAGGAATGGGCAAGTGGCTCGCCATCTATGGAGAAGCGATCTATCGCACGCGGGGGCGACTCATCCCAGAAGCAGAGTGGGGCACTCTCACCGCAAGGAACAAGCGCTATTTCCTGCACCTCTGGAAAATACCCCCGGATCGCACTATTGTGATTGCTTCCTTTCCCATGCGCGTGCGCAAGGCTTTCTGGATGGACACGAAAGACCCCGTCCCGTTCGCTCAAGAGGCGCAAACCCTGCGCGTGACACTTCCAGAGAGGAATCTTACCAAGGGCGTTGAAGTGATTGAACTGGAGGTCGTTTAAAATGGCTTCGGAACTCATTCTCAGCAAAGAGCGAAGTGCCCTTGTGGTCGTCGATATGCAGGAAACCTTTCTTGAACCCATCAAGGTGCGGGGACTCATAGAGCGCAACATTCAACTGCTCATGCAAATTGCGCAACAGCTGGGTGTCCCTGCATTGGCGACGACTCAGAATGCCGAGAAACTCGGCGGTATGGTTCCAGCGCTTCAGGAGGTGCCGGGGGTGCCTGTTTTCAACAAGCTCTGCTTCAGCTGCTGGCAAGAGGAGGTGTTCGCAAAGGCACTGCAAGAATCAGGCTGCCAGCAGGTTCTCCTGACAGGTGTAGAAGCCCACATCTGCGTCATGCAAACGGCTCTTGACCTGATAGAAGCGGGCTATCAGGTGCATATTCCCTACGACGCCGTTGCCAGCCGCAATAAGCGCGACTGGAAGTACGCTCTCTATCGCTTGCAAAGCGGGGGCGCCATCATCACCTCAGTAGAGTCGGCAATCTACGAATGGCTGCGAGCCGCAGGAACGGAGGAGTTCCGTCAGGTACTCCCTCTGCTGAAGGCACACATGAGTCCTCAGCGGGAATCTTCTGAGGAAACGGAGTGAGAAGTCAGCCGCGGAACAGGCTCTTCAGGACAAAGTAAAGGTTCGCAGGGCGCTCAGCTAAGCGCCGTGAGAAGTAGGGGTACCACTGCTCCCCATAGGGCACATAAATCAGGGTGCGATAGCCTTCTGCCACCAGCTGCTTTTGGAGATCGCGGCTGATACCGTAGAGCAACTGAAACTCAAACTGATTTTTGGCAAGCCCAATTTGCTGGGCATACTCTTTCGCGTGGCGAATGAGGCGCCTGTCATGGGTGGCTATTGCCGGCTCCTTGCCACGACGAAGAAGCTCTTCCATCAAAATCCAGAACTGCCGATCCACCTCCCGTTTGGAGCGGTATGCCACTGAAGGTGGCTCGGCGTATGCCCCCTTGACCAGGCGAATACGCGCCCCCAATTCCAGAAGACGCTCCATATCCCGGGGAGTGCGATAGAGATAGGTTTGTAAAACCGTGCCCGTATTCGGATACCGCGGGAACATCTCGCAGAAGAGACTCAGGATCCCATCTGTGTGTTTACTGCTCTCCATGTCAATCCAGACGAAGTTACCCAAATCGCGCGCTGTTTTGAGAACGCATTCCAGGTTCGCCTTGCAAAGATCGTACCCCAGATCCAGCCCCAGCTGGGTCAGTTTGATAGAGATGCAGGCGTTGACCCCTGTTTCTGCAATTTTTTCAAGCAATAAAATATACTGGCGCGCCGCGTTTTCTGCATCTTCGGGGCGTGTGGTATCTTCCCCCAGGTAATCCAGAGCAACAGCGAAGCCCTGCTGATTGAGGTTTTGAGTGACTCGTATCGCGGTTTCCAGATCCTCCCCTGCAATAAAGCGCTCCACCAGCCCCCGCGTCATGCGGCTATGTTTAATCCAGTTTTTGAAAGCAGGCCACTCTGCCACTTTCAGCACCAGTGCGCGTGAGAGCATCGTCGCTCCTCCTTATTGCGGGGTTACTTCTTGCCCGTCTCGGCAGGTTTCATCTCCCACCAGTAATCCATTACATCACGCGAGGGGTCAGGCTTGGGCGGCTCCACCCGGGACGGGGCTTTGGGAGCAGAAGTCTGAGGGGCAGCAGGCGGCTTGGCGCCGATTGCCTGCTTATTTCTCTCCAGCATCGCCTTGACCTCTGCTTCCGAAGGAGCAGGCGTGCTCGGGGGAGTTTCGTTCTGAGCCTCATGCTGATGCGTTTCTTCCATAAGGGGTGCAATCTGGGTAGACCACCCGTACCAGATAATAAAGGCAAGCGCGATAATCATCACACCAATATAGCCGATAGGAATGCTACGCCGTCGCATTGTTTCAGCCTCCAGAGAGATTATACCGCATGGCTACCCGATTCGTTCCTGTTGAACAATCGCATCGAACTGCAGCGCAACATCCGCCAGGACAGAGCGCAAGTCGGAGAGCAGGGGCAATTGCGCCCGGGCAATCGCCACATCGTCCAGATTAATCGGAACCACCAGCAATGCCTCCTGTCCGAGTGGTCCCTGCATAATCACCTTGCCAAAGGGGTTGACAATCCACGACGCGCCGACAAAGCCCTTGCCTCCTTCAAACCCCACCAGACTGGACTGCGCCACAAACAGGGTGTGTTCGCTGGCAGCTTGGGTGAGCATGCGATGGTAGGCTTCCACATTCTCTATTTGCTCACTTTGAAATCCTCGCGCGGGTGAGGCGGTGGGCACATAAATGATTTGCGCCCCCTTGAGCGCCACAATTGCTGAAGTCACGGAGTGCCATACATCCTCGCAGATGAGGATAGCCGCCTTGGCAAAGCGTGTGGGGAACACATCCAGCCGTGTCCCGCGTGCCACAAAGCGCTCCTCTTCAAAAACGCCATAGGTTGGGAGGAAGAATTTCCGATGAACATGCACAAGGCGAGAGTGTTCAGCTTTCGGCTCTAAAGTTCCATAGAGCGCCGAGTTGTAATATTCGCCCTCGTAGCGCTCATAGAAGCCGATGCAGATGTCCATCGCACGGTTTGGCGATAGCGCCTCGTAGCGCGCGGCTAAGTCAGCAAACAGATGCTCCGCAGGCATTGCCAGCTCACGAACGCCCCCCTGCACAAAGTAGCCTGTAGTCGCGGTCTCTGGGAACACCAGCACATCCACGGGAGGCGTCGTGTTCAAAGCCTGATGCATCACCGCTTGAATCGACTCCAGATTGCGCAGGTACTGCCCTTTTACGGGTTTGAACTGGACTATGCCGAGCGTAAACTGCGTCGTTTCCATCATTGCCGACAGAATCATACCCTGCGAGCTAACCTTTTACCGCGCCAGAGGTCAGCCCAGCCACAAACTCCTTCTGGAGCAGCAGGAACAGGATAATCACGGGCAGAATGCTCAACAGCGTTCCCGCCATCAACATCCCATATTGCTGCTGGTAAATGCCAACCATCTGTGTCAGGGCAATCGGCAGGGTGAAGCGCTCCGCGCTGTGAAGCACAATCTGCGGCCAGAGGAACGAGTTCCACTGCCCCATGAACGCAATCAACACGAACGCGCCCACCATCGGGCGAACCGTGGGCATCACAATTTGCCAGTAAATGCCAAACTCGGAAGCGCCGTCCACACGCGCCGCATGAATCAACTCGGTCGGCACGCTCAGAATCGCCTGACGGAACAGGAAAATCCCGAAGACACTCACAGCTCCAGGCACCAGCAGCGCCCAGTAGGTATCGATCCAGCCCAGATGATAAAGCAGCTCATAAGTCGGCGCCAGTGTAACCTGTCCCGGGATCAGCATCGTCGCCAGCATCAGCAAAGTGAGGGCATATTTACCACGAAACTCGTACTTCGCCAGCGCATAGCCCGCCAGCGACGAGAAGAAAAGCTGAATCACGACGCTGGCACAGGACACAAAGACACTATTCACAAAATAGCGTAAAAAGTCTACCTGCGTGAAAAGGTCCACAAAATTCTTCAGGCTGGGGTTCGGCGAGAAAAAGGTGTAGGAGAACAGGTCTTCAGGCGCTTTCAGGGAGGCTGCCAGCAGCCACACCAGCGGTGTCATCGCGATGCCTGCTGCCACCGCAATCCCAACCCACAGAATAAGCCTGATGAGACGCAAAGTCATCGTTTTTGCCTCCTACGATGCGCGGGGCTTCCATGCGCCTGTCAGGCGCAGCTGAACCAGGCTCACCACCAGCAAACCGAGCGCCAGCGTCCAGCCCACAGCAGAAGCATAGCCCAGGTCGCCTGCAACATACCCATTCAGGTAGAGATACATCACGATGGTCAGCCCTGAAGCGTCGGGTCCAGGACCGCGCCCCAGCATCACCCACGGCAGCTCAAATAACTGGAATGAGCCGATGGTACTGATGAGCAAGAGAAAAATCAATACATGGCGCAATCCGGGCAGGGTCACATGCCAGAACTGCTGCCAGCTGTTGGCGCCGTCCAGGAGCGCTGCTTCGTAGAGGTCTTTCTCGATACTCTGAAGCCCTGCGAGGATGTAGACCATATGGAACCCCACCGACATCCAGAGGCTGGTCATCACCAGCGCGGGCATCACCAGCGCAGGGTCGGCAAGCCAGCGTGTATCCAGCGGGATGCCGAAAAGAGCGTGTAGTCCCCGATTAATCAAGCCATACTGGGGCACAAACAGCACGCTGAACAGCACCCCCACAAACACACCCCCTACAAGGTTGGGCGAGAAAAACGCCAGCCGAAACAGGTTCCGCCCCCGCATCCACGGGCTGTTGAGCAAAAGCGCCAGCCCCAGACCTGCAGGAATCTGTAGCACAATAGACCAGAAGGTGAAGACCGCTGTGTTGCGAACCGCCTTCCAGAAGTTGGGGTCGCTGAACATGTAGCGAAAGTTGTCCAACCCGACGAACACCACATCGCGTGGACCGTTTGTGATATAGAGAGACAGCAGAAAGCTTTTGGCAAGCGGGTACGCCCCAAAAATAAGAAACAGGATGACAAAGGGCGCCACGAACAGGTAAGGCGCTATCTGTTCGGCACGCCAGCGCCGTTCCCGAACACGCTCAGAGATACGGGTTTCGGCGTATGGCACGGCGCACCTCCTCGGCACTTTGCTCTAACTGCTTGCGAACATACCCGTCAAAGCCGCGCTCGCCATAAGTGTTATAGTAGCGCACGCACCCTATCAGCGCCTCGCTCATCTTGGCTTTCGCCAGACTGATATAAGGGCTGGTGTATTGAAACGGCACATCGGGCGCGAGCTTTGCATAGAGCGCCCCCAGAGGCTGGTTGCTCCAGTAGGGGCGTTTCTCGTAGTAAGCTGGATGATCCCACAAATCGCGTGCGGGCGGCAGGATGTTCGTATCGCGAAAGCGTTGCGCCAGATCCTCGCGATTGAAGTAGAGGTGCATAATCAGCTCCCACGCCAGGTCGGGGTTCTGGCATCGGCGGGTGATGCCAATCATCGTGCCGCCCCATGTCGTGGTGCGGCGCTTGCCCGGCGCGACGGCGGGCAGGGGCATCAGCGCCATGCGCCCTGCAACGCGCGGGACATCCTGTTCAATGGTGCGGCTACGCCAGTCGGGCGTAATCAGGAACAGAAAGTAGCCATCCTCCACGGCACGGGTGAAAATTTGCCCTCCCCCCAGATCGCTGGCGATGCGGGAGCGCCCTGCCACCATCGGCACATACATCTTCATCGTCTCCACAGCAATCTCGTTATCCATAATGCACTGCCCCTGTTCGTCAAAATAGCCGCCGTCGCGCTGGAAAAGCAACGCCTCAAAACGCGACGACTCGGTGTCGGGCAGCTCAATCATGTAGCGCTTGCCGGGCTGAGTGATTCGGCGTCCCACCTCAATAAAGTCGTCCCATGTGCGCAGTTGCTCCACATCGATGCCGAGCCGCTCCACCAGATCGCGTCGGTAGGCGAGCATCACAGGATGCACATCGTGCGGAATCCCGAAGATTCGCCCACGGGAGGTGTAGGGGGCAAACCGCGCCTGCACCACGCGCTCCCACAAGCCGGATTGGTGAATACGCTCGGTCAAATCCAGAAAGCCGATGCTTTCCAGCGGTCCCCGGAAAAAGCTGCCTGCCCAGCTGATTTCCACTTCCACCAGGTCGGGCACATCGAGGTCTGCCCAGAAAGCAGCCTGCAGGCGCGAGGTAACGGCTTCCCCTGCCACAATCTGCACTTCCACCGAGACGCCGGGATGCGCCTTTACAAACGCGGGAACCGCCTGCTGGTATGCCTCACCGTGCGTTTTCGCAAAGGTCCACAGGCGCAAAGTCGGCTTTGCCTTGCTGGGGCGGTTCAGAGTGAGATAGGCGCCACTTGCCGCCGCCAGCCCCAGCATCGCCAGCGCCGAGTTGCCGTAGGGAAACTTGCTCACGCCCTCTTAATACGCCTTTGAAACGCTTAAACCTGCTATTTTCGCAAGGCGTCGGCGAGCGATTCGGCAAAGGTCTCTATTTCTTCGCGCGTGCGGGTTTCCGTTACGCACACCAGCAGCGCGTTTTCCATATTCGGGTAGTACGGCTCCAGCGGCAGCCCAGCCAGAATCTGCTTGTCAAGGAGTCGGTCGCAGACCGCTCTGGCGCTGAGGGGCAGCTCCAGCACAAACTCTTTGAAGAAGGGGGTTTTCGGGAATCGGAGCGCCACGCCAGGGATTTCCGTCAGGCGCTGGGCGGCGTAGTGAGCTTTCTGAGTGCAGGTTTCCGCCAGTTCACGAAACCCCTGCTTTCCCAGTGCGCTCATAAAAATCGTGCTGGCGAGGGCACAGAGCGCTTCGTTGGTGCAGATGTTGGAGGTTGCCTTCTCGCGTCGGATATCTTGCTCGCGGGTGCGCAGGGTCATCACGAAGCCGCGGCGCCCCTCGCTGTCGGTCGTTTGCCCCACGATGCGCCCGGGTATGCGTCGCACATATTCCTGCTTACAGGCGAACAGCCCCAGAAACGGTCCGCCGAACCCCATCGCGTTGCCCAGCGACTGCCCCTCGCCCACGACAATATCCACACCGTACTCGCCAGGAGGCTTCAATACACCCAGCGCCATCGGGTCGGCGCACACAATAGCAAGCGCTCCGTGCTGATGCGCCGTTTCCACTATCGGCGCCAGCGGCTCAATCAACCCAAAGAAGTTCGGATATTGCACCAGCACGCAGGCGGTCTGGTTGTCTATTGCCGCTCGGAGCGCGTCTGAGTCGGTGATTCCTTCAGCATGCGGAATCTCCACCAGTTCGCGGCTATTCGTCCACAGGTAGGTGCGCAGAACCTGACGATAGTGCGGGTGAATCGCTTGGGAAGCGATCACTCTGGAGCGCCCCGTAATCTGGCACGCCATCAGCGCCGACTCCGCCAGCGCGGTGGAGGCATCGTACATCGAGGCGTTGGCGACTTCCATCCCCGTGAGTTCGCACACCATCGTCTGAAACTCAAAAATGCTCTGGAGCAGCCCCTGACTGGCTTCAGGCTGATAGGGCGTGTAGGCTGTAAGAAACTCCCCGCGGCTGATGAGGGTCTGTACGATGCTGGGGATGAAATGGTCATAGGCGCCTGCGCCCAAGAAGCTCAGGTAGCGTGTGGTGTCGGCGTTCTGGTTCGCCAGTCGGGCAAGGCGTTTGAAAAGAGCATGCTCGTCCAACCCATCGGGAATGGGCAACGGCTCTTTGAGGTAGAGCGAATCGGGAATATCCTGAAACAAATCGCGAATGCTGGTAACCCCGATGGTCGCCAGCATCTGCTGGATATCCTCTTCTGTGTGGGGGATGTATCTCATAGTCCTCGATAGGCGCGATATTCGTCGGCGGTCATGAGCGTGTTCACCTGGCTGGGGTCTTTCATGCGAATCTTAATCATCCAGCCTGCGCCGTAGGGGTCCTGGTTAATCTGTTCCAGCGCCGATTGGAGCGCCGTGTTGACCTCAATCACTTCGCCTTCCACAGGAGCATAGAGGTCGGATGCGGCTTTGACGGATTCGACTGCGCCGAACGCTTCGTCCGTTTGCAGGTAGCGCCCCACTTCGGGCAGTTCCAGAAACACAATATCGCCTAACTCCGACTGGGCATAATCGGTGATGCCGATGGTCGCCACATCGCCTTCGACGCGAACCCACTCATCGCTTTTGGTATAACGCAGTTCTGCGGGCGTATCCATAAGGTGCCTCCGTCGCGCTATATTTTACCCGATGTTCTGGTAGTAGCAGGAGACCTCTCCTGGAGGGAGAATCCTCTATTGAAGAGGCGAGAGCCTTACTCCACGAGCAAGCGAGTTGGTAAGCCTTCTGGGCGTAGCGTCGTGTGCCCACTCATTTTGAGCGTGGATGGCGCATTGGGCTTTTGTGGCGTTTCACCTCCAAGTGTCCCTGCTTGAATTCAAATAGTGCGTTCCTACTCAACCTCTTGACAAAATCCCGCCTGACATGCTATAGTAATTTTGCGCGTGTTCCACTATAGCGCTTGAGGAGGCACTGCGATGAAACGGACAAACCTCTTGCGGTGGGTGCGCCGAACCTGGGCGCAGGGAGCAGTCGGGAAGACAGTGGCGACGGTGTTGCTGGTGGCGATGGGGGTGCTTGTGCGTTTCTCATTTTCTCACTCTGCTTTAGATGAACAGCCGCCTGTCATTTCTGTCAACATTCCTTACGGCTCCCTTTGGCTAAAGCAAGTTACCCCGCAGATCGTGGTCAAAGATGATATTGACCCAAAGCCGACCTTCGTAGCCCTGTTGGGCGATGAACCCTATACCGTAGGCACGCCAATTCGTGAACCAGGAGTGTACGAGTTGCGGATACTTGCCAGAGATTCCTCGGGTAACTCCTCGGAAAAAGCGGTCACCTTTCAAGTGTTAGAACAGCCTCACTATATTGCCTCTTTGGCAGTAGTTCAGTGGCATTATGAGGTAGAGGGGGATTGGGCGGGATTGGACGCTTGGCTGCTGCTATATGGTCCTTTTATTCCTGACAAGCGTCTTCACGCTCTGGGCGACTACCCTGAGGCTATCCCTGTCTGTGTTGTCGAGCCGCTTCATTTCTCGATGCTTGTCTTAGATGAAGAGGGGATGCCCCTTAACAGAGGAGATGCGATTTTACCAGCAGGGATAAAGATGTGCGAAGCCGATTCTTCGCCGCGCTACGAGTCGGTTTACTATGACATTGCGAAGGATATTGTGGCGCTCCATTTTCGGGTGACTCCTCAGGAGCGGATTTTGCGTAAGGGTGTTCCTGTGAGCGTGAAAATCGTGGGCATTGCCACAGTGAAGGCAGGAGACTTTACTTTTGAAGCTGGTGCAGCATCTTCTGCAAACCCAGCCTTTGGCGACCTGGTGAGTGGCGTGCGGGAGACTTACGGATGGGAAGCGGAATAATGGCTAATGGCTGGAACCAGAAGCATAGCATCGTTTTACTGAATGAGAGAGGATACTACGGTTACGGCGTAGCGCTGTACCCCCAGACATCCAGCAGGAGAACAGAGTGTTATCACGAAGAGAAACAGGGCGCAAGACCTGACGGACTCATGGAGGCATAAAGCGATGGCGATTCGGGTGCAGTGGTGGACGATTGCGGGGTTGTTGTGTCAACTGGCAGCAGGCAGCGCGATGGATGGCTCTGCCCCTGAACAGACGGTCAAACTCCATAAAATACGATGTTCCGTACAACTGACCATCCAGAGTGCGGAGGGCAAGACGCTCTTTGCTTCTTCAACAAGCGCTCAGGTGGAGTTCTCCGAGCCGTTGAGCGTTACCTTTGCGGAAGCGAACGCAACCGCGGGGCAGATAGTAGAAACCCTTTTCCAGGAGGCGATAGAGGACGCGGTAGGCTCAGTGGGACTCGCGTTCCCACAGGCATCAGAGGAAACACTGAAACAACCGTCCGCGATATGGGATAGTGAGTGGTTATTCCCCAGCAGTACCCAGTTTCGGTGGCGTCCAGAGGGCTCGGCTCTGCTCCCTATCGAGCTGGGTCAAGTCCGCAGGAGGTGACGCGGTGGAAAGCAACCGCTTTCAGAAATGGATTCTCGTGGTTGCTGGGGTTGTGCTGGTGGTATGTGTGGCGTGTGGTATCAGCATGTGGGTTCTCGCTCGTGGCACACTACAAGCGCATGCAGGAAGCCAGCAAACGGCACAAAGGCTGCTTATGGCTTTGCGAAACCATGATTGGCGAGCTGCTCGACAGGAGCTGACGCCTGAAGCTCAGGCGCGTTTCAAGCCCGAGACACTCCAGCAACGATGGCAACTGTTGGAACAGGCGATAGGAACAGTGCAAGACTGGACGATGGAAGAGTTCAATTTGCAGATCGACACAACAGGATCGTGGATGGATTTGAGGTACAGGATTCAGGGTGGCTGGGGGACAGGCACAGCACGGATGCGCCTGCGCGAGGCGGGTCGTCAGTGGCGGGTGGAGACACTGGAATTCGGCTGGTGACGGGAATTCGCGCCATGTTAGACTTGAGGCGCGGGTACAATTCTCCCACTGTGGCGACAGCGCTGGCGTGGCGGAGCCGTTTACATGCGCTCAAGAATCTGGACTTCCCGCTACTTCTGAGCGTGCTGACGCTCGTTGGGGCGGGACTGCTGATTCTGCACAGCGCCACTTACCACTGGGCGCCGGGGCTGATGCGCCGCCAGCTGATGTGGCTGGCGCTGGGCACAGGCGCGATGCTGTTCTTCATGCTGGTGAATCCGCTGGTGTGGATGCGCTATTCCCGATGGCTTTACGGGCTGAATGTGCTGATGTTGCTGTATGTGGATTTGTTCGGCGCCGAGCGCAAGGGCGCCCAGCGCTGGATTGAACTGCCCGGGGGCTATCAGTTCCAGCCCTCTGAGCTGGCGAAACTGTTGCTGATTCTCACGCTGGCGAGCCTGCTCGTGCGCATGGGCGCGCAGCTCCGCACGCCGAAAGGGTTTTTGCTTTCGCTGTTGCACACCGCCATCCCTGCCTTTCTGGTGTTCAAGCAGCCTGACCTGGGGACTTCAATCGTGCTGGGGGTGTTGTGGTTCGCGATGGTCTTTCTGGCAGAGGCGCCGGGACGCTGGCTGGCGCTCACGGTGGTGGCGGGCGCGCTCGGATTCGGCGCGATGTGGCATCTGGACATCCTGCGTGATTACCAGAAGGCACGGCTGGTTTCCTTCCTCAACCCAGAGGCTGACCCCCAGCAATCGGGCTATCACATTCTGCAGGCGCGGATTGCGATTGGCAGCGGGCAGCTCACAGGCAAGGGCTACCTGCAGGGAACCCAGAAGACCCTGCGCTACATTCCAGAGCAACACACCGACTTCATTTTCGTGGTGATTGGCGAGGAGCTGGGATTCATAGGCGCAACGGGGTTTCTGGCGCTGTACGGGCTGTTTTTGTATCGCGTCTGGCGTGTGATGGTGGAGACGCACCATGAGTTCTATCGGCTTGTGGCAGGCGGGGTGCTGACGCTTTTCCTGTTTCATCTGCTGACCAATGTGGGCATGACGATGGGGCTGTTTCCTGTAGTGGGCATCCCGTTGCCGTTCGTGAGTCTGGGAGGGAGCATGCTGTTAGCATCTATGATGGCGGTGGGGCTTCTGCTGGGGGTTCGCCTGCACGAGAAAACGCTTCAGTTGTGAGGTTGCCGATGGAGAAGCCGCGTCCCCTGCCTGTGGAGTTTTATCTTCAGCCGACGGTGGAGGCGGCGCGCGCCCTGCTGGGGCACTGGCTGGTGGTCTATCATCCGGGCGCGGGCTGGGTTGGCGGGCGTATCGTGGAGGCAGAGGCGTACACACAGGACGACCCCGCGAGCCACAGCTATCGGGGGCGCACCGAGCGCAACGCCGCGATGTTCGGACCCCCGGGCACGGCGTATGTGTACCTGATTTACGGCGTGCATGAGTGCTTTAATGCCGTGTGCCAGCCTGAGGGGGTGGGCGAGGCGGTGCTGATTCGCGCGCTGGAGCCGACGCTGGGCGTGGAGTGGATGATTCGCCATCGGGGGCATCGCCCGTTGACGATGCTCTGTCGCGGACCGGGCAATCTCTGTCGGGCGCTGGGCATTACGCGGGCGTTTAACGGCGAGTCGCTCATCACGGGGCGCGTGCAAATCTGGCAGGGCGAGCCGGTGCCCGACTCGAAAGTGGGCGTTTCGCCCCGTATTGGCATTCAGAAGGCGACGGATCGGCTCTGGCGATTTTATGAGCGGGGCAATCCGTGCGTGTCGGGGCGTGGGCAGTGAATCTGGTGCTGGGCGTGTTGCTGGCGGGTGGGGTGGCGTGGGGAGCCTATCGGATGCGCCTGCTGACTCGCGACGGCGCGCTGGGCGCGGTAGTGGTGGGGGCGAGCGTGTTCGGGTTAGGGGGCTGGCAGCCGAGCCTGCTGATGGTGGTCTTCTTTTTCACCTCCAGCCTGTTGCCGCGCGTGCTGGGGCGGTCGGGGCAATCAGAGCGGCGTAACCTCTGGCAGGTGCTGGCGAACGGGGGTATGCCGACCCTCGCGGTGTGGCTGGCATTTCTGGCTCCTGCCTTCGCCGAGCGCGCGTGGCTTGCCTATACCGCCAGCCTTGCCTGCGCAACGGGCGACACATGGGCGACCGAGATCGGCATTCGCTATGGCAGACAGCCGCGCCTGATCCTTACGGGGGCGCCCGTGCCGCCGGGCACTTCGGGTGCGGTCAGCCTCGCGGGCACGCTGGGGGCGCTGCTGGGAAGTGGGCTGATAGGGGGGCTGGGCGCGCTGGGGACGGGGCTATCGGCTGCGCAGTTTCTGTGGGCGTGGGGCGCAGGACTGGCGGGCGTGATGCTGGACAGCCTGCTGGGTGCGTCGGTGCAGGCGCGGTTTGTGTGCCAGCGGTGTCAGAAGCGCACCGAGTCGCGTGTTCACTGCGGCGTGCCTGCAGAGTGGCACTCGGGCTGGCGCTGGCTGGACAATAACGGAGTGAACGCGCTGGCGACACTGGGGGCGGCGCTGACAGGGTTTATGGGGCGTTTCTGATCTCCATCACCAGTGCTTCGCGGTGGGGCGACTCGCCAAGCGGCGCCAGTGAAAGCTCCACTTGCCAGCCCGCCTGTAGCAGGCGCTCGGCAAACAGCCAGCCCGAATCGCGCCCGGGGTCTACCAGAATCGCCTCCCCCTCTGGCGCGAGCGCCCGCTCCAGCACGCGCATCAGCGGCGTGTGCAAGTCGCGGTCGTACACCACATCCGCGCCCAGCACGAGGTCGTACTGCTCTGAGTGCGTCCATGTGCGCCAGTCCATCAGCAGCGGTTCGGGGGGTGTCATCCCGTTCTGCCGCGCATTCTGAGCGGAAAGCACCAGCGCAGGGGGATGATTGTCGTTCTGCACCACGCGCGCCGCGCCCACCATCTGGGCGACGATCCCCACCAGCCCGACGCCGCATCCCAGCTCCAGCACGCGCTTGCCCCAAACCCGATGGGGGTTCGCCCAGAGCCAGCGCCCCAGCCAGAGCGCGGAATCCCACAGAATCGCCCAGTAGGGAATCTCACTCTCGGGCGGGAGCGCGCTCAGCAGGTCATCCACCGAGCGCACGGTCCACAGGCGCAGGCAGTGCCCCCCAATCTGCACTGTTTCTTCGTGGAGCCATTCGGGGTTGACGCCTGCGTTCTGGAGAGCGACACGCCAGTCTTCCATAAATGCAAAACAAAGGGGAGGCAAAGCGCCTCCCCCATATTTTCAGCGCTTCTCCAGCTGGCTCATCAGCACCTCAATCGCCTTGTCCAGCTGCGGGTCGCGCTCGTTCACCCAGTCGTCGGGCGACATCCAGACGGCAATATCGGGCGCTTCGCCGTTGTTCTCCATGTTGGAGCCGTCCTTGCGGTAGACGCCCAGCTGGGGCATGCGCGCGCCCGTGCCGTCCACAAGGTCCAGACTCCATGTTGCAATCACATAGCCGGGCGTCTGCCAGCCGACCAGAGTGCCCAGTTTTTTGGCGCGGACCGAGTAGGGGAACATCTCGGCGTTGCTGAAACTGCGCTCGTTCATCAAGACCACCAGCGGCAGTTCCATCGCGCCCGATGGCCAGGGATAGGGCTGCCAGTCGCGCGGGCGGTAGTAGCCGTACTGGGTGCGCTCCAGCCAGTCAATCAGCGTGTCGGCGATATTGCCCCCGCCGTTGAAGCGCACATCGATAATCATCGCCTGCTTGCCCCGTGCGTACTCGTAATATTCGCGTTCGAAGCGGTTCAGGTCGGAGCCGCCCATGCCGCGAATATGCACATAGCCGATTTTGCCGCCGCTGCGCTCTTCCACATAGCGGCGCAGGCGGTTCACGCGGTTCCGGTAGTGCAGCTCGCTCCACTCACCTGCGCTGAGCGGTTTATACTTCACCACCCGCGCGCCCTCCTCAAAGGGACCGCTGTTGACCAGAAACTCGAAGGTGCGGTCGCCCTTGTCGTTGATGAGCTGCCAGAGTTTCTGGTTGGCTTCCACGGGTTCGCCGTTGATTCTAAGGATGTATTCACCCGGCTGAATTCGGGTTTCGGGGTAGGAACCGGGCGCGCCTTCGGGCACGGCAGCCACCTTCAGCCCGCGCCCGCGATGGCTGTAGTCTATCGTGAAACCCAGATGGGGCGTGCTGGGACTGCGCCCGCCACTGGAACGCGGCGACACCTCCGAGTGCGAGGCTTCCAGCTCACCGACCATCATCGAAAGCACCAGCGCGAACTCTTCGGGCACGCCCACACCCGCAAGCAGCGGACGATACCGCTCGCGAATCGCCGTCCAGTCGCGCCCGTGAAAACCGGGGTCGTAGAACCCGCGCTCGTAGGCACGCCAGAACTGCACAAACGCCGCCTGACGCACAGCCTCCGTATCAACCTCCATCTCCGCCTTGAACTCCACCTTCTCCACACGGTTGTTTGCCTGCAGGTTCATCGTGTACAGTTCGCCGTTGCGGATGAAGTAGAGTTTTTTGCCGTCGGCGGAGACTCGCAGTGCCGCATGCCCACCTCCCGTGGTGAGCCGCTTGCTCTCGCTCCCGTCATAAGACACCTGCCAGATGTCGCCCTCGGAGAGGAAGTAAATCTTGCCGTCCGCGCTGACCGTCAGATCGCCCTGCGAGGACTGGCTCACGAACCGCCGGATGCGCTGGTCAATCCCGTCAAAGTCAATCTTGACCTCCAGCGGCTCGCCCTCTCTGGGCTTCTCGAACTTCATTTCGGTGTCTTCCGTGCGGGCGGTCTCGCGCGTGAGCGGCACGACATAAATCGCGCTCCCTGCACGATTGCTGTTGAAGAAAAGATACTTCCCGTCGGGCGACCATGCAGGCTGGTTATGGAAAGCGTTCAGGCGCGTGATGTTGACGGGTTCCCCAGAGCCATCGGCGGGCAGAATCCAGAGGTTCCAGCTGCCGCGCGGGTCGCGCCGTTGCACGCACAGCCAGCGCATATCGGGCGACCATGCAAAGTCGCCGCCGCCCAGCCCGTACCAGTGCGTGCCCGGCTCATGGAGCACCTTCTTCACCTCGTTCGTCTCCAGGTTCAGTGTGAACAGCCCGCCGTCCTCGCCCGAAACCCAGAAGCCCAGAAACTTGCCGTCGGGCGAGAGTTGCAGGCGCGACACATCGGCAGGCTTGTCCCAGAGGCGCTTCACCTCCAGCGTCTCTACATTCAGCGCATAGACCTGCTGATAGTAGTTGCGGTCGGAGGTGAAGTAAAGGGTCTTGCCGTCTTTAGACCAGTAGAAATCGGAGTCGTCGCCTGCCCAGTCGGTGAGGCGTCGGGCGAACTCGGCGTTGCGCTTTTCGGGCAGGCTCCTGGGCTTCTCAATATCGATTACCCAGATGTCGCCGCGCAGGCGGAAGGCGTAGCGCTTGCCATCGGGCGAGGGTTCCGCCTCCTCCACGCCGCTGGTGAACACCTCGCGCTGGCGTGTGTTCTGGGCGTCATCCTGCATCGCGTAGAAGGTGAGTTTTTGAGGCTCCCGCGCTCCCGACCGAAGCAGATAGAGATGCCCCTCGTACTCAAACGCAATATCGCCCGACTGTGCGGCGACAGAGGGAAACCGCACCGCGCCGCCCACCATCTGCGTCAGCTGGCGCTTGCGCCCCTGCAAATCCACCAGCCACAGGTTGGGCGTGCGGCGTGGATTATCCTGAAACAGGGGCAACTTCTCTCCCAGCCGGGGCGAGTCGGGGGTCTTCTCGCCAATCGTGACGGTCAGCAGGTGCTTCCCATCGGGCATCCACTGAGTCCACAGGTGCTGGCGCTGGTCGTTGACCAGTGCGCGGCGGGCGCCTGTTTGCATCTCCATCACCCAGATTTGCATCGCGCCCGAACCTGTGTAGCGCGGACGCCACCAGGGAAACCCACCCCGCCCATACGCCAGCAGCTTGCCATCGGGCGAAATCTGGGGTCCAGTAAGCGTCTGGTAATCTTCTGTCAGGCGACGGAAACGCCCCGTCGCAACCTCCAGCTCCACCAGCGACGGGTTGTTGGAATCATACGACGCGGCATAATACAGATAACGCCCATCCCGACTCCAGCTGCTGGGGGTTTCCGACTGGGAGTGGAAGGTGAGCTGCACGGGCGCGCCCCCTTCCGCCGAAATCAGAAAGATATCCCAGTTGCCGTTGCGCACGCTGGCGAACGCAATCCACTTGCCGTCGGGCGACCAGAGCGGATAGGCGTCGTAAGCCACATGACGAGTCAACGGTGTCGCGCGCCCACCCTCTGCAGGCGCCAGCCAGATATCGCCACGATACACGAACGCAATCTGCTTGCCATCGGGACTCAGCGCCGGCATCCGTGCCCCAACAATCGGCTTCGGCTCAGGCAACGCCATCTGCGCCCAACCAACGGCAAGCCACACACACAGCAACATCCAGAACCATACCCAGCGTCTCATAGCACCTGCCCGTTTCGCGCAAGGGTAGGGGAATCCTGCCCCTCATCGGGTACAATCTTGGCGCGAAGGAGACTGGAACGATGGCAATTCTGGTGGACGCGAACTCAAAGGTGCTGGTACAGGGAATCACGGGGCGCGAAGGAGAGTTCCACACGCGCCAGATGCTGGAATATGGCACAAAAGTCGTCGCGGGAGTCACGCCGGGCAAAGGAGGACAGGAAGTCGCAGGCGTGCCCGTGTTTGATACCGTCAAGCAAGCCGTGCGCGAGACGGGCGCGAATGTGTCGTGTATCTTCGTGCCCGCGCCGTTTGCTCCTGATGCCATCCTCGAGGCGGCGGACGCTGGGATTGAGCTGATTGTGTGCATCACCGAAGGCATCCCTGTTCAGGATACGGTGCGCGTGGTGAACTACCTCAAGCGCTGCACCCAGAGCCGACTGATTGGTCCCAACTGTCCGGGGTTGACCACCGCCAAAGAGTGCAAAGTGGGCATTATGCCGGGCATGCTGTTCCGCAAAGGCTCCATCGGGCTGGTCTCCCGCAGCGGCACGCTGACCTACGAGATTGTCTACGAGCTGACCCAGGCAGGCTTGGGGCAGTCCACCTGCGTGGGAATTGGCGGCGACCCGATTATCGGCACGACCTTTATTGATGTGTTGCCTCTGTTTGAAGCCGACCCCCAGACCGAAGCGGTGGTGCTGGTGGGCGAAATCGGCGGCTCCGATGAAGAGATTGCGGCGGAGTATATCAAAAACCACATGACCAAGCCCGTGGTGGGCTTCATTTCGGGACGCACTGCGCCGCCAGGCAAGCGCATGGGGCACGCAGGGGCGATTATCTCAGGTGGTAAAGGCAGTCCCCAATCCAAGGTTAAGGCGCTCACAGAAGCAGGCGTGCCGATTGCCGACACGCCCAGCGACATCCCCGCGCTGGTGAAGCAAGCGCTGGAAAACTGGCGCAGGTAAGGGGTTCGCCTGAACAGAAAACCCCTCCCTATAAAAGGCGTGTGTAGGGTCGTCGTCTCCGCTAGCTCGCCCGGAGTGGTGGGCGATACACGAAACCCGGAATTTTTACCAGCAGGAAATTCTGCGGGGGACCAGTATTAACGCAGCATCGTCAGATTCTTCACACCGCAGGGACGCCCCGCTTTCCGTACAGGGAGGGCACAAGAGGGTGATGGTCTATGCCTATCGCGGAAGCAACTTCACAGGCAGTTGTGCTGGTGGTGGATGATGAGCCGCTGACAGGAGAGTATATCGCGACGCTGCTGCGTGAAGCGGGGTACAAGCAGATTCTTACGGCTTCCGCCCCCCACGAGGTGCTGGACCGACTGGCTGCTGTGGCTCCCGATATTGCGCTGGTGGACTGGCATTTGAAGGAGGCAGAGGGGAAAGAGATTGTCCGTGCGCTACGCGAGCGATATTCCAGCGAAGTGTTGCCGATTATTGTACTGACCGCCGATCTGGCTCCAGAGATCAAACTCGAAGCCTTTCGGAGCGGCGCGACCGAGTTTCTGCATAAACCCTTTCAGGCGACGGAGTTGCTGCTGCGCGTGCGCAACCTGCTGGAGATGCGCCGGCTCCATCAGCAGTTAGCGGAGCAGAAGTTGCAGATTGAACGCCTTCTGGAGCGGCGCGAGCGGGAACTGGAGCTGGCGCGGATAGAGATTCTGGAGCGTCTGGCGCGCGCGGCGGAGTATCGCGACGACATAACAGGCGAACACATCGTGCGCGTGGGGCGCCTGAGTGAGGCGATTGGGCGCGTGCTGGGGCTTTCAGAAGAGGTGCTGTTTCTGCTGCGCCACGCCGCGCCCCTGCACGATCTGGGCAAAATTGCCATCCCCGATGCTATCTTGCGTAAGCCGGGCAAACTCACCCATGAGGAGCGACGCATTATGCGTCAGCATACCCTTCTTGGCGCTCAGATGCTGGAGGGCTGTCCGTACCCTGCCGTTCAGATGGCGCGCCAGATTGCGCTGACCCATCACGAACGCTGGGATGGGCGTGGCTACCCCTGCCGCTTGAAAGGCACCGAAATCCCCCTCTGGGGACGAATCGTGGCGCTCGCCGACGCCTACGATGCCATGACTCACGACCGCCCTTACCGCCCCGCAAAACCCCTTGAAGAGGCAGTAGAAGAAATCCGACTTCAACGGGGCAAGCAGTTCGATCCCATCGTGGTGGATGCCTTTCTGGAGCCTGCCACTTTCACCGCCATCGGGGAATCCGGTTCCGTCTCAACCCCTGAGGAAACGGTGCCCTGAGTCTGCACAGGCAGGAATCGGCAACGAAAGGTGTAAAATTAATCTCGCTATGCACAAGGGGCTTCTGGCGCTGGGGTTGTGGGCGTTTGTTGTGGGGGTGTGGAGCCAAAAGCCGATAGAGATTAAAGCCACGCCGCTGTTCGGGCAGCGCGCGACGCTCAATAGTCCCTTCCCGATCGCGATAGAGGTGCGCTCCAACACGGGCAATCTGCGCGGCGTGCTGACCGTTCGAAGCGCCGGGTTCGGCTCGATACGCGAATATCGATACCCGCTGGAGCTACCCGCAGGCGGGCGTAAGGTGGTGGTCACGACCCCCATCGTGAGCGACTACACAAGCAGTTTTGAGATTCTGTTTGAGGGCGGGCGTCATCGCGTCAGTGTCCGTCAGGAGGTGCAACCCCTCGGCGAAACCGATACCCTCGTGGTGAATGTGGGCGACCTGATTGGGGGGCTGCAGAACCTGACCCGCATCCCGAACCGTCGTAAAACAGAGTGGGGAGGCTTGAGTCAGAGCGGCAAGTACCAACCCGCCTACTGCATGCCTGAATATTTCCCGGAGAGCGCGCTGGCGCTGGGGGGTGTCAGCGTCGTGATTCTGCACGCAGGCGCCGAGCGGCTGAACGCCGAGCAGTGGAACGCCCTGCGCCAGTGGGTTGCGTTGGGCGGCGTGCTGATAGTGCCCGGCGGCGCGGGTGCGCTCTACCTGCAAACGCCTGCGCTCCGCTCGATATTGCCCGTGCAACCAGAGCAGCTGATTCAGGCTCCGCGATTGCCTGCGCTGGGCACTTTCGCCCAGAGCCGACCGCTCAATCAGCCCGTGTCGCTCACCCGTGCGCGCGTTCTCAAGGGCAGTCGAACGCTGCTGCGGCAGGGCGAGTTGCCCCTGATTGTGGCGCGTCCCTACGGGCTGGGCGCGGTGATCTTCCTCGCGTTCCACCCTGCCGAAGAACCGTTGCGCTCCTACATGGGGATTGACGGCTTCTGGAAAGCCTTACTGCGCCATGCGCCCGACCTCCCACCCAGCCAGACGGTCAACCGCGTCTTCGCCGTGCAGTCGGGGGTTGCATCGAACCATTTCGGCAGGAATCCGCAGCCGGTACCAGGTGCCGATGTGAAACTGGAGCTGCCGTCGCTGGGGCTGGTGTTTACCCTGCTGGCGCTCTATTTCTTTCTGGTGGTGCCCGTGAACTACTGGGTGCTGAAACGGTTTCGGGCGTTAGACTGGGCGTGGATCACCACCCCCCTGATCGCCCTGGTATTTGTGGGCATTCTGGCGCGGTTCACAGCGCATCTGTATCGGAAGCCGCTCTCGGCGAACATCCAGTCGGTTCTGATTATGCCGGTGGGTGCCTCCGAAGCCTATGCAATCAGTAGCGCGCTACTTTTCTTCCCGCGCGCGGGGCTGTACGATTTGCAGTTTGACCGCGCGGAGCTGGTGGAAAGCGGCACGCTGAGCTCTTTTGTGAGGCGAGGAGGCGACCTGCTGGAGGTGCTGGGCACGCTGGAGGGCGACCCCAAGATAGTGCAGGACTACCGGGTGCGCAATCTCAGCTTCCAGTGGTTCCGCTACACACGCTATGTGGAGCTGGGCGGGCATCTGGAAGCCCAGCTGCGCCTCAAGCCTGTGGGACGCCGCTGGCAACTGGAAGGCACAATCCGTAACCGATTCCCCTTCCCCCTCCGCCAGGTGGAGCTTCATGTGGGCGACCGCATTCTTTACATTCACGACCTGGAGCCGGGTGAGGGGCATTTCGTGCGTGAAACGGTCTTTCAAAAAGTACCCCCACAAGTAGCGCGTCCGCGCGAGGTGGATCCGTGGATGCTTCGTGCATACAGCGATGTCGCCTCGTTTAACGACATCATAAGCCTCGCGCGTGAGGAGTGGGTGCAATCACTCCACGAGGTGTCTGTGGCGTATCTGACGGCGGAAACTTCGGAGCCTGTGCTGGCGCCCAGCCTGCGCGACGCCGCCCAGAGCAAAGCACGCAACACCCTCTGGATCAGCATCCCCGTGGAGGTCTCCAATGAGAAATGAGAACCCCCTGCTCTGGTATCACCTGGTCGGCAGCACGCGCCATCGTTTCACCCGCCTGCGCGTGGTCTACTACTCCATCGGCGTGGTGCTGATTCTGGTGTACATGACCACCTTCCTCATGATTGTGAATCTGCGATTAGGCATCACAGAGACCTTCTTTCTGATACTGTTCGTGGTCTGTCTGATTGCACCGCTGTTCAGCTACAATCTCTTTTCTTCGGAGTACGAGAAGGCGACATGGGAGTTTCTCGCACTCACACGACTCACAGCGAAAGAGATTGTGCTGGGCAAGTGGGGCGTGGGATTGATTCGGCTGGTGGTGTTGCTGGCGGCGTTGTTCCCTCTGGGGCTGGCGTCTTCGGCGTTAATGCCGGCAAGCCACGATTTTATGACGCACCTGATTTTGGGAACGCTCTGCATCGGGTGCTGGGGCGTGCTGCTCATCTCGGCTGGCACCTGGCTTTCGTTCCGCTGGCGTAGCACGGTGTTAAGTGCGTCGCTACTCTATGCGCTTCAGGTTTTTGTCTTGTTACTGCTTCCTTCACTGGTCGGCATTTTGACCTACGAGCCATGGGTGGACTTCCTCGGAACCATGCTTCAGGATGACTTCTCAAGTTTTGCCAGTCGCGCCTATTTCTGGCTCGCCTCAGTGACGAATGGGCAGTGCCTCGTCTGGCTGAATCCGTTTTACACGCTTGGAGAAATGGGAACGATGTTCGGCAGGTATGACGAAATAGCACAGGGAATGCATGCTGTCGGCTGGGGGTTGGTGCAAAGTGGGATCTACCTGCTGCTTGCGACAGGATTCCTGTGGCTGACTTATAATGGAGTTAAGCAGCGGTGGCGCAAATGAGGAGGGAACACGCATGCTGGATGTGCAGAACCTGCGCAAAGAGTTTGGCGACCTGGTAGCGGTGAAAGATATCTCGTTTCAGCTGGTGCCGGGCGATGTGTTCGGCTTCATCGGTCCGAATGGAGCAGGTAAAACCACCACCATTAAGATGCTGGCGACCCTGCTGGAGCCGACTTCGGGAACCGCCACGCTGAACGGGATCGATATCGTGAAGTATCCCGAAGAGGTGCGCCCCCTGCTGGGGTATATGCCCGACTTCTTCGGGCTGTACGAGGGCATTACGGTGCGAGAGTATCTGGAGTTCTTCGCGGCGGCGTATCGGATTCCCAAATCCCAGCGTGAGCAGATTATCGATAATGTGCTGATGCTGACCGACCTCACCGTCAAGAAAGACGCTTATGTGGAAACCCTCTCGCGGGGGATGCAGCAGCGCCTGTGCCTGGCAAAAAGCCTCGTGCATGACCCCCTGTTGCTGTTGCTGGACGAGCCCGCGTCCGGGCTGGACCCGCGCGCCCGAATCGAAATCAAAGAGCTGATTCGCGAACTGGGCGCGATGGGCAAAATCGTGCTGGTTTCTTCCCATATTCTGCCAGAGCTGGCGGACTTCTGCAACAAGATTGGCATTATTGAGAAGGGCGAGCTGCTGGTGTGGGGCGCAGTGGAAGAGATTGTGAAGCAGTTGCAGGCGAATCGGCTGATTGCGATTCGCCCACTGGACGAGCCAGAAAAGATTATCCAGCGACTGGAGCGCGAGAGCCTCGTGCATGGGGTGGATCTGCGCGACGGGAGCGTGGTGGTGCATTTCGCAGGCGGATTGGAAGAGCAGGCGGAGCTGCTGAGCGCCCTCGTGCGCGACGGCTATCGCATCGCCTCCTTCCACGAAGAAGCGCTGGACCTGGAGGATGTGTTCATGCAAATAACAAAGGGCGAGGTGAGTTAGGCGTGGGAGGTCAGGGGTAGCGCGATTTAATACCCGTGTCCGGAAGGGAATTCAGGGATGGTCTTTACAGGCAAGGACGCGATACTGCACGGTGTAGGACTCAGCGAGCGAATAGAGCAGGTCTACCAGAGTCTGCTGAGTCGAATCTCAAGCGCTGTCGGGGTTCCGTGTGCTGGGCTAAATCTGGTACTGACCGAAGACCGCCCTGTAGAATTTTCTGATGGAGAATACGAGTTCAGGAGGTCATCGGGAGTTTTGACGATCCGCATCAACAGCCAGCTACCCCCTGATGAGCGCGTTCGTGTTTTCTTCAGGGAACTGGCAGAATTTCTGCAGCGATGTGAGAGGGGCTACTGCATTACCAGAGAAGTATGGGAATTACATGCGCCGATGGAGTATAATACTGTCATGGAGGCGCTTTATGCCCGAATCAGCTGGTAACGGCTTGGAGATTGTTGTTATCCCTCCAGGGGGTCAGGCGCAGGAGATACTGCATCGCGCCCTTCGCTACCTTTCTGGAAGCCTCGCCAAAGCGTGGATTCATCTCGCTACAAAGCCATCGGAAGCAATAGTGCCAAAACTGGTGCTTATTGACGAGCAAGCGCTTCACCGCGACAATCGTGGGCTGGCAGAAACGCTTCGCGAGCTGCAGCAAAGTAACTGGCGAGAAGTTCCCGTGATTGTCCTTGACGACCCGGAAGCCGATATAGTGAGTGGCTATGCAGCAGGTTATGTGGCGCGCGTTTGTCTCAGTAGCTCGCCACAAGAAATTGCCAGAGTTATTCAAAAAGTTTTGGGCTATGAGGATCATATTATACCAACGGGCACAGACGGTCGACAATGATCAGAAGCAAATCTAGCGAATTAGAAATAACCAATATCGACGAAGAAAGGGCGAGCTCTTCATCAAGCAGTTCTGAGCCACTTACAGAAGGCAATTGACCGAACCGCCTCCTGACCCTATAGAGGACAAAAAATGCTCCCCTGACAGGACGCCCGACTCGGCGATCGAAACGCCCGTCTAAACACTGTGTACGGGCAGTTGTTCGCCACACGGAAACCCTGCTATCTTGCAGGGTTTCCGTGTTTACTTTCTTAAGAAGCCTGCTGAACCTCGTCTTTGGTGAGGATAATCGGCTCTTTGCGCTGGGTGACGGTCTCTTCGGTGATAATCACCCGCTTGATGTTGGGGTTGGAGGGCACTTCGTACATCACATTGAGCATAATCTCTTCCATGATGGAGCGCAGGGCGCGTGCGCCTGTGCCCCGCCGAATCGCCTCGCGGGCGATTGCTTGAAGCGCCTCCTCTTTGACCACCAGCTCCACGCCGTCCAGCTCGAAGAACTTCTGGTACTGGCGCACGAGCGCATTTTTCGGCTCCACGAGGATTCGGACAAGCGTGGCTTCGTCCAGCGCGTCCAGAGTCGCGATCACGGGCAGGCGCCCGATGAATTCGGGGATTAGCCCGAACTTGAGCAGGTCTTCGGGCATCACATGCTGGAGAATCTCGCCGACATTGCGTTTTTTGCGGCTTTCGGGGCTGGAGCGGAAGCCCATCGTCTGGTCGGTGAGGCGTCGCTCGATGATGCGATCCAGCCCTTCAAACGCGCCGCCACAGATGAAGAGGATATTGGTGGTGTCAATCTGGATGAACTCCTGATGAGGGTGCTTGCGTCCGCCCTGCGGTGGCACATTGGCAATCGTACCTTCCAGAATTTTCAGCAGCGCCTGTTGCACGCCCTCGCCTGACACATCGCGCGTGATGGAGGGGTTATCCGATTTGCGGGCGATTTTGTCTATTTCGTCGATATAGATAATCCCGCGCTCGGCAGCCTTGATGTCCATATCTGCCGCCTGAATCAGCCGCAGCAGGATATTCTCCACATCCTCGCCCACATAGCCCGCCTCCGTGAGGGCGGTGGCGTCTGCAATCGCGAAGGGCACATTCAGAATCCGTGCCAGCGTCTGCGCCAGGAGCGTCTTGCCACTGCCCGTGGGACCGATCAGCAGGATATTGCTTTTCTGCAGTTCCACATCGGTGGCGTTGCCCGCTTTGAGGCGCTTGAAGTGGTTATACACTGCCACCGACAGCACCCGTTTGGCGCGGTCTTGCCCGACCACATACTGGTTCAGGACGCGATAGATGTCTTTGGGTTTGGGAATAGTATCCACGCTTCCTGCATGGACGCCCGCGCCGGCAGGTTGCATTTCGTTTTTGAGGATATCGCTGGCGAGCCGCACACAGTCCGAGCAGACCCCGCCATACATCCCCAGAATCAACTTGCGTACCTGCTCACGGGTTTTCCCGCAGAGGACGCAACGATCCATCATTCGGTTCTCCGACGAAATCCTCGCCACAATCGCCTCCTGTGCGTGTGAGATTACTCCTCCCCCGTGCGCCGAGTGAGGACATGATCGATTATTCCATACTCCTTGGCTTCCTCTGCAGACATAAAGTAGTCGCGAGCGGTGTCCTGCTCGATGCGCTCGATGGGCTGCCCCGTGTGGCGGTGCAGAATGTTGTTGAGGATGTCTTTATAGCGGAGCACCTCGCGTGCCTGAATCTCGATGTCAAGCGCCGTGCCCTGAAAGCCCGCATGCACCTGGTGAATCATGATACGGGCGTGCGGGAGGGCGTAGCGCTTGCCGGGCGCGCCGCCTGCCAGCAACACGGCGCCCATGCTGGCAGCCTGTCCGATACAGATGGTCGCCACATCGGGTTTAATCATCTGCATCGTGTCGTAGATTGCCAGCCCTGCGCTCACCACGCCGCCTGGCGAGTTGATGTACATATCGATGTCTTTATCGGGGTCTTCTTTCTCGAGGTAAAGCAGTTCAGCGACAATCAGGTTTGCCACATAGTCGTCGATGGGGGTGCCGATGAAGACGATTCGGTCTTTGAGCAGTCGGGAATAGATGTCGTAGGCGCGTTCCCCGCGCGCGGTCTGCTCCACCACCATCGGTATCAGCTGGCTTCGGAGAATTCGGTCGTTCATGGCGTCGCTCCTTCTGCTTCTTTATTTTGGAGATTCGCGGTCAGTTTTTGGAGAGCCTTTTCGATGCGCAGCTCCTGCGTGAGCTGGTAGCGCAGGTCGCGGTCGCTGCGCATGCGGGCGCGCTCCTGAGGGGTTTTGGCGTTTTCCTCGATAAACTGGTCAAGGTACTGTTCAATTTCCTCGTGCGTAGGCTCCAGTTGCTCCTTGTTGGCGATTTCCAGCAGGATGAAGGTGTTCTGGAGCCGTGCCAGGGCGCGCTGGCGGAGCGCCTCCTGAAGTTGCTCACGAGTCATGTTAGATTGCTCCAGAAACTGTTCCAGCGTCAGGCGACTGGCTTGCAGCTGCTCCACGAATCGCACCGCTTCAGCACGGGTTTCCTCCTCGATGAGCGCATCGGGGATATGCACGGTGCTTTGTTCGCGCAGGGTTTGCAGGAGCTGGTCGGTCGCGCTGTTGATGGCATCCTGCATTTTACGGGACAGGAGGCTCTCACGCAACCCCTCGCGGAGCGCATCCGGCGACTCGAAACGGAAAAACTGCGCCAGCTCCTCGTCGTCCTTATAGCGCGGGCGATGGATTTGTTGCAGAGTTAACTCTACAGGGACAGTTTTGCCTGCGAGTTCGGGGTCGTCCCAGCTTTCGGGGAAGGTCAGCTCCAGCTGTTTGGTTTCGTTTTCGCGCATGCCCGCGAGGGCGTTATCCAGATCGGCAAAAGAGCGTCCCAGGATCACCATAAACCGTTGAGGGCGTGCCTCCGCTGGCTCCAGTGGGCGCAGCTGAATCACGAGTCTGTCTTCCACCTCTGCCTGCGCGTCGCTCACACGCTCGAGCGTAAGGGTTTCGTCACGCAGGGCTTCTATCATCCGTTGCACTTCGTCATCCGAAACTTCCACAGTGGGCAACGGGATATGAACCGATTCGTAATCGCCCAGTTCCACCACAGGACGCAGGGGGATGGTGGCTTTGAATCGGAACGGTTCGCCCTCCTGGAACTGCTCAATTTCAACCCGCGGCTCGCGGTATGGGGTGATATTTTGCTCTTGCAGGGCGCGTTCGAGGCTTTCTTCCACCAGAATTTCGCTGGCGACCCGGCGCACCATATCGGGCGCAAGCATCTGCTTGAGAATATTCAGGGGCGCCTGACCGGGGCGGAAGCCGGGCACGCGCACATTTTTGCCCAGATAGCGCACCGCCCGGTCGAACGCACGCTGAACCGTCTCCGTATCGGCTTCGATGGTTATCTGTATCGTTACGGGGTTAAGTTGCTGGACAGACAGAACTTGCATGGGTTTCCCTCTTGGCTGGATTAAGGATGGAGCGGGAGACGGGATTTGAACCCGCGACCCCCTCGTTGGCAACGAGGTGCTCTACCACTGAGCTACTCCCGCACATCGTGTGGGTATTATACCCGATTTGGTGGGCGAGGGGAGACTCGAACTCCCACGGGCAAATGCCCACCAGATCCTAAGTCTGGCGTGTCTACCATTCCACCACTCGCCCGATGGTGCCGGGGGCCGGAGTCGAACCGGCGACACCTGGATTTTCAGTCCAGTGCTCTACCACCTGAGCTACCCCGGCGGGCAGGGTAGAAATGGCGGGGCTGACGGGACTTGAACCCGCGACCTCTAGCGTGACAGGCTAGCGCTCTGACCTGGCTGAGCTACAGCCCCGCGTGTTTTCGGCTCGCACTGGTGGGCGAAGCAGGACTCGAACCTGCGACCTCTTCCTTGTAAGGGAAGCGCTCTCCCACCTGAGCTATTCGCCCGGTTGCTTCCGAGCGCCTATATTATACCACATCGGCGCGAGAGTTGTCAAGGGGTACCCTCTGGTTTCTGCGCGATAATTGCTTCCAGGGCGGCATAGGCGCGGGGGTCTATCTTGTTGCCCTGCGCGTCGGTGCAGTAGAAGCTGAGCAGGGTGCGCCCTGCCCACTGTCCCAGTCGTGCGCTGTGAATGTTCCAGCCCAGCCGCGAAAGCGCATACGACGCCCGATAGAGCGCGCCTGCGTCCAGGGGCGTCTGCAGGTCAATCACCGTGTAGTGATCCGAGGCGTTCTCGTGGAACTGGAGCTGGTGAACCTGCAGGGGGGCGTCGGGGTCTTTCTGGTGGGCGCGGAGCAGCTCCGCCACCGACAGCTCGCCCTGCAGCACCCGACGCAGGTCGCGCTCCAGAATGGCGCACTGGTTCGCTGTCAATGGGCGGTGGCGCACCGTGAGCCACAGAGTGTCCAGCGCGACGCGGGGCGGGTCTTCGCGGGTCAGCACGCGCGCAGAACTCACCTCCACCTCATGCGCATACAGCACGCCGGCAATCTTGCTGAGCAATCCGGGCTGGGGGTCGTCAAAGGTGCAGAGCGTCAGCTCGGTATAGGGCGAATCGGGCGCGTTGTGAAATTCCAGCACGGGACCCTCGCCCTGACGCACGCGCTGTATGTAATGGATATGGAGGCTAATCTGGTCGGGAGGCGTGTTGAGCAGGTAGCCCGGGGGCATGCTTTCGATGTGTTGCTCGATGGCTTCCTGTGGGAGGGGATGGCGTGCGAGGGCGCGCATCAGGCGCTTACGCAACTGCCCCACTGGCACCGGTTCTGCTGCCATGCCTGCCTCCAGCGCCCGTATGCTTCGCCGATAAAGCTCCAGCAGAAAGCTTGCCTGCGCGGGCGTCCAGATGCGTTCGCCCACCGCCTGCGTGTCGGCGCAGGTGAGCAGGTAAAGCATCTGCAGGCGCTCGATATCGTCCACAATCCGGGTGAACTCGCGAATCGTTTCGGGCAGGTGCAAGTCGCGCTGGCGGGCGGTCTGCGCCATCAGCAGGTGGTGGCGCACCAGAAACACGACATCGGCGCGCGCCTGCTCGTCCCAGCCAAGCTGAGTGAGAATCTGTTCTGCGAGTTCAGCGCCGGCTTCGGCGTGCGGACGGTTGGGGTCCACCTTGCCGAGGTCATGGAGCAGGAGCGCCATATACAGCACTTCGGGGCGCGGAATCTGCTCCAGCAGCGCATGCCAGAGTTCGCGGTCGGAGCGTCCGCTTTTGGGCGGTGGCTCGCGCCACGAGTCCAGAATGCGAATTGCCTGCAGGGTATGCTCGCCGACAGTGAACTCGTGGGTGGGGTCGCCTGCGGGAAGCGCCATCGCCTGCTGCCATACAGGGAGCGCCCAGCCCAGCACGCCCAGCCGCGCCATCGGCTCCAGCACGCGATACACCGCGCCCACTCGACGGAACAAATCGTGCAAACATTGCCCCACCACTTCGGGAGGCGGCGGGGGCGCATGGCGCAGTGTCGCCTCGATGCGCTCGGCAATCGCAGGGCTGAGTCCCAGCTGATAGCGTTGTGCCAGCACGAACACCCACAGGCACCATTCGGGCGGCTCGCGCTCGATGGCGGGCGCGGGTGTAATCTCGCGGTTCACGCTATCCAGCCCGATCCCTAACACAAGGGGCGCGCGCACCAGTCGCTCGATGGTGCGTCGGGTCAGGCGGGCGTGTGTTTCCAGCACGGGGTAGAGTTTTTTCGCGAGCGCCTCCCGCGAGACACCCAGTCTTTCGGCAATCCGCTCTTGCTTGCTGAGCGTGAGCTGTTCGCGCGCCTCGCCGCCCAGCCAGTGCAAAAGCGCCCGGAACCAGAGAAGCGTTTGCGTGGCGCATTCCAGCGCTTCGGCGTCGTCGGCGGAGATCAGCCCTTCGGCAATCAGGGTCTCCAGCGCGTGGTCAGGCGCTATGCCGAAGCGCGCCTGCGCCATCCAGTTGAGGGTGTGGCGGTCGCGCAAGCCGCCGCGCCCCTCCTTGAGGTCTGGCTCCGTGCGCAGAACCCCCTCGCCCTGTTTCTGCCAGCGCGCCTGATATTCCTGATACCGTTCCAGCACGAACCCCGTTGGGTCCAGCGTGCGCCAGAAGGTTTGCTGAAACGCCTCGGCGACCTGCGGGTTGCCCCCAATTCGGCGCATATCCAGCAGCCCCGTGCGCGTCTTGTCGTCCAGCGATTCGCAATCTTCCATCAGGCGGTAGGCGTAGCCCACCTTGAGGCGGGCGTGCGTGTAAAACACGCTCATCAACAGCTGAAACAGGCGTTTCACCAGCCGCTCCGTGAACGGGTCATGGTCGTTCAGAGGCACGAAAGTGAGGTCAATATCCGAGTAGGGCGCCAGCTCCTTGCGTCCGTAGCCGCCTGTGGCAAGAAACGCCAGCGGCGGCTGGGCAGGCTCGCCCATTTCTGCAACGGTCTGTTGATACGCCAGCGTGTAGAGCGCGTTCAGCGCGGTATCCATCAAATCGGCATGCTGGCGCATCCACTGGCGAATGTTCAGCTCAGGCGCGGTCAACTGCTCAAACAACGCCTGACGCTGTTCAGCTAACCACTGCGCGATCGCCTCGGGCGAATCGAGGGCAACGGGCGAAACCATCAGAGAAGATTGTACCCTGCTCTCAGGTATAATCCCCCCTCGAGCGATGGAACATCACGAACACCATCAGATGTGGGGCGGGCGCTTTGAAGAGGAGTTAGCGCCCGATGCATTCGCTTACTCCCATTCGCTGCCTGTGGATATTCGGCTCTGGAAACAGGACATCGAGACCAGCCTTGTGCATGTGCGCATGCTCGGCATCAAGGGGATTATCAGCACGCACGAGGCAAATACCCTGATTAGCGCCCTGCTGGAAATCCATGACGAAATTGCGAACGGCAGGTGGATGCCCAGTGCCGAAACGGAAGATATCCACACTGCCATCGAACAACGCCTTTACGAAAAGGTGGGCGCTCTGGCGGGCAAACTGCATACTGGGCGCAGCCGAAATGATCTGGTCGCCACCGACCTGCGCCTCTGGCTCCGCGAGATGGCGCTCAAGCTGGCGAACCACCTCTACTGGCTCTGCGAAACCCTGATGGAAATCGCCGAAGAGCATACCGAAACTCTGCTTCCGGGGCTTACCCATCAACAGCATGCGCAACCTGTCTCGCTGGGGCATCATATGATGGCGCATTGCTGGGCGTTCCTGCGCGATATGGAGCGGCTCTATCAGGCGACCCAGCGCATGAACCTCTGCCCGCTCGGCTCAGGCGCGCTCGCGGGCACCTCGTTCCCCATTGACCGGGAGCTGACCGCGAACGAACTGGGCTTCCACATGCCCACCCCGAACAGTATGGACGCCGTTTCCGACCGCGATTTCGTGGCGGAGTTCCTGTTTGTGGGCGCTATGATGATGCTCCACCTGAGTCGGCTGGCGCAGGAGCTCATTCTCTGGAGCACGCCCGAATACGGCTTCGTGGAACTGGCAGACTCGTACACCACTGGCAGCAGCATGATGCCCCAGAAGAAAAACCCCGATATTGCGGAGCTGATTCGCGGGCGGAGCGCCCTGGCAATCGGGAATCTCACCGGGATGCTGGCGTTGCTCAAGGCGTTGCCGCTGACCTATAATCGCGACCTGCAGGACGACAAGACCCTCCTGTTCCAGACGGTGGACATCCTGTTGCCCTCAGTGCGCCTGATGAGCGCGATGCTGGAGACTGCCGAGTGGAACACCGCGCGCATGCGGGAGGCGCTGCAGGGCGACTTCTCCACTGCCACGGATCTCGCAGACTATCTGGTACGCAAGGGCATGCCGTTTCGGGAGGCGCACCATCTGGTAGGACAAATTGTGCGCGCCTGCATTCAGCAAGGGATTGGGCTGGAGGCAGTGGATTTGGAGTTTCTGCGAAAGTTTTCGCCGCTTTTTGACCCGGATGTTCTGGAAGTGCTGTCGCCCGAAGCGTCCATGCGTGCCCGTACCAGCTATGGGGGCACGGCGCCCGAATCGGTTCGCGCCCAGATTGAGATGGCACGCGCCGCGCTTCAGGTGCTGGAGCAGCGCCTGAGCGATCTGCACACGCCCGTATGAGAGAGGCTTTCCTGCGCTCGGATGCGTGGCGGTTCCGCTGGCTCCCCCTGTTGACGGCAATCGCGGGTGTTATCACGGCTTACTTCTTGCAGGAAGTGCCCCTCTTTCGCCGTCACGCCCTGTTGATTACGCTCCTGATAGGAATTGGCTTTTTCGTACCGCCGATTCGCCACCGCCTGCTCATCCTGTTTGCCTACGGGCTGAGCCTCTACTTTTTGAGCAAGTCGCTTGGCACATGGTTTGGCGCGCCGCTGGGGGAACTGGGGCATGTGGATCAGGTGGCGTGGGTGTTTGTGGGGCTTCTCTGTGGAATCAGCGCTGTGGGGATGGGACAGCGTCATCCTCCCGCGTGGACTGTTTCGGTTCTGCTGGTGGCGCTGGCAATTTACTTTGCAACCTACACCTATTCGGAGCTGCAGCTGGGCAACTGGCTTCAGGTGCTGGCAGGGTTCGGCTTGATGCTGGTGGCGCTGGGGCAAGCAGTGGTTCACTGGGTAGAAAACAGCAAGCCGCCTCAGAGCATGCCTTAGCCGTCCGAAGGCTCACGCTTTTTCAAGCGCTCCAGAAAGGCGCGGATTCGGGCTTCGTGTCCGTGTTCCGTCGGCTCGTAGTAGGGCAGGTTCCAGTCGCCTTCGGGTATGTAGGTTTGCTCCACCCAGCCTTCGGGGAAGTCGTGCGGATAGAGGTAGCCCTCGCCGTGCCCCAGCGCTTTCAGCCCAGGGTGGGGCGCATTCCGCAGGTGCATCGGGATGGGCGTCAGCGGCAGGGTGCGCACATCGTGCAGGGCGCGCCGAAGCGCCACATAGCTGGCGTTGCTTTTCGGGCTGGCGGCGAGATAGGTCGTTACATGCGCCAGAATAATCTGGGCTTCGGGCATGCCGACACGCTCCACCGCCTGCGCCCCTGCCGACGCCACCACCAGCCCCAGCGGGTTCGCGTTCCCCACATCCTCGCTGGCTAAAATCAGCAGGCGGCGCATAATGAAACGCGGGTCTTCGCCTGCCTCCAGCATCCGCGCCAGATAGTGGAGCGCGGCGTCGGGGTCGGAACCACGCACCGACTTGATAAACGCTGAGATGGTGTCGTAGTGATAGTCGCCCTGCTGGTCGTAGCGCACAAACGGCTTCTGCAGGAGCTGCTCAATCACTTCCAGCGTAATCGTGCCGCCTTCAGGGGTTTGCAGGGCGGCGCTCTCCAGCACATTCAGCGCGAGCCGTGCGTCCCCGTTCGCCGTGCGAATCAGATGCGCTCTGGCGTCGGGGGCGAGTTGCAGATGGCGTGCGCCCAGCCCGCGTTCCTCATCTTGCAAGGCGCGGTCAACCAGAATGCCCAGCTCCTCTTCGCTGAGGGGTTTTAGGGTCAGCACCCGCGCTCGCGAGAGCAAAGCGTTGGAGAGGATAAAGAAGGGGTTCTCGGTCGTGGCGCCGACGAGGGTGAAAGTGCCATCCTCCAGATAGCCCAGCAGCGCGTCCTGCTGCGTGCGGTTGAAATGGTGAATCTCGTCCAGCAGAAGCAGGGTAGGTTGCCCGGTGGTGCGTCGCCGCTGGCGGGCGCGCTCGGCTATTTTGCGAATCTCGCTCACCCCGATAGAGACCGCGCTGTGGCTCTCCACGAAGGCGTTGGAGTAGTGTGCAATCAGGTAGGCGAGGCTGGTTTTGCCGCAGCCCGGCGGCGCCCACAAAATCACCGAGCCGAGCGTGCCCTGCTCGATCGCCTGACGCAGGGGCATGCCGGGCGCGAGCAGGTGGGTCTGCCCCACGAACTCCTCGAGCGTGCGGGGGCGCATGCGCGTGGCTAACGGCAGCGCCGTCTGGGGAACTTCACCAAACAAGTCCGCCTGCACGGCATGAGGATACCCGCTGAGGTCTTTTTCGTGTTTGAATCCAGACGGCTGAGCCCCTAATAAACAAAGCCAGCCTTCGCTGGCTATTTTAGCCGACCCAGGTCGGCTTCGTTTCACAGGAACGGCTTCAGCCGTCATGGCACAGGTTCAAAGACGGCACGCCTGTTGCAGGAACCCCTTCCCCTCTGGCGAAAAGCTTTCTTATGCCCTACGAGTATGTGCTTCAAAGCCCGGAGAAGGTGGAAATTCGTTATGAGATTGGGGGCATCGGCTCGCGGGCGCTCGCGGCGGTGCTGGATGACCTGCTGGTGCTGGTAGTGGTCTCCCTGATCGTTGCCGTTATCGCGCTACTGGAAGACTCGTTCCAGACTCTTACAGGGCTGGTCTCGCGCTTCGGAGAGACGCTCACAGGGATTCTGTTCCTGTTTCTGGCATATGTGCTGTGGTTTGCCTACTATATCGGCTTTGAGATTCTCTGGAACGGTCAGACTCCGGGCAAGCGGGCGCTGGGGTTGCGCGTGATGATGCTGGACGGCACGCCCGTGACCCCCTATGCGATTTTCATTCGCGAGCTGGTGCGGATTGTGGACGCGCTCCCTATCTGCGTTCTGGGCTACAATGTGGCGGGGATTCTGGCGTTCTTTAACCCGTATGGTCAGCGGCTGGGCGATATGCTGGCGGGCACTTTCGTGGTGAAGGAGCGGCGTGCGGTTTTGCCAGAGCTGAGCCGCCTGAGCCAGATTCGCACCGAGCCGCACCCGCTGGAGAGTCATCTGCCCCTGCTGCTGGAGGTCAGCCCCAACGAGTATGCCGCGCTTCGGGCGTTTCTGGATCGGCGCGAGTTGCTGATGCCCGAATTCCGCCAGCAGCGCGCGTGGGAGCTCTATCAGCACTTCGCCCAGAAGCTGGGGCTGAACCTGCCGGGCGAGGTGCCCATCGAGGGGATTCTGGAAGCCATCGCCACGCGCTATGCCCGCGAACACGGGCGACTGGAGTGAGCCGATGCGGTTCTTGCTGGCGCCAACCGCCTACAAGGGCACGCTCAGCCCCGTGGAGGCGACCGAAGCGATGGCAGAGGGGATTGCCTCTGTGATCCCCGACGCGGAGTTAGACCGTTGCCCGATTGCGGACGGCGGCACAGGTTGGCTGGAAGTGTGGGCGTTCCACTGCCGCGAACGCGCCGAACGCCACAGAGTGCAAACCCTGGACGCGCTGAACCGCCCGATTGAGGCAGAATGGCTGTTTGTGGAACCTCACTTCGCGATTGTGGAGTCGGCGCAGGCATGCGGTCTGCACCTCCTGTCGCAGGAGGAGCTGGCGCCGCTGGAGGCAACCAGCGCGGGCGTAGGCGTTTTGCTCTGCGAAGCGGCGGCGCATCCGCGCGTGCAGGAAATCTGGCTGGGGCTGGGCGGCGTCGCCAGCACCGACGGCGGGCTGGGCGCGCTCTGCCAGCTGGGGTTTGGGGTCTATGATGCGCTGGGAACGCCCGTGCCGCCGAATGGGAGAGGCTTGCTGACCGCCGAGCGTATTGAGAGACCCGTGCAATCGCCTCTGGGGGGCAAGCGGCTGATGCTCTGCGCTGATGTGGAAAACCCGATGGTGGGCGAGGAAGGCTCGGCGCGGGTCTACGCGCCCCAGAAAGGCGCCACTGCAGAACAGGTCGCCCTGCTGGAACAGGGGTTGGCACGCTGGGCGCACCTGCTGGAGCGTACCTTCGGTGTACCGATTGGCACAACCCGCGGCGCCGGCGCGGCAGGGGGGCTGGCAGGGGGCTTGAGCGCCGCGCTGGGCGCGCCCATCGTCTCCGGAATCGGCTGGCTGATGCGCCACATCGGCTGGAACCAGCGGCTCAGTCAAGCAGATTACCTCTTCACCGGCGAGGGGCAGGTCGATTCCCAAACGCTGATGGGCAAGGGGGTCGGCGTGATGGTGCAGTCCGCCGTCGCGCGGGGCAAACCGGTGTGGATTCTGGCAGGGCGGGCAGGCGAGGGCGCCGAAGCCCTCACACGCCTGCCCGCGGTGCAGGTTGCCACCCTACTGACAGACGCACCCGACCAAACCGCACCGAACACAGCGCTACGCTCCCTCTGCGCCCGGATTGCGCAAAAAATAATTTACTCTGCTCGCCCAGCGGAGGAATAGGGACTTAAGTCCTGTTTTGGGGTCTAAGCAGTAGGAAAAACGCCCCAAACGGGGAACTGGAGAGCCGTTATGCGAATCGCACTAAAGTCAGGATGGGTTTCAGGGAGCTTTTGCCTGTTGCTGTCGGCTTTGATGGCGCAGCCGCAGGCGACGATTCAGGTGAATCTGGAAGATTCGGCAAAGATTCGCGGCATCGTGCGTGTGGTCGCCACCGTGCAGACGGAACTGCTGGTGCAGCGCGTGGAGTTCAGTGTGGATGGCGTGTTGCGCGAGGTGGACGAAAGCACGCCCTACGAATACGAGTGGGATACCCTTCCCGATTCTGAGGGTGAACACACGCTCAAAATCACCGCGGTTCTGGAGGGGAATAAAACCGCTACGAAGCAAATCAAAGTCATTATTGACAACGAGGTAGACAAGGGCGCGGATTATCATTATCAGCAGGCGCGGGAGCAGTTTATTAATGGGCAGTTTGAGAAGGCGATTGAGCATGCGCGGGTGGCGCTCAAGGCAGATTCGGGGCACCGTGAGGCGCGCGTGTTGCTGATTCAGGCGTATCTGCGTCTGGGGCGCGTGCGTGAGGCAGACGAAGCCACCGAAGATCTGGTACGCCTCTACCCCGACTCCGTAGAGGCACAGGAGTTTCGGGTTGCGGCGAGTCTGCGTCGCGCCCGCACTGCCCGCAACGAGCGCCCCCTGATAGAAACCGCGATAGACGCCCAGCACAAGGTAAACCAGCTCCGCCTGAAAGCGCTGGAGAACAACACCACGCCCGACGCAATTGCCCAGCGCGCACGGCTCCAGATTCTGGAAGGCAACGCAAGCGCCGTGATTGGCGACCTGGTGAACCTGACCTTGCGCGAAGACCGCAATACGCGCTATCTGAACCTGCTGGCGTATGCCTACTTACAGGCAGGACGCTGGCGCGATGTGATTGTCACGACCGACACCGCGATACGGCGTCAGGTTGCGGACGACTACACTTACGCCATTCGCGGGCTGGCGGCAGGCATGCTGAACGATGAACGCACGCGCGATCTGGCGTTCGAGCAGGCGGAAAAGATCGACAGAGATTCCAAAGCGCTTCGGGCGGCGCGTGCCTCGCTCGCGATGCTGGATCGGCGCGTTGTAACGGTGTCGCGGCTCGCGGTGCAGGCGCAGGAGCGCAGCGATAACTCGCCACAGGTGGCGTTTATGCGCTACTGGAGCTTCGTGGCGAACCGCGAGTTTGACCGCGCCCGCGACCACTTCTGGCGCGTGCTGGATTTAGACCCCCTCTTTGCGGAAGTCTATGTGTTGCGGGGGCTGGCGAACCTCGCGGACGGCTTGCGCCCCGGCGAGGAAGATTTGCTGAACACGGCGCGCGAATGGTTCGAGCTGGGCGTGCGTGCCCGACCGAACTACGCCCCCGCCCATCTGGGCGTCGCGCTGAGCTATGCGTTCCAGATTTATGTCGCGCGGCGCGATGAGCAGAAACCCGATGAGGCGCTCGCTCAAAAGGCACGCGAGGCGCTGGACAAAGCGCTCGCCATCACGCGCGACACCGCATGGGCGCAGGTCGGCGCGGCGTTCGTGCTGGAGCAGATGGGCAGAGGGCGCGAGGCGGATCAGGCGATGCAGGTCGCCAATCGGCTGGACCCGCGCCGTGTGGGGTCCCTGCGACCGCCTGACCCCAACCGCCTGGTGGAGATTCTGCAGGCGCTGATGTTCGCGCCGATGATTCAGGCGCCCTGACCTGTCAGCGCCACTTCCTGCTCGTACAGCACGCGCGCCTGCTCGTCGGGGAAGTCGCGGTTGCGCTTGTGAAGCACGCGCACAACCGCCTTCTCCGCTTCTGGTGGAACGGGCACACGAATCACGCGCCGCTCACCGGGCTTGAGGCGTGTGTCCGAGCCGTCTATGGCGGTGTTGTCCGCCAGCAGGGTCTGGCGCTTGCTCAGCTCGGTCTCGCCCTTGAAAAAGCGGGTCTCCACAATCACCACCACATATTCGGGTCCTGTGGGCACGGTATGCCCGACCTCCACGCTCTCCATCTTAATCTGGAGCTGGTCTTCACGCGGCGTAATCTCCATCTTGACGCCCTTCTGGAACATGGCAGGCGTGGCGCCTTCGAACTTATGCACGCGCGCCTTGCGAACGGGCATGCCCTCGCCTGTGGCAATCGGGCGCTCCACCACGGGCATATGGCAGTTCACACAGCCGTTGGGGTCTTTGCCCCACGCGCTCTGCTTGTACCAGTCCACCGTGCCGAACACCTCGTGGCATGTGGCGCACATGTCCACCGTGCCGAACTTCTCGTTTTTCACGGTGGGGTGGGCGTCGGTTTTCGTGCCCAGCGTGCCGTGATACGCGCCGTTGGCGTCCTGGTGGCAGCTGATGCAGTCGATACCGTGCGGACGCTCCTCAGCTCGAAGTTCGGGATGCTCCCCGAAGCCTTTCACCAGAATTGGCTCTGGCGCGTGGCACGGAAGGCACATCTTCAGTGAGCGGTTGCGAGAGGTCGCAATAAACGAGTCGCTTTCCCATGCGGCGGCATGGCGCGATTGCGCCCAGTCTTTCGCTTCGTTGGGATGACAGGTCTGGCAGTCGCCGCGCACTTTCGGCAGGTCGTTCTCTATGGGGCAGGATGCAGGCGTCGTTCGCCACGCGAAACCCATCAGCCCCAGCAGCGCAACGCACGACACACCCCAGTTAGAAATCACCTTCATAAGCACTCTAATACGCGCCTATGAAGCCGATTCCTGCTCGATAATCCGCACGCGGTTGCCCTCAATCTTCAGACGCCCCTCTACAAAGAGCCGAATCGCCTCCACATAGGTCGCGTGTTCCACAGGGAGCAGGCGCTCGGCAAGCGTTTCGGGCGTGTCGCCCTCCAGCACGGGGATGGTGCGCTGGAGGATAATGGGACCCGTGTCGTAATGCTCATCTACAAAGTGGACGGTACAGCCTGTTTCTTTCGCGCCGCTTTGCAGAACCGCCTCGTGGACACGCAAGCCGTACATGCCCTTGCCGCCAAACTGGGGCAACAGCGCGGGGTGGATGTTCATAATTCGATACGGGTAGGCTTTGACCACGCGCTCTGGCAGCAGGCGCATATACCCTGCAAGGCAGATGAGGTCAGGTTGCACGCGCTCCAGCACCCACAGCAGGGTGTCGCCATAAGCGGCGTCGTCAGGGAAATCGCGCGGGTTCACAATCATGGTGGGCACGCCCAGCGCCTCGGCTTTGGCGAGTGCGGGCGCGTCGGGGCGCGTGCCCACCACCAGCACCACCTCGCTCTGGGGGATGACGCCCGACTGGCACGCCCGAATAATCGCCTCCATATTCGTACCGCGCCCTTTGCCAGAGACCAGAATCGCGATTCGTGCCATCTTATGCCACCACCCAGAGCGCAATCGCCTGTGCGCTGGTTTCGGTATGCGTGATACTCACGAGCAGTTTGCCCTCGGAAACAACCGTCGCGCTGTAGCCGTGCAGGTGAACCTCAGGCGCGCCCTGTGCATTCGGAAGAATGGCGACTTCCTGCCAGCGCAGGGGGCGCCCCACGGCTTTGGCAATCGCCTCTTTGCACGCCCAGCGCCCTGCGATATGGGGTAGAGGGTTGCGCTTGCGCAAGCAATAAGCGCGCTCTTCGGGGGTGAGGATGCGCTCCACAAACTGCGGGAAACGCTCCCACACCCGTGCAATACGCGCCAGTTCCACACTGTCAATTCCCACTCCGCGAATCACTGGCGGGTTTCTCCTGAAGGGGTGGGGCTTGCCACAGGGGGCTGCCCTCTTTGCTGGCGAACATGGCTTTCGGGTTGCCCTCGGCGTCCAGCAGAATCCATGCGCGGGCGTTGCCTTCGCGGTCGTACAGAAACAGCGCTGGCTCGCCAAACGGCATGCCCAGCTCCGCTCGCACGCGCCCTTCCGAATCGATCAGGCGAAACTGACGGGCGTCCACACGCTCTGCCACCCGCGGCGCCCGCTGCGCCTCCCGCTGCTTAGACGCCAGCACCATCCCGCTCAGAAAGCCAAACAGCCCAACAATCGCAACCAGAATCAGAAGCCGCCAGAACCGTTCCATCGTTCGCATAGCCTCCCGCCCAGATTGTACCTGATGAGAGGCGAACCGAAAAGGGCGAGCGCCTGTCTTAGAGGCTCTCTATAGCAGACGGCGAAAGAGGCTCTGTTCACCCTCAGGGGTGCAGCAGGTCTCAAAAGCAGGAGAAGCAGCTCCGCCCGCTGAGGTATAATACCTCCAGCGATGGAGGAGCCTTTCTCGTTCATTCCGAAAACGCCTGAGCCGGAAGCAGGGGACTCTTCAGAGGCGGTGTTGCCGGAACCGCAGTCGGCGGAGGAGGCGCGCCGCCGTGGCGACCAGCTGATGCGGCTGGGGCGCTATGAAGAGGCGTTCCACTACTACCGCCGCGCTATTGAGATGGATGGCAACAACGCGGCGCACTATATGCATCTGGGCGACGCCTACGCTTATGCCGACCAGCCCGCCCGCGCGCTGGCATACTACCAGCGGGCGATGCGTCTCAACCCTCGCGACCCTGAACCCTACTTCGCGCTGGGCGAAATTTACCGCCGATTTGGACGCTACGACGCCGCGATTGCCCACTTCCGACGGGCGATAGAGTTCGGCGCCGATAACGCCTTCGTACAGTTCAAGTACGCGGAAGTGCTGGCGCTGAGCCAGAAATATCCGCAGGCGGTGGAAGCAGGGCGCCGCGCGGTGAACCACGAACCCAGCAACGGCTTCTACCGATTCTGGCTCGCCGACCTGCTGGAACAGGTAGGCGAAATCGAAGAGGCGATGCAGGAAATGGAGATGGCGACCCTGCTCAACCCCGAAGACGACTATTACCACTTTCGCTATGGGCTGCTGTGTATCCAGAACGAACAATACGAGCAGGCGCTCCGTTCCATCGAGACCGCTCTGCGTCTCCATCCGAACCGCCCGCTGTATCTTTCCCTGCTGGGCGATATCTATCACCTGCTGAATCAGGAGGAGCTGGCGAAGGAAGCCTACCAGATGGCAGGCGAACTGGACAGCTATGAACGCGCCGAACTGAAACGCGCCCGCCAGGCGGCAAAACTCATCCCCCGCGAAGAGCCAGACTGGGACAGTCTCTGAACCCGCTCGCATCAACTCAAGCCCCCATCGCCGTGCCGCTGCTAAAAGCCATGAAGCGTTTCTGATAGCGGCACACACGATCACACCCCCAGAACCTGCTTCTCCCGTAAAACTGGCGCCTGCGGTCTTATAACCCCATAGATACAGGGTTTTGCGCAAATCCCGTATTTTTAGCAGGTCGGACTGTCCGCAATTGGGCGGTTTTTGAGTCTATAATAGGTGGGATAGCCCTGCAGGGCATATCTTCCCAACGAGGAGGTTCGAACCGATATGAGAGGAACACTAACGATGCAGCGCGTTGCGATGGTGGCTTTCCTGACGGCGGGCGTTTCGATGCTCGCGAATGCGCAGATACTGCACCGCCGCAGCTTCAACCTCGTGCCCCTGTTCCCAAGTGGACAGGCGGTTGGAGATGTGGCGTTTGATGGAACCAATCTGTATGTGAGTACATGGCATAGCGGTTCTGGCACGCAAACCGTCTCGCTGGTGCGCCTGGGGAGCCTGAACACGCTGCTCAGCACCCCCAGCGGAGACTGGAACACTTTTGATTGGCGTGTGGATTTGACGCAGGCGGGTAGCTCACGCGACACGCGCCTTGTGTATTACAATAACGCGCTCTACTGGGGCGCAGGATTGGGCGATAGCAACGCCGCCAACACGGGCATCCGCCGCTACGACCTGAGCGGCAACCTGGACACTTCCTGGTCTGGCGACGGCAACCTCTCGCTGAGCGACGCAGGCGCAAGCCGCTACGATACCATTGATATCGACCCCGGCGCGGGCGGTGGACCGACGCTGGCAGTGGGCGTTTTTGGCTCGACAATCGTGCGCCGCTTCAGCCTGACCGACGGCTCTAATGCAGGGAATGCGGGTCCCATAGGTGGGCAGACCTCTACACGCGACTACGCTTTCGCGCCTAACGGCGACCTGTATGTGCGCACGCAGGGGCGCGTGTCCAAAGCAACTCGCGTGGACGATACGACCTTCAACACCCCTGTGGATCTGGCGACATGGAGCGAAGGCACGCTGGCGCAGGCGTTTGTGGCGTACATCCCCGTCTCGCAATATTTCGGGCATCTGTCGGATCTCGTGCTGTATAACCAGCGCGTGTCGGGGCAGAACAAGGTGTTCATCATCCAGCCCGATGGCACCGTGGTCGGCGAGCTGACCGGCTCCGAAGACACAGGTGAAGAGGGCTACAACGAGGTCGCCTTCGACAACACCTTCCTGAACGCCAGCTGGGGCTTCGCCGACGGCAAGTTCTATATCTTCGTGGTCAAGGGCGGCACAGGAGCGGCGGCTTATGGCGACCGCCTCGACATCTACGAGGTCGTGCCCGAACCGGCGAGCATGCTTGCGCTCGGCACGGGCTTGGTGAGCCTGCTCGCCCTGCGCCGCCGCAAGCGGTAAACGCACACCGAAACGCGCCATTCTGGGGCAGGGGCACTGGCTCCTGCCCCTTTTGCGCGGTATACTTTCGCCGGGCACGATGCACGCGGCTCGGCTTTTTGTGAATATCGCGCAACTGGTTACCCCCACGCGACTGGGGGCGCATCGGGGCGTGGAACATCGGCAGGTTCAGGTTATCCCCGATGCGGCAATCGCGGTTCAGGACGGGCACATCGCCTGGGTGGGTGCGCGCACGGAGTGGGGGGGCACGGCGGACGAAGTGATAGACCTTGGCGGGCGCGCTGTCGTGCCTGCCCTGACCGACCCCCACACCCATGCTGTGTGGGCAGGCGACCGACTGGACGATTTTGAGGCGCGCCTGCAGGGAGCCACCTACGAGCAGATTCTCGCGCGGGGCGGCGGAATTTATCACACCATCCACCACACCGCGCAAGCCAGCCTTGAGGAACTCGTCGCTCTCGCGCTGCCCCGCCTGAAGTGCCTGATCCGTTCCGGTGCGACCACAATAGAGGTCAAATCGGGCTACGGGCTGACCCCTGAAGCGGAACTCAAGATGCTGAAAGCCATCCCGCAGCTGCAGGTGCGCCTCCACCCCATTACGCTGAAGCCGACTCTGCTAATTCATGTGCCCCCTCGCACAGGGCGGGAGGCGTATCTGCACACGGTTTGCCGCCAGCTCATCCCCGAAGTCGCCCAGCAGGGGCTGGCAGAGGCAGTGGATGTGTTTGTAGAGCGCGAGGCGTTCACCGTGCAGGAAGCAGAACAGATTCTGGGGAGCGCGCGCCAGCACGGGCTGGCAATCAAACTGCACGCCGATCAATTTCACGCGCTGGGTGGGGTGGAGCTGGGCGTGCGGCTGGGCGCGCTCTCGGTAGACCATCTGGAAGCCTCAGGCGAAGCACAAATTCGCGCCTTAGCCCGAAGCCAGACCATCGGGGTGATCCTGCCCGGAGTGAACCTCCACCTGGGGCTGTCTCCTGCTCCAGCACGGGCGCTGATAGAGGCAGGGGGAGCGGTTGCGATCGGAACCGACCTCAACCCCGGCTCCAGCCCGCTCTTTTCGATTCAACAGGCGATGGCGCTGGCGACCCGCCTGCATCGCCTGACCCCTGCCGAAGCGCTGATTGCCAGCACCGTGAACGCCGCCGCGGCAATCGGGCTGACCGACCGGGGGGCGTTAATCCCCAACGCCCGCGCCGACTTTCTGGTGTTACAAAGCGCCGACTGGCGCGATTTATCCTACACCCTCGGTGCGAACCCTGTCCATTCTGTCTGGTGCGAGGGCGTTTTGATCGAGCAGGTATAATAGCCAGCATGACCCGCCAAGCCTTCGATGCGGAACTGAACGCACTGGAAACTAAAGTGCTGGCGATGGCGAGCATCGTGGAATCGATGGTCGCGGACGCCGTCGAGGCGCTCCAGCGGCGCGACATGGCGCGCGCCGAGCAGGTCATCAAACGCGATGATGAAGTCGACGAAATGGATGTCGATATCGAAGCCCACTGCCTGCGCATGATTGCACTCCAGCAGCCCGCAGGGCGCGACCTGCGCATTATCGGCACTGTAATGAAGATGATTACCGACATCGAACGCATCGGCGACTACGCTGTAGACATCGCCAAAGCGGTACGCAAGATTTATCAGGACCACCACGAACCGCCAGAGGTGGACATCCCGCGTCTTTCGAATGTTGCGCGGCGCATGCTTCTGGACGCGATTGAAGCCTTCGTGAAGCGCGATTTGCAACTGGCGTTGCAGGTGTGCGAAAACGACGATAACGCCGACGCCGTGTACCGCCAGATTCGTTCGCAACTGCAGGAGATTATGCGTCAGCATCCCGAACAGGTGGTGCCCGCCTCGTGGCTGCTGCTGATTGCGCACTATCTGGAACGGATTGCGGACCATGTAACGAACATTGCGGAGCGCGTGTGGTTTATGGAGACGGGCAGACTGGAGCATCTGGTGAAACGCCACAAGAGTGGCACGCTGGACGAGGCGTACGCGGAGGCTGCCCAGCACGCCAGCGAACAGGAGCATGGCGAACGCGAATCCGCTCTCTGAACGCTGGCACGCCCTGCAGGAGCGCATCGCCCGCGCCTGCGCCCAGTCGGGACGCGACCCCCAGAGTCTGCGAATCGTCGCCGTGTCCAAAGGCGTGCCCCCAGAGCGCATACAGCACGCTTACGCTCTGGGCATCCGCGATTTCGGCGAAAACTACTGGCAGGAAGCCCGCGAAAAAATCCCCCTTCTGCCCGATGATATCCGCTGGCATTTTATCGGGCACCTGCAGACCAACAAGGTGAAGTATGTGGTGGGGCGTTTTGCGCTGATTCAGAGCGTGGATCGCGCGGAATTGTTGCAGGAGATTCAACAACGCGCGTTGAAATTGGGGATTGTGCAGCCCGTGCTGATTGAAGTGCGCCTTTCCGAGGGACCGACGCGGGCGGGAGCGCCTGTAGCGCAGACGCCTGCGCTGGTGGAACAGGCGCTTCAGATGCCGAATATCGCTCTGCAGGGGCTAATGGGGCTGGCGCCCTACACCGAGCAGGAAGCGCCCATCCGCCGGGCGTTTCAAACCCTGCGAGCGCTATTCGAGCAACTGCCTGAAGCAAACCGCCTGTGGCTCTCGATGGGCATGAGCCACGACTTCGAGATTGCTATTCAGGAGGGCGCGACCATGCTCCGAATCGGCACGGCGCTGTTTGGAGAACGCCACGAACAGGGAGGTTGACCATGAAACATCACTACCCGTACGAGGACGAAGGCTACGAGCAGGCTCGCCCCTCGCTGTGGGCACGGCTCAAAGGCTGGGTCTCCGCAGGCGCCGAAGAAGACGAGGACGACCCCACCCCTGCACCCCGCACGGATACGACCGTGCGCTATCGACGGTTCCATGCGTATCACATCGCGATTCGGCGCGAGGTGCAGAGCCTTGAGGACGCGCGACTCGCAGCGGACGGCTTGAAAGAGGGGATTCAGCAGATTCTGAACCTCGCTTCAGCGCCGCAGGGCGTGCGCGAGCGGATTGTTGACTTTCTGAACGGCGTGGTCTACGCGATTGAGGGCAGCGTGGAGAAAGTGAGCGAGCATGTGTTCGTCTACGCGCCGCCTCAAGCGATTATCGACGCGCCGACCGCGATACCGCGCTCCCGAACCGACGATTAACGCCCGGAGTCGTTCCCGACTTTCGGGCGCTCCAGCCCGTACTTGAGCATGAGCCGCTCGAAATCGCGGGCGCTCATCAGCCGTATCTGGATGTTGGGGTAGAGCGCACGCAACATCGCAATCTTGCGTCGCTTGCGCCGATTGATGTTCGCGCGACGCACGGTCAGCTCAATATAGAGATCATAGTCGGGGAGATAGAAGTCGGGCGTGAACGACTCCTTGGGGTTGCCGTTCTCGTCGGTCTGAAGCACAAAGGTGCGCGGTTCATACTCCCAGCGGATTTTATAGTAATCCAGCAGGCGTGCGAACGCCTCCTCGCTGGGATGCACGAACGCCACCGTCGCCTTGCGACTTCGCACCGATCCGTTGTGCCTCCTGTGCTTATTATACCCGATTTTGCAGAAACAAGTGCCGAGCCACTGCAAAGAATCGTCGCGGGGCGCCGTGCCCAAACCCAAATACACGAGGCGCGGGCTATTCAAATCAGGTACACTCTTACAGGGATGACGCAATCAATGGAACTCTCCGCAAGCCAGCAGAGAGCGCCCTCGGCAGTCGTGCTGCTTTCGGGCGGGCAGGATAGCACGACCTGCCTCTACTGGGCGAAACGGCATTTTGAGAAAGTCTACGCGCTCACCTTTGACTACGGGCAGCGACACCGAATTGAGCTGGACGCCGCACGCACGGTGGCGCAGATGGCGGGGGTGGCGCATCACTTGATTTTGCGCGTTTGCGAGCTGGAACAGCTGGGCGGCTCGGCGCTACTGAGCGACATCCCGATTCAGGAGACGGGCGGGCGGGGCAACCTGCCCAACACCTTCGTGCCCGGGCGCAACCTGCTCTTTCTGGTGCTGGCAGCCGCATGGGCGTATCAGCTGGAATGCCACCATCTGGTGGGTGGCATGTGCCAGACCGACTATTCGGGCTATCCCGACTGCCGCCGCGCCACCATCGACGCGCTGGAGCAAGCCATCCGGCTGGGCATGGAGTGGGACATCACGATTCACACTCCGCTGATGTTCCTCACCAAAGCCGAGAGCGTGAAGTTAGCAATAGAAGTGGGCGCGCTGGAGGCGTTAGCCTACTCGCACACCTGCTATGAAGGTCGGTTCCCCCCATGTGGGCAGTGTCCTGCCTGTCGTCTGCGCGCCAGGGGCTTTGAGGAAGCAGGCATCGAAGACCCGCTGATAGTGCGCGCACGCTCTACAATCAGCTCGCCCCAATCTTAATGCTCATGGTGGTGATAGACCCCCACCGCGTGCCCGTAGACCTCCTCTAAGAGGGGCATCTGCAAAACTTCTGCAGGGGTTCCTTCGCACACCAGTCTGTGGTGGATGCAGACCACGCGCGTGGCGTAGCGGCTCACGATGCTCAAATCGTGCGAGACGATCAGCGTGCCCACCTGACGCTCCGTGCGCAGGTGTTCCACGAGGTCGTAAAAATGGAGGCGCGTGCCCACATCAATCCCCGTGGCAGGCTCGTCCAGCAGCAACAGTTTCGGCTCCTGCGCTAAAGCGCACGCAATCACCACGCGTTGCATCTCGCCCCCAGAGAGCGCCCGCACGGGCTTGTCAAGCAGATGTACGGCGTCCACCGCTTCCAGCACCGCAATCAGGCGCGCGCGTTTCTGGTAGGCATCGCCCAGAATCGCCCGCAGCAGCTCGCTCACCAGCAGGGGCATCGTGCGGTCAAACTGGAGCGCCTGCGGCACATAGCCAATCTGGGCGCGGTCAGCGCGGGTCAGCTGATGCGGCGCCTTCCCCAGCACCCGCACCTGTCCTGACTGGTAGGGCACCAGCCCCAGCAGCACGCGCAACAGCGTGGTCTTCCCTGCGCCGTTAGGACCGATCAGGGCGACGGTCTCTTGCGGGAACAGGCGGAGGTGAACCCCTTCCAGAATGGGGCGCCCATCTAACTGCACCCGCAGGTCAGCGACTTCAATCAGAGGGGTCATTATTCTCCCAGAATCTGCACATGCACCGTGCGCTGGCGGGGGCGTGTGTCGAAGTCCACCAGCACAATCTGTTGCCAGGTGCCAATCACCATCTGTCCGTTCACGATTGGCACGGTGAGCGAGGGTCCCAGTAGCGAGGCACGGATGTGGGAGTGTCCGTTATCGTCTTTCCAGCGTGCTTCGTGGGCGTAGAAATCGTCGCGTGGGGCGATTCGCTCCATCACCCGCGCCATATCCTGCGCCAGCCCCGGCTCGTACTCGATGGTCGTCACGGCAGCGGTGGAGCCGACCACAAACACCGTTGCGATTCCGTTCAGCACGCCGCTCTCCAGAATCGCCTGTTCCACCTGCCCTGTGATATCGAGCATATCATCGTTACCCCGCGTGGACACCGTGAAACGCGACGAATGCACCATTGCGTTATATTGTACCCCAGCGGAGTGGCTTTGACTCCCTGTTTAGTTCCTTCTGCGCCAAACTCTTTTCGCTGCCACCCCTGCGTCGGTGCAAAACTGCAGGGCGTGCCTATTGCTCGCCTGCCCGCGATAGGACCTCGTTGATAATCTGATCGCTCAGGAAGAAACCTCTTTCTCTCAGGGTATTGAGGTAGTCCTTCACCGTAGGGATGGCTCCAATTCGCTTCAGCGCTAACAGATGCCCGAGCGTTCCGCGAGTTTTCAGTCCCAACCGCTGTGCCACTTTACGCCCCCTGTAGTCGTCCATTAGTACAAGGGCGATTCCCGACTCTAACGCGAGGGCGATTACCTCAGCTTCGCCCCCTCCAGCAGCGGCTTCGATTGCCACGGCGAGGGTCGCGTTAGATACTTGGGCGCGCTGTAGCCCTTGAATTGATGAAACGGCAGATATCTCGTACTCGCTTGCCCCAGCGCAAAACTCCTCCCAGACCCGGTTGGGAACCAGCACCCTCGAATAGAGCGCCTCAAGGGTTTCGAGGAGTTCCAACCACTGCAGGGCAATCAGGAACGAGGTATCGGCGACCGCCTCTACCTTTCTTGTATCTGCCATTCTATCGATTCTATATCGTGAGCCAGCTCATCGGGAGGGTAGTTGATGACAGGCAGCCCCATGCCTGCCAGAAAGGGGATAAACTCCCGCACGGGCATATCCGCCAGTTCAGCGGCTTGAGCAAGGGTAAGGATGTTGCGCGTATACAGGTACGCAGCGAGGGTGCGACGCGCTTCCCTACTCAGCGTTTCAGGAGAATAGCCCGCCAGTTCCAATGTTGTCTTCAGATGTTCAGGGATTTGCACATCCAGTGATAGAGCCATCACACTGATTATACCCCAAAAGCGTTCAACTTACGGCTCTCAGCGCGCTTTCTGAAGGAGAGAGGCAATTCGCCGTGCGCACCAGCCGAAGACGCTTCCTCGTGGATCTGGGAGCGCTACTTTGCTGCTTCGCCCCATCGGGTATACTCATGGGCGCATCTCGTACCGCGCCTGACGCGCTGGGGTGCCCTCAGGGAACGAGGGTGGAAAGCGCGGATGACGGCGCGGGCGGAAATCAACCCTGAGGAGGTCTTATATGGCACAACTGACAATGCGGGAACTGCTGGAAGCAGGGGTGCATTTCGGGCACCCTACACGCAAGTGGCATCCCAACATGAAGAAGTATATCTACGGCGCACGCAACGGCATCCACATCATCGACCTGCATAAGACCGTCGAGATGTTCGAGATTGCCCAGCGCGCCGTGAAGGACATCGTGAACTCAGGCGGACATATCCTGTTCGTCGGCACCAAGAAGCAGGCGCGCGACGCCATCAAAGAAGCGGCACTCCGCAGCCGCCAGTACTACATCACCCACCGCTGGCTCGGCGGCACGCTCACCAACTTCCGCACCATCCAGTCGCGCGTCCGACGCCTCAAAGAACTGGAACGCATGATTCAGGAAGGGGAGCTGGATCGCATCCCCAAAAAAGAGGCGGCGAAACTGCGCAAAGAGTACGAGAAACTGGAACGCAACCTCGGCGGGATCAAGGACATGCCCGGACTGCCCTCCGCGCTCTTTATCGTAGACCTCAAAGAGGAACACACCGCCGTTGCGGAGGCGAACCGATTGGGCATCACCACAATCGCTATTGTGGACACCAACTGCGACCCCGACGAGGTGGACTACCCCATCCCGGGCAACGATGACGCGATTCGCGCCATCCGCCTGATTGCGGGGCGCATCGCCGAGGCGATTATCGAAGAGAAGCAATTAGAGTGGCAAGGCGCAGAAGTGGTTGAGGAGATTCCCACCGTCGAGGAAGAGGCGCCGCTCTCGCCAGAACAGATTGCCGAGTACGGCAAGATGTTCGGCGAGGAGATAGAAGCGGAATCGCCTGCCTCGAACCCCAGCGAAGAGGTCGTGGACCGCGAGTGGGAGCTGATGCGCCGACACCGACTGGAAGACTTAGAGGAGGATTACCGATGAGCATCACACCGCAGATGATTAAGGAACTGCGCGACGAGACCGGCGCAGGGTTTATGGATTGTAAGCAAGCGTTAGAACAGGCTGGCGGCGACATGGAGGAGGCGCGCAAAATCCTCCGCCAGAAAGGCGCCGTGATTGCCACCAAACGCGCCAGCAAAGAGGTCAACCAGGGCGTGATTGCCGGCAAGGTCAGCGCCGACGGACGCACAGGCGTGCTGATTGACCTGCGCTGTGAGACCGACTTCGTGGCACGCAACGAGGAGTTTCTGGCGCTCGCCGAGGAACTGCTTCAGGCGGTCGAGGCGTTCGGGCAGGAAGGGCAACTGGAGACTCTGCTCCAGCAGCCTGCGCCCAGCGACTCCAGCCTCACCCTCGAAAAACGCATCGAGCTGGTGATGGGCAAGACGGGTGAGCGCGTCGCCCTGCAAAACTACGCGATTGCCCGCGTGCCCGAAGGCGCGAACGGCGTGGTGGATGTCTACATCCATCACAACAAGATGGTCGGCGTGATGGTGGTGCTGACTGGCTCCGCCGATACCGAAACCCTGCGCCAGCTGGCGCACGAGGTCGCCATCCAGATTGCGTGGAGTACGCCGACCTACATCAGCAAAGACGAAATCCCGCAAGAGGAGCTTCAGAAGGAGCTGGAGATTGAGAAACAGCGCGCCCTGAACGAGGGCAAGCCCGAACAGGTCGCCGAGAACATCGCGCGCGGGCGCGTCCAGAAAGGCTATATCCAGAAGGTCGCCCTGCTGGAGCAGCCCTACTATCGCGATGAGTCGAAGACCATCGGCGCGCTGCTGAAAGAGAAAGGCGCCGACATCACCGTTCAGCGATTCGTGCGGCTGGAAGTCGGCAGCGCATAAGGAGGGAACTATGGCAAATATCGGCAAAGTCGTACAGGTAATGGGTCCCGTCGTGGATGTGCGTTTCTCCGATGGGGAGCTGCCCGCTATCTACAACGCGATTGTCATCAAGGATGAGGCGCGCGGGATTAACTTGACCTGCGAGGTCGCTCAGCACCTGGGCGACGACATCGTGCGCACAATTGCGCTCTCCTCAACCGATGGGCTGGTGCGCGGCATGCCCGCAATTGACACAGGCGCGCCGATTACTGTGCCCGTCGGGCGCGAGACGCTCGGACGCCTGTTCAACCTGCTGGGCGAGCCGATTGATGAGCGCGGTCCCGTGAACGCTACCCGCCGCGCGCCCATTCACAAACCCGCGCCCTCGCTTGAAGAGCAGAATGTGCGCACGGAGATTCTGGAAACGGGACTGAAGGTCATTGACCTGCTCTGTCCGTTCAACAAAGGCGGTAAGATCGGACTGTTCGGCGGCGCAGGGCTGGGCAAGACCGTGTTGATTCAGGAGCTCATCCGCAATATCGCGACGGAACACCAGGGCGTGTCGGTGTTCGCGGGCGTGGGCGAGCGCACGCGCGAGGGCAACGACCTCTATCTGGAGATGAACGAGACGGGGGTTATTAATCAGACCGTGCTGGTGTTCGGGCAGATGAACGAGCCGCCCGGCGCACGCCTGCGCGTCGGACTGACTGCCCTCACGATGGCGGAATATTTCCGCGACGAAGAGGGGCAGGATGTGCTGGTGTTCATCGACAACATCTTCCGCTTCGTGCAGGCAGGCGCAGAGGTGTCGGCGCTGTTAGGACGCATGCCCTCCGCCGTAGGCTACCAGCCCACTCTGGCAACTGAGATGGGTGAGCTGCAGGAGCGCATCACCTCTACCAAGCGCGGTTCCATTACCTCCGTGCAAGCCATCTATGTGCCTGCCGACGACCCGACCGACCCGGCGCCTGCCACGACCTTCTCGCACCTGGACGCCTATGTGTATCTGGAGCGCCGTATCGCCGAGAAGGGGATTTATCCTGCCGTAGACCCGCTCGCCTCCACCTCCAAGAATCTGGACCCCGCGATTGTGGGCGAGGAACACTATCAGGTGGCGCGAAGCGTGCAGCAGATCCTCCAGCGCTATCGCGACCTGCAGGATATTATCGCCATTCTCGGCATCGACGAGCTGTCGGATGAGGATAAGCTCATCGTGGCGCGCGCCCGCAAGATCGAGCGCTTCCTGTCGCAGCCGTTCTTCCTCGCCGAGAAGTTCACGGGCAACCCCGGGCGCTATGTACGCATCGCCGACACTGTGCGCAGCTTCAAGATGATTGTGAACGGCGAGGTGGACGACCTGCCGGAGCAGGCGTTCTACATGTGCGGCACGATTGAGGATGTGTTCGAGAAGGCGAAGCGCCTGCAAGAGGGAGTGGCATAATGCGCGAGTTTCTGCTCTCGATTGTCAGCCCTGACAGGACAGTGCTGGAAGAGCGGGTGGTGCATGTGCGCCTGCCGGGCGCAGAAGGCTACTTCGGCGTGATGGCAGGGCACGCACCGTTTTTCACCGCGCTCCAATATGGCGTGGGCGAGTATCGTCGTGCCGATGGCGTGTCGCGCAAGTTCACAGTGCTGGGCGGCTTCGCCGAGGTGCTGCCCGACCGCACCATTGTGCTGGCGGACGCCGCGGAACTGGCGGAGGAGATTGACCCCGACCGCGCCCGTGTCGCGTTCCGCCGCGCGATGGAACTGCTCCAGCAACCGCTCTCGGAAGAGGAGCTGGCGGAGGCGAAGCTCGCGCTGGAACGCGCCAAGGCACGCCTGCGCGCAATTGGAGAACAGGTCTAACACGCGCCCCCCCTGAGGTTCAGGGGGGCACACCCCAATCACGATGGCACTTCCCAGATGGCTCAAGATTGCGCTGGGCGTCGGCGCAGGGATTGCGGGCGCGAACTGGTTCCTGCGCAGGGTCTGGTTCTATCGCGACCCCCAGCGCACTCCGCCCACTGACCCCGACCTGATTCTGGCGCCATGCGACGGCAAGGTGGTCTACATCCGCCCCGTGTCGGCAGAAGGAACCGTGTTTGCCGAAAAGCTGGGGCGCCCTATCCCCATCACCGAAATCACCCGCGCCGATTGGGAAGGAGTCTCCCCCGAAGGCTGGCTGATTGGAATCTACATGAGTCCGCTGGATGTGCATTACAACTACGCCCCGATTGCGGGCGTCGTGCGCAAAATTGTCTACACCCCCGCGAAAGCGAACCTGCCGATGGTGGATTTGTGGGAATATGTGAGCATGGCGTGGCTGCGTCGGGCGGTGGATTTGCTGGGCAAACGCTATCATCTGGAAAACGAGCGCCAGACCGTCTTTCTGGAAAACGAGCGCGTGCGCGTGGTGATGGTGGAAATCGCCGATAAGTTCGTGAACAAGATTACGACCTACATCCGCGAGGGCGAGCAGGTGCGTGCAGGGCAGAAGGTGTCGTTTATAGAGCGCGGGAGTCAGGTAGACCTGCTAATTTTCTCGCGTGCAGTGGAGATTCTCACGCACACGGGGGCGCAGGTGTATGGGGGTCTCACGCCCGTGGCGCGGCTGAAGGGCTGACTACCGTTTGCGAAAGCGCCCCATTCGGGCATAGAGGTAGCCCGCGACGAGTCCCACCAGCAAGCCGCCCAGCACGGGCGCGAGCGGTCCCGTCCAGCGCAGGGCGTACAGCAGATATGCCGCCCCCACAGAGAGCACAACCGCAACCCCGACAGCAGTGATGAGGATCGCGCGCAACTCCCGCACAGCGCGCTGCTGGAGCGTTTCCAGCCGTTCAAAATCGGCGTCGCCATTCTGCAGGTAGCGCGTCATCTCGCGCACTTCCGAGACCAGCAGTTCCGCGCCCGTCTCCGAGAGCAGGCGGCGTGAAGCGAGTTCGAAGGTGATATCCACCAGGGTTTCCGCGCCCCAGCCCTGTACTTTGGCTTCGATGCGCATCCAGATTCGGCGCGGGTCCAGGTGCAGACCCGTCTCGCCGCGCTGGAGGCTCAGCGTGGGCGCCTCTTCCAGCGTGCGGAAGCCGATACGCTCAAAGTAGCGCCGGATGCGCTGGCGCACCTCCTCCTCTGGCTGCCGCACCGAGCCAGACCATCGGAACTTCATGCGCTCTTTTCTCCGAGTTTGGCGGATTGGGGCGGCGTTTTGGCGCGTTTCTGGGGACGCCAGAGCCGTCGGCGCAGGTGAGCCGGCACGCGCCGCACCTGATGGCAGTTGCGACACCGCGCCTCGTAGTGGTCTTCCGCGCCCACCAGAATGGTCGGCTCGTCCCACGCGGCAGGACGACCGTCCACCAATCGCTGTGTGTGGCTGGCAGGGCGCCCGCACACCACACAGATCGCGCGGAGCTTGACCACCTCATCGGCAACCGCCATCAGCTGCGGCATAATCCCGAACGGCTGACGCCGAAAGTCCTGATCCAGCCCCGCGGCAATCACGGTTTTGCCCGCATCCGCCAGCTCCACACACAGGCGCACCAGTTTCTCGTCGAAAAACTGGGCTTCTTCAATCGCCACCACCTCAGTGTCGGGTTCCAGCAGGTTGAGAATCTCCTGTGTGTTGCGCACGGGCACGGCATCAATCTGCACGCCGTTATGCGTGGCGACGGCGGAGTGATGGAACCGATCATCGAGGGCATGTTTGAAGACCTGAATCTTTTTGCGTGCGTACATCGCACGGCGCACCAGCCGAATCAGCTCCTCCGACTTGCCCGCGAACATGCTCCCGCAAATCACAATCAGCTGCCCCAGCGGTTTCATGGCTCCCGCTGGGGTGATTCGCTGGGGCAAGAGGGATTCCTGCCCCCTAACATCCGCTACCGAAGTGGAACAGCACCATCAGCAGGTCGGCGTCATCCACAACGGCGTCGCAGTTCAGGTCGGCGTTCAAGCCGCGCCCTGTCGCACCGAACTGGAACAGCACTTGCAGGAGATCGGCATCGTCCACACAGCCGTTGCAGTCCACATCGCCGGGCAGGCAGCCGCCCGTGTCCAGCAAGAACGGGAAGGTACGGTTGTCGCTAAGACGCTTCACCTCGCCCACAAGATAACGCCCGTCTGGGCTGACATCCCGCACTGTCCAGTATGCATATCCGTCAGGCAGGGCGCAGGGAAACACTTCGTGCAGGTCCTGGAAGCCGTCCTGCACGCTCCAGCGGAACGGCACAATCACTGTGGGGCTACTGGTAGGGCGGTAGTAGCCGTAAACCGTGCCATCGTCGGCGATAGCTGTGGCGAAAACATAGTCATAAGGCGGCACAATCGTGTAGGTCGTGCCCGTGGGTATTTCCCACACATACGCCACATTGAGCGTGTTGCCCGGGCGCAAAAGCAGATAGCGTTCGTTGTGGGACACCCGGACGACGCGCGCGTCCAGGGGGGCACCCTGCTCTACCAGCGTTTCCACCGCGCAGAGGTCGGTCGAGCGAGCAGGGATGGGAATGCCGTCCTCCAGAACCCCGTAGAGGGTCTCACCGTCGGGCGAGACGACCATCCCGCTGAGGCGACGATGGATGTCCAGCCCCTCGCCTTCACGCCAGAGGAACCACACCTGCCCGGAGTTGCCCTGAATCGTGCCGACAACCGTTCTGCCGTCGGCGCTGAGAGAACGCGGTTGAGGCGCGCGGTTGCGATTGCGCGGATACAAATCCACAAACTGCCCCGTCTGTCGATTCCACAGGTAGCCGAAGGGGTTGCCCACCACAGCGACGATGGAGCCGTCCGCGCTGACCCCGCCCACGCCTGTTGCTGTCGAACTGACCGAACCCGACACAAAGCTGGGGATAAAATGCACCTGCCCGTTTGCCCAGTAGACGCCGTAGAAATTCCAGCTGTCGCGTACTGTGCCCACCACAATTGAGCCGTTGTGCGCCACATAATACGGCACGCCCCCGTAAAACCCATCCGGCGTCGGCAAAAGGGTAAGGCGCTGAGCGCTGGCAAGCCCAAAAACCATTCCCAGAGCCGTCAACAGAGCATATCGCATCGTCAGCCCTCCTTATCGTCCATTTGTGTCCAGCAGGTAGGCGTATCGAACTGTGCCGAACCACGCCGCGCCCGCAATGTAGCGCCCATCGGCGGAGAGGGCGTATGCGCCGTCCAGCACCACGCCGCCGAGGTAGGGCGCGAAAGTGGTGTTGAGGTTCTCCACGCCGTCCAGAAAGCCGTTTTCGCGCTTCCAGCGGATGGCGCCTACACTCCGTTGTGCGCCGACCAGAATGCGCCCATCATCGCTGATAGCATATGCGCTGCCATAGCCGCCGTTCGGCGCGCTTCCCAAGGAAATCACACCGCACGGATCCATATACAAAATCTGGTCGTTCGGCGCGCTTCCACCGCCGTAGCGTCCGTCGGTTGAGAGCGCCCAAACACCCGCAGGCAGCTGCTCCACGCCCCGCGCCAGAGTGAAACGGAACCCATACGCCGTGCCCAGCAGCCCGAACATGATTCCTGTGCGTGTAATCCCGTTTATCTGGGTGATAGAAGCGGGGGCATAGTGGAACACGCCATCCAGCCAGTAGCACCCCTTTGTTTCGCTCACCAGGTAGTTCGCGGCGATAATCCTGCCGTCGCCCGAAACGCCCTGAACCGTGATATTTTGCACCCCAGAAGGATAAGAAAGGAACTGATAAGTGAACCCGCTGCCCTGTCGGCGCCACACAATCGGCTCCCACTGATTGTTGAGCGCGACACTACCCACTACTGTGTTGCCGTCTTCCGAGACGCCGCGCGCCATCACGGATTGCGCGCCTGGCGGCAGTGGCAGGGGCACTTCTCCTGTCTGGCGCGTCCACCAGAAAGCGTAGGGGAAGTTGAGGCGTGGAGAGTACCCCACCAGCACCCGCGCGTCCGAAGTCATCGCAGCAACCTGCGTGTCTGGGCGCGTGGAGACCTGAGTCAGAGTCTGCACCCAGCCCGGTACAGCCGCCATAGCCAGGCTCAAAACCATCCACCATCGTTGCAAGCGCAACACCTCCTTTCTACAGGGTTTAATTAGACGATGATTTTGGATCAGCGTGCCGACTCCCTGCCACTTTACCACCCTTTTTTCGTCTAACTGGGCGACGGAGGTTTGTGGTGAATGCGAAAGAGAGATGGGCACAGGTTCGTTGTCGCTCTTCTAATTTTGCTGGCAGGCGTGAGCGCCCACGCCCAGAGCAGCGCGTATAAAGCCGTCCTGCGCTGGGTGCAGCCGACTCTGTATCCGCTCCATCTGGCGGTGAACGAGTCGGGCACGCACGCAGCCGTGCGAGTGGGCTACAACCTCGTGGGCTGGCTGAATCTGAACACAGGCGTGGTGGAGCGCATAATTCCCACGCGCCGATTCCCCCTCGTGGCGATTGAGCTGCGCCAGAACCGCCTGCTGATTGCAGACCAGACGCATCCCACGACGGGAGCGCGCCCGACGAGCCAGATTGCGCTCTGGGATGTCGCTTCGTGGCAGCCGATTCGGGTGATTGGCGTGAATGCGTCGCTTGTGAGCGCGACGCTTTCCCGCAGCGGCGACTATGTGGCGGCAGTGGGACGCGACCGCGTGGTGCGCGTGTGGCGCGTTTCAGATGGGGCGCTGGTAATGCAGGCGGCGCAGGCGTTCGTACCCACTGCGGTGGCGTTTACGGCGGATGAGACGCGCATCGTCACCTCTGACGCCTACGGCTATTTGCGGATGTGGAGCCTTTCGGGCGCGTATCTGGGGCAAACACGCATCGCGTGGACGGGCGCCCAGCGGCTGGCGAACTCGCCCGACGGCAACTGGCTGATTCTGGGCATGCCCAACACCGAAAGCCGCGCGTTGGGCTTCTCATGGCAGGCAGGAACAGTCGCATGGTACGCGCCCTACAATGGCGGCGTAACAGGGATTGCTTTCGCGCCGAATGCTGTGTTCATCGGCGCAACGGACGCGAACATCTATCAGCACGACCTCGCCACCGGGCAGCGCCTGACACAGTTCAACACCCGCACCAGCGTCCAGTCGCTGGGTATCGCGGGCAATCACAGCGTGCTGGTGGCAGGGTGCTTCCACTTCCCCTTTCTGGGTAACTTCCCGTTCAACCTCTTTTCGGACTACAATCTCGCGCTGGTGGAGGTGTGGTCGCCGAGCGGTGCGCGCTTGCGCCAGTTTTACGGCGACCTGACGCGCCCGATGGCGGTGGACGCATCCGAAAACGGCGTACATCTTGCGGCAGGCGATTTTGAAGGCAACCTTTACCTCATAAACAAATCCACCGGCGCTATCGTCAATCGCTTTGCGGCGCATTCGGATCAGGTGGGAAGCGTCGCGCTTTCGGCAAGCGGGCGCTACCTCGCCTCGTGTGACATGTATGAGGCGAAGCTCTGGGATGTGCAGAACCCTGCCAGCCCCGTGTTGCTTTACACTTTCGCGTCGCCTGAGCCAGGTATCACGCAGGTACGCCTCTCGCCTGATGAGCAGACGCTCGCCGTGGTGTCGCGTTCGGGGATTTTCGTGCTGGAGCGGGCAACGGGCGCGTTGCTCTTCTCCATCGCGGGCGGCGAGGAAGAGCGCTTCGCTCCCGAATGCGCCGCGTTCAGCCCCGATAGCCAGACGCTCGCCGTTGGAGGACGAATGAACAGCGTCTTCTTCTACGACGCGAACACAGGTAGCCTCGTTGGGCAGATTGAAACCGCCAGTGATGCCCACGACTTACGCTATGCGTCGGATGCCTCCCGACTGCTGATTGTAGAAAGCAGCAGGGTGCGGGTGGTAGACCTCAGTTCGGGCGCCGATGTCGCAAGCTACGAATCTACGGTAGAAGAGGCGCGGTTTGCCCTGAACGACACGATGCTCACCGTCCTGCGTGCGGGGAACACTTATCTGTGGGATTTTTCCAGCGAAACAGAACTCAGTCGGGCGATTATCCCATTCGATTCAGAGCTGCTGGCGTACAGCGACATGGCAACCGGGTCAGGTGGGCGAGTCTTTTACACTTCATTCGCCAATCACGGGATTGCGGCGTGGGTTTTGACCCGTCGCGCGGATGTGAACGGCGACGGCTGCGTGGACGACGCCGACCTGCTGGAAGTGTTGTTCGCGTTCGGGAGTGCAGGCAGCATGCCTGCCGATGTGAACGAAGATAGCGTTGTAGACGACGCCGACCTGCTGGAGGTGTTGTTTAACTTCGGGAACTGCTAAGAAAAATCCACAGTCTAAAACACAGCAATCCTGCGGGGACACCCCAAAGTAGAGGAGGTTAACGATGCGCACTCTGAGAAGGCAATGGTTCGGTGTTGTTTTAGTGGCTCTTTTGCTGAGTGTTGTCGTACCGACTCTGGTCGCCCAGATTCGCGATGACGAAGCGATATGCGCCCAGCGTATCCGCAATCTCACGACAGCGTTTGCGATGTACCTTCAGGACTACGATGAGATCATGCCCCTGGCATTTGGTCGCGATCGGTCTGGAACATGGCTCTATCAGTATGCGCATCCTGTTCCGCACGACTGGCGTACCGCTCAATCGGGGTGGCGTGATGCGTTCGCTTCGATGTGGGCAAATGCGCTTATTCCGTATCTGCGACACCCTCATGAGAATATGCACTGTCCCACCGCGATTGCGCGAAAGCTTTCAAGCGTGAGCGATTATGCCAACCCCTTGCGACGCCCCCTCAAGGTTTCGTATACCTACAACGGTCTGCTCCACCAACTTGTGATGGCGCGAGTCGAGCATCCCGCCACCGTGCCCGCTTTCTGGGAAGGCTTGGGGCGGTCTTATCTCGTGGGATTTGCTCTCAGTAACCCGAGACTGAATTGCTCGGACCCTGCGGCTGAATGCCGATATGCGCCGCGCCGTTCCGAGCCGCCGTACTGTCCGCTTACGGGCACCATGCTAACTCCAGACTCCCTGTGGATTCATCCCAGAGGGGTCACGATGGCTTTCGTGGATACCCATGTGCGGTGGCGTCGACTGGGATTGGTAACTTCGCCCAACGACACGAACCCCGAATACGACCCTTACACAGGCTACAACAGTTCGGGTGTGCCGAGCAACTTCTGGTGGGATGGCTGTTATCCCCTTGTATTCCGCCCATACTGAGGAGGTGGCATCATGCGTACTCTGATGGTGTGCTTAGTGGTTTGTAGTGTGATAGGAGTTGCTTCAAGCCAGCTGGCTACACGATGGTATCGACTGTATGGCGCTGAAAACTACGAGACGGTGCTGAAAGACTTACAATACAGTGCTGGCGTCCTGTACGGGCTGACAAGTTTGTATCAGCCCACAGGCGATGACGCAATTAGCCTTGTGCGCTACACTCTTGGCGGCGCGCTGGTGGATGTACGCCCCTACGGGTTTGCCAACGGCGCGCAGGAAGACGCCTTCGGTGTTGTACCGCTCCCGAACGGAGAGAGCCTGGTGGTGTGCGCCCTCTCCGAACCTGCATGGGGAAGCAACGGACCGCTCCCAGAGCGCACCACGATTGTCTACTATCCTGCTGGGGGATACGCGCTCGCAGAAAGGCGTGCGCTGGGTGTACCCGCTGCTTTGACCTTCAACGGCGAAACGCTCTATATCGGCTTCAACACCCACCTGCGCCAGTTTGGCTACCACGCCGTAGACCCTTCCACCCTGACGGTGCAGACCACGACAATAACAGGTAGCGACGGCTACCTGCTGGGCATTGCGTGGTCTCCTGCAAGCGGGGTTGTGCTGAACGGCTGGAACGGGAGCGCCACGGGGCGCAAGGGGTTCTACTGGCAAAGCGATACCTTCACCTTTCTGGACGACCCCTTCGGGTTCGTGCTTCACGCCCTGCCACTGGAGAGCCAGCTGGTGTACTCGTGGGGAAGCGCTGATGAGGCGGCAGCGTGTATGTTCGGTCCCGCGGGAATTGAAGGCGACAAGGTGCTGTTGAAATCAGGCGGTAATTTTCTGTACGCCCTTGCTCTGTCTGACTCTGGCAACGCGCTTCTGATACGCTTGAACACGGAGACCCTTGCACGCGAGTGGGAAACCCCCTTACAGGACCTTTATCTCACCGACTGGAGCATCGACGCCGCGGGGAATGTTTACCTGCTGAGGCTGGGAACCCTGATAAAGGTTCGAGCCGATGGCACAATCGCGTGGCAAGCCCCCGTTCCTGTCCCTGAAGAACTTGTTCGCGAGGGGTGGTGGGTTGCATTTTCCCGACTGGCTCTTGTCGATAGTGGGCGTTTCGCGATAGGGGGCGTTGCCAACGACTTCACCGAGAGCCATCGAATGCGCCACGCCTTTGTGCTGCTCGTGGCACTTGCGGGCGACACCAACGGTGACGGATGCGTGGATGACACAGACCTGGTGAATGTCCTCTTCGCCTTTGGCAGCGATGAACCCAACGCAGACCTCAACGATGACGGCATCGTAGACGACGCCGACCTGCTGGAAGTGCTGTTCAACTTCGGGAACTGCTGAAGGCATGCTGTTGCTGGGGTACAACGGGGGACAGGGCACAGGCTCCTTCCCCCTGTTTTTTACCCTCCTTTAATGCATGTGGGGTATCATGGCGTTTGACTGAAAGGTCATTAGAAGGAGGTTCTGCATGCGACGGAGCGGCTGGCTATGGGTGTTCTGGGCGGTTCTCAGCATTGCGCTGGCGCACGACCACGGCAAACCCCTGAAGCCGATTCCCATCCCACCGAAAGGCACGGCGGAGGCGGTTCGGGCGGCAGAGTCCGATTTGCCGGGCGGCGCAAAAGCGGAGGGCAGAGCAGGCGATTTTGTGCTGCGCAATCATGAGGCGACTTTTGTGATTGCGGGCGCACGGCGCACTTCGGGTTATTCGTTGTACGGGGGGCGCCTGCTGGATGCGGTTCGGAATGCAGGCGGGCACGACGCCGATATGCTCGGCGAGATGTTTCTGGCAGTGATGGACGCGCGGGGACTCACCAACGCGCGCCTGCTGAAAGCGGTTTCCGTGCGTGTGGAATCGGAAGGGGGTGAGGGCAAGCCCGCGATTGTGCGCGCCGAGATGGTGGATGAGCGCTTCCCGATTGTGGATCAGGCGCTTCGCACACCCAGCCAGCCGATAGGGGTTCACGCCACGCTCACCTACACGCTCAATCCCGATAGCCCCACTCTGCAGATTGAATGCCAGCTGCAGAATGCCACCTCCAGCCCCCAGCGCTATACGCTCATGCTGGGCTGGGTTCAGGGCGATGGGATGGTAATGTTTCTCCCGCCGTTCGGGAGCGCGAGCCATGCGTTTCGGTTCGCGGGTCCGCCCGCGCTGGGGCTGTTGCAAACGCTTCGGGGCGCCATCCCGTTTGTGGCGAATGTCGGCTCGCGCCTGGCGTATGGTGTCTACCTCACAGAGGGCGTCTTCACTCAGGTACAGAAGGTGCAGGACATCTATCTCGTTCCGCTCGTGATGAATGCGCCTGTAGAGCCGCAACACACGCTCACCGTGCGCTGGGCGTTCACTGTCTCAGAAGGCGAGCTGGAAACCATTCGGCGCGAGTGGCGTCGGCATCAGAACACGCAGGCAGAGCTGGTTACCCTGCGCGGGCGCGTGATTGACAACACGGGCAAGCCCCTCCCCGACGCGCGGGTCTATCTGATGAACGGCTCGGACGAATTTGTTACGCTTGCCACGACCGATGAGCTGGGGCGTTTCACCGCGCAGCTGACGCCGGGCGCCTATCAGGGGATGGCGTTTGCGGATCATCATAGCCCGCGCGCTTTTCGAGTGGAGGCTCCCGCCAGCGAAACGCCCATCATTACGCTGGAGGCGCCCGCTTTGCTCCAGATTCGCGCCCTGAACGAACGCCGACGCCCCGAACCTGTCGCCGTCGTGTTCGAACGGCTGGAATCGGCGAGCGTTCCGAAGCCTGAGCGTGTGCGATTCGGCGAAGAGGGCAACTTCGGACGCTTCGAACGCACCTACTTCAGCCTCACAGGCGACGAAACGCTCCCGGTGGAGCCGGGCAAGTATCGCATCACGCTCACGCGCGGCTTTGAATATGAGGTTGCCCAGCAGGAGCTCACGCTGGTTTCTGGCGAAACGACCCTCCTTGAGGCAATCCTGAAACATACCGCCCCGATGCCGGGCTATCTGGCGGGCGATTTCCATGTGCATGCCCTGCCCTCGCCCGATTCCCACGACCCGCTGGCGGATAAGGTGAAGGCGTATATTGCCTGCGGCGTGCATATCCTGACCGCCACCGACCACGACATCAACACCGACTTCAGCCCTGTGATTCGCCAGCTGAAAGCGGAGAACCGCATCGTGTCCATCGTGGGCACGGAGATTACGCCCGTCTGGCCGCTGGGACACTTTAATGCCTACCCCCAGCGCTATGACCCGAACCTGCCCAATAACGGCGCGGTCTCGTGGTATGATCTGGGTGCGAAGGAGATTTTTGAGGCGGCGCGTAAAAACTACGACGGCGATGTGATTGTGCAGGTGAACCATCCCCGTGCGCCCACGATGGGTTATTTTGCCTATGTGGGCTTTGACCCCAAAACCGGCGAAATCAAACGCGCCGAAGAGTTTTCCGACGCTTTTGACGCAATAGAGGTCTTCAACGGCGATAACCCCAGCGGCGCAGAGCTCGTGATGCAGGACTGGTACTACTTCCTGAATCAGGGCAAGCGCTATCTGGCGATTGGCAACACCGACAGCCACCACGCTTATCGGCTTCAGCCGGGCTATCCGCGCACTTACATCTACTTTGGACATCGCGACCCGCGCCGCGTGACGCCCGCGAACCTCACCGCGACCATGCGACAGGGCAATCTCGTGGTGTGCGGCGGACCGATGCTCACTTTTTACGCCCAGGAGAACCGAAGCCGTGTACCGATTGGGGGCACGGTGCGCGTGAAGAGCGACACGCTCACGCTGGTGGCAGAGGTGCGCGCGCCCTCGTGGATTCGCACAAACAAATTGCAGGTGGTGGTGAACGGGCAGGTGGTGAAAGAGGTTGTGCTGAACCAGCCCGAAAACGCGCCGCTGAACTATCGGGGCACGATTCAGGTGCCTCTGCCGCCTGATGCGCCCAGAGGCTGGGTGATTCTGATTGCTCGTGGCGAGAAGTTCACGGCGCTTTATGGGGCGTACCCGCTTTCGTTCACCAACCCGCTCTACTGGGAGCGCGAGTAGAGGCATGTGGCTCTGGTGCGTGCTAAGCGTGCTGCTGATTCAGGGCGCCATTTTGCTGTGGCACTGGTTTTATTGGCGCGCCCAAACGAAGGGATAGGGTATCCTACAGGCGATGCTAACGAACGAGGAGCGTCGCGTAGGGATCTATCACGGAGCGCATCAGCCGATTGACCCCGCCTCCGTGACGCCCGATACCCCGCTGGAGGCGTTGAATCTTAATTGGCGCGAAAAAGACTTGCCTGAGCGTGTCCGCACGCGCCATGTGCATCGGTTGCACCCATATCTGGGCAAGTTCATCCCGCAGCTGGTGGAGGTCTTCCTGCGCAAATATTTCCAGCCCGGTCAGACCGTGTTAGACCCATTCGTCGGCTCTGGGACAACACTGGTGCAGGCGAATGAGCTGGGCATACACGCTGTGGGTTATGATGTGTCTGCCTTCAATGTGATGTTGTGTCGCGCTAAAACGGAAGTTTACGACCTCTCCCGTATGCGGTGGGAAGTGTTCGACGCATTGGCACAAACCGAACGCCTGCTAACACGGCGGAACAGTCAGCTCTCGTTACTGGGGGAGGTAGAACCGTGCGTTTTGGAAGTGGATTCGCCTCGCTCCGACTATTTAAGGATGTGGTACGCGCCGCAGGCGCTCCGCGAGCTGCTGACTTATCGCTCCGTCATAGAGCAGGGGGACTATCTTTACAAGGATTTATTGCGGGTCATCCTCTCGCGCTCGGCACGATCCGCTCGCCTGACGCCCCATTACGACCTGGATTTCCCCAAGAAACCGCAAACCGAGCCGTACTGGTGCTATAAACACCGGCGCGTCTGCGAGCCGACAACCGAAGCCCTTAAGTTTCTGAAGCGCTATAGCGAGGACACGGTTCGGCGCGTTGCTGAGTTTGCTTATGTACGCACGAACGCTCGTGTCGAGATTCACCACGCAGATAGCCGCGAGGCTTGCTTCCCGCCAGTGGACGGTATCATCACCAGTCCCCCCTATGTAGGGCTTATTGATTACCATGACCAGCATGCGTATGCCTACCACCTGCTGAATCTTCCCGATTTAAGCGTGCGCGAGATTGGCGCCGCCTCGAATGGCGCGTCGGAACGGGCAAAGGCTCAATATATGGCAGATATTGCGGCTGTTTTCCGCCGTGCGCTGGAGGTTATGCCCTCTAACGCGCCGATTATTGTTGTCGCTAACGATAAGCACAACCTTTATCCAGAGATTGCCCGCCAGCTCGATGTCGTGGAAGAGGGCGTGCTTCACCGTCATGTTAATCGGCGTACAGGGAGACGCTCAACGGAGTTTTTCGAGTCGGTTTTCATCTGGAGGAAACGCTGATGGCAGGTGGAGACCCTATCAACTACAAGACACAGGAACAGATCAAGAGTTATCTTCGCAAGTTTATTGAAAAGTTGCTCTCGGAAACAAAAGGAGATGACAAAAAGGTCTCGCACGATTCTACTGCGAATAAAGCCACACTGAAGCCATTCCATGCAGCAGTGCTTCCTGCTCCTCTACGGGGCATCAGCGAGCTTGAGAGGAAGTTCAGCACCCGATTAGGCAGCACTTTTGAGCAGTGCGCCCTGTTCATCGCCCGACAGTACCATCGGGACGCCAGACGCAACCACAAAATTTCAGCGCAGGTAAGCAAGGAAGCGATTGATGCCATTGATGCTCAGGTAAGAAACTTTGAGAGAATGGCAACCAAGGGTCAGAGACTGGCGTTTGCTGATATGGTCAACTCGGTGCTGGCAGCGGGTGCCAGTAGCGCTACACAGTTTCTCGAAGCAACTGCGGATATTTATATTCTCACGCACAACGGTAACGAACTATTCTTCGAGATCAAGTCACCGCAGCCGAACAAAGGGCAGTGTTTGGAGGTTACCCAGCGATTGCTGCGCATCCACCTGATTAAAGGGAAACCCCGTCCCGAAGTCCAGGCGTACTTTGCGCTTCCGTATAACCCGTATGGACATTCGCGCGAGGACTATCAGTGGAACTATGCGAAAAACTATGCCCCTTTTGAGGATGCTGTGCTGATTGGAGCAGAATTCTGGAACCTGATAGGCGGCGAGGGAACTTACGAGGCGCTCCTCGCAATCTACGAAGAGGTCGGGCGAGAGTTTGAGCAGAAGATATTGCAAACTTTCGGGATCAGGTCCTCCTCATAGTCCCCCCTTCCCATACCGCCAGCTCACCCCTACCGCCACCACAAGCAACCCCAGCCCCACAGGGAGCGTTACAGGAAGCGTGTGATGGAACCACAGAATGCTCAAGGGCGCCATTGGGAGTCCGAGCAGCGCCAACCCCATGCCGAGAAGCCCCCACAGCACGGCGTTGACACCCCCGAAGATGCTCAAAATCAGCCCAGTACCGACCCCTATCGCCAGACAGATGCTCAGCGCAATCCCAAGCGGTACGAAAAGGTGAGGTTTTCGCGCCAGTTGGACGCCCACCACGATAGCGCTTGGTATTGCCGCCAGCAGACCAGACCCACCCCCGATAAAGAAGACGAGCATATACTGACCATCGCGCAACATATTCGGGTCTTCCAGCATGGAAAGCCCATGCAGCAGGAGCGCGCTGCTCTCCACCCCTGCCACCAGTGCCAACAGCACCCCCAGCAAAATCTGCACCCCGTGAGGCATACCTGACAGCACAGTTTAAAGAATACCCGATATAGCAGGAAAAAGAGATTCTGTGAGCAAACGATTCCCCTCAGGAGGGCACAGCGATGCATGTTGTGAATGCGCCGCAGAATCGTTTGCGGGGCGGCTTGCCCAAAGTCGGGATTCGCCCCACGATAGATGGGCGTCGGCAGGGCGTGCGCGAGAGCATGGAAGCCCACACGATGGCGATGGCGCACGCCGTCGCGAAACTGATTACCGAAAATCTGCGCCATGCCTGCGGGCTACCCGTGGAGTGCGTGATTGCCGACACCTGCATCGGCGGAATCGCCGAAGCGATTGCCTGCGAAGAGAAGTTCGAGCGCGAAGGAGTGGGGGTCAGCCTCACCGTGTCGCGCAGCTGGTGCTACGGCTACGAGACGATGGACATCCACCCCACGCGCCCCAAAGCCGTGTGGGGCTTCAACGGCACGGAGCGCCCCGGCGCGGTCTACCTCGCCGCGGTGATGGCAGCGCACGCGAATAAGGGGCTGCCCGCCTTCAGCATCTACGGGCGCGATGTGCAGGACGCCGACGACCTCACCATCCCGCCCGATGTCGCCGAACGAATCCTGCAGTTCGTGCAGGCAGGAATCGCCGTCGCCACCATGCGCGAGAAGACCTATGTGTCGATGGGCAATGTCTCGATGGGCATCGTCGGCTCACTGGTGGACCAGAACTTCCTGCAGCAGTATCTGGGCATGCGCACGATGACCGTGGATATGGTGGAGTTCGTGCGCCGTATGGAGCGCGGAATCTACGACAAAGACGAATACGAACGCGCCCTGCGCTGGGTCAAAACCCACTGCAAAGAAGGCAAAGACTACAACCCGCCCGAAAAGCAGATGAGCCGCGCCGAAAAAGACCGCGCGTGGGAAATCAGTGTCCAGATGGCGCTAATTGCCCGCGACCTGATGGTGGGCAACCCGAAACTCGCTGAGATGGGCTACGAGGAAGAGGCGCTCGGCTTCAACGGCATCGCGGGCGGCTTTCAGGGACAACGCCAGTGGACTGACCACCTGCCCAACGGCGACTTTATGGAGGCGATCCTCTGCTCCAGCTTTGACTGGAATGGCATCCGCCAGCCGTATATTCTGGCGACGGAGAACGACTACCTGAACGGCGTCTGCATGCTGTTCGGGCACCTGCTAACGGGCGGTGCGCAAATTTTCGCCGATGTGCGCACCTACTGGTCGCCTGACGCCGTAAAGCGTGTCGCGGGCTACACCCTGCCCGACGAGGCTTCAGAAGGGTTCCTGCACCTGATCAACTCGGGACCCGCGGCGCTGGATGGCACAGGCGAGCAGACGCTCGACGGTAAGCCCGCCATCAAGCCATGGTGGCAGGTGACGCCAGAAGAGGTGGAGCGCTGTCTGCAGGCGACCACATGGCACTGCGCGATGCTGGAGTATTTCCGCGGCGGAGGCTGGAGCACGCGCTTCCGCACGCGCGGCGGCATGCCCGCCACCATGTTCCGCCTGAACCTCGTGGAGGGGCTGGGTCCCGTGATGCAGATTGCCGAAGGCTACACGATTGAGCTGCCCGACGCGGTTCACACGATTCTGGACGAGCGCACGAACCCCACCTGGCCCACCACATGGTTTGTGCCGCGCACGACAGGGCACGGTGCGTTTCGGGATGTCTACACGGTGATGGCGCACTGGGGCGCGAACCACTGCGTGCTGAGCTATGGGCATATCGGGCATGCGCTCATCACGCTCTGCTCGATGTTGCGCATCCCCGTGGCGATGCACAATGTGCCCTCAGAACGCATCTTCCGCCCGCACCAGTGGGGCATGTTCGGCACGACAGAGTCGGAGAGCGCGGATTTTCGGGCGTGCCAGGCATACGGTCCGCTATACCGATAGGGGGCTACGGCGCGTTGGGGCGCACGGCGAGCGTCTTTTCGTGGGTGTAGAGCGCAAAACCCGACGGCGCGCCTTTCGGCTTGCGCACATACTTGCGCAGGGTGTAGTCCACCTCCACGATATGCGCGTGTCGGTCGGCGCTGTTCTGGGCGGCGAGTTTCGCGGCGAACTCTAAGGTGCGTCGGGGCACGCGCTCAGGTTGATTGTTCGTGCGGATAATCACATGCGCTCCTGTGCCTGCACGCACATGGAGCCACCAATCGTTGGGGCGCGCCACGCGGGTCAGCAGGTAGTCGTTCGCTTCGGCGTTTTCGCCCACCAGCACCTGATAGCCGTCGGGGCTGAGATGCACGCGGATGCGGTGTCCTTCAAAGGGGTCTTTCTCGGCGCGTTTGGCGGGGTGCAGCGGGGCAGTTTCGCGCAGCCAGCCGCGCGCTCGGGCTTCTTCCAGAATCGGGCGCAGGTCGGTCTCGGTGTGCGCGTTTTCGGTGCGTTCCAACGCGAGGCGCAACGCCTCCGCTTCCTCGCTCAGTATGCCGTAGCGCTGTGCCAGCTCGTTTTGATGCTCACGGGCGCGGCGCGCTTTCTGAAAATAGCGCTCGGCGTTCTCCACCACGCTTCGGGTGGGGTCTATCGGGATTTCAATCGTGGGCATATCGGGGTGCGTGTAGTCAGGGGCAAGCAGTTTCGTGGCGTCTGGCTCCAGCGTATGTCCGAAGGCGAGAATCAGCTCCCCAAACAGTTGCCAGCGGTCGGCGTGGAGACCCTCTTCGAGGGCGCGTTCAATCTCTTCCAGAGCGCGCTGGCGTGCCTGAAGCGCTTTGCGCAGGGCGGGCAGGAGGGTATTGCGCAAGGCGTCCATGCGGGCGTGGCGAATGCGCTCGTCGAACACGGTCTCCCACGCGCTGTTGAGGCTCTGACGCGGGTGCTGCCACGCGGGGGGAAACTGCAGGGTTGGGAAAGGGTAGGCGCCTATCGCCCGATGGGTGTTGGGGTCGCGTATGACCACAGGCTCCCAGCGTGCGTGGCGCAGGCGTTCCACCCATGCCAACAGGCTCTCAAAACCGCCTTCGGCGACGGCGTTCAGTTCCTGCGCTGTGAAGCCGCTCAAGCCCTCCAGATATGCCTGCCAGTCGCCCTCCGCCTGCTCCCAGAGGGCGCGCCATTCGGCATCGCTCAGCGTCAGCGGGTTGCGCAGACCCTCCACGCGCGTCGGAGGCAACTGATACCGCTCCGCCGAACGGATGGGGCGCACCGCACTCTGCTTAGGTGAAACCCACTTAATCGCGCTCTGAATCAGCCCCGACGGGTTCACCAGAATGATGTTGGAGTGCTTGCCCATCAGCTCCACCATCAGGCGGTATTCGCCCTCGCGCGTGCGCACATGCAGGCTCACGATGCGGTCAAACCCGATCTGCTCGATCTGGGTGAGGGTTCCGCCCTCTATGTGCTTGCGCAGGCTCTGCAGAAACGGGGGCGGCGTGGGCGCGTTCGGCGGGCGTTTGCTGACCCTATGGAGCCGCGCGAACTGGGCATCGGCAGAAATCAGCAGATAATGTTCGCGGCGCTGAGCGTAGACCTCCAGCACCACCGTGAGTGGCTCAGGCTGGCGGATGTCCTGAATTCGTCCCCCCACCAGCGGCTGGCACTCGGTCAGCACCGCATACAGGTTCAGACTGTCAAACGGGATATTTTTCGGTGTCGCCACCGCTTATGCCCCCTCGTGCGGCTCGCTCCAATCGCCGACCGAAAGCACCTCCTCCTCCAGCCAGACGCCGAACTGCTCATACACACGCTGTTTCACGAAGTCGGCGAGTTTGCGGAAATCCGTGGCGGTTGCCCATCCCCGATTAATCAGAAAGTTGGCGTGTTTGCGCGAGACGCACGCGCCGCCAACGGTGTAGCCTTTCAGCCCGCACGCCTCTATCAGAAAGCCTGCAGGCACGACGCCCACTTCACGCAGTGGCTTTGGCAGCTGAGGCAGGCGCTCGGCTAACTCGTAAGAGTAGACATTTTTGAAGAAACTGCCCGCCGACGATTCGGGCGGTTGCTTCTCGATGCGCTGGCGCTGCAGTTCGCGCGCGCGAGCCAGAATCTTCAGGCGCTGGTCGGGCTGCAGACGCAACTTCACGCTCAGCAGGGCGGTAGGCGGCGCGTTCGGACGGCGCAGTTTGCTATCACGATAGGAAAACTCCATCCAGTCGGGCGAAACCCACTGCCGACGCCCCTCCGACACCAGCTCAATTGCGATTAACAGGTCGGCAATATTGTGGCGATACGCGCCTGCGTTGGAGACCAGCGCGCCGCCTAATGTGCCCGGAATCCCGACGGCGAACTCCAGCCCGCTCAAGCCCGCGCGCGCCGTCTTCAAAAACAGCTCCTGAAATGCAATCCCCGTCTGGGCGTAGGTCTCCTCGCCAATCTCGGCGCGGTCGCAGGCGTTATACAGCACCACCGCCGGGATGCCGCGGTCGCTGACCAGAATGTTGCTCCCGTGCCCCATAATAAAGGTGGGCACGCCGTGCTGCTGACACCATTCGGCGATTCGGGCGAACTCGTCGATATGGCGCACCCGATAAAAAAGCGCCGCGGGACCGCCCACGCGCAGGGTGGTGTGGCGGCGCATCGGCTCCGAACGGCGGATTGGCTCCGAGCAAAGCGGCGTCAGCGACTCTAAAACCGCATCCCAGCTCATCCAACCGCGCGCAGCACTTTGCCCGCCTTCAAACAGCGCGTACACACCTTGATACGGCGCACTGTCTTCCCGCCGTTCACATAGGCGCGGACGGTCTGCAAATTCGGCGCCCACTGCCGATTCGTCTTTGGGGCACGATAGCGCCACTGACCCGAATGGCGGTGCTGAATATTGTGCCCGAACATCGGACCTTTTCCACAGATTTCGCAAACGCGTGCCATTTCCTTATTTGCCTCCTGTTTGCAACCCCACATTGTACCCCAAACCCGCGCGAAGTTGCATGCCCCTGCGCTCCGTGTCCCTTCTCTGGGAGAGTGAACAGGAATGCGACAGACCCTGATTCGATGGCTCTGGCAAGCGCTGCGCCCTTCGGTAGAGAAATGGCTGAACGAGCGCGCTCTGCGTCTGCCGCGCGCCCAGCGGGAAGCAATTGCGCACCGTTTTCAGGTGCCCGCCGAACTGGTGGAGCAACTCGAAAACGCCCTGCGCCAGATTGTGCTGTATCAACTGGAGCGGTGGGAGCCATGATGGACTGGATGCAGTTCGCAACCGTGGTCAGCATGCTCATCGGCTGGACGCTGCTATTGACACGCCAGATTCTGACCCGCATGGACAAGCTGGTGGAATCTGCCCGCGAGCAGGAGCAGACCGTGACCGACGAGTTCATCGCCTATCTGCGTGAGAGCGTGCATCGCACAGAAGAGTCCTACGAGCGCATGGAGCAGACCCTGCACGAGATTCGCGAAGTGCTGCTGAGCCTGCGCCACACGCTCCACCAGTGGCTGGACTCGCATAAGCCCTGAGGAGGTGCGCCATGATTACGGTTCAGCGTGAGGATGTGAAGCGCAAACTGCGCCTGAGCGGCACCGCCTACGATAGCGATATTGACGCGCTGATCGACGAGATGGTGCCCGCAATCCGATATGCGATAGACCCCGTGTATCTGCAATCGCCCGACCCCGATTTGCTGGCATTGTTGAATCTGGGCGCGCTGGAGCTGGTGGCGGGCGAGATGAGCGCCACCCTCTGGCGCGAGGTGGGCGCGTGGGTCGGCTTTCGGCTCGGCTGGCTCCAGATTACGCCCGCCTACTTCCCGCCGAACCCGTTAGACCCGTCGGGACTCAAAGCGCAGGGCTATGCCCGACTCGCGCCCTACCTGCGCCGCAACGCGCGATTGCAGTTCATCGTCCGACAGCCTCGCGACTCAGAAGAGGAGGCATAGCCGATGCAGATTGGTCAACTGGTGCGCCACTGGTTTCAGCGTTACGGGGAGCCGTTTCAGGTGGGCGGGCAGAGCTTTTATGGGCTGTTCTCGCCCCCGCCGCCAGAGCTGCTGGAGTGGTTTTTCTCTCCAACCGAGCGCGCGAGCTTGCCCTACCCCGTCTGGATGCTCGCTCACCTGCCCGATGTGTTGCTTCTGCCCGACGACACTTTCCTGTGGCGCGGTACGGCTTATCGTGTCTACAAAGCGCTGGAATACCGCATCGGCACAGAGCCAATTTACCGCCTTGTGATTGTGGGGGCAATATGAGGGGGTTTTAGTAGGGGCGAGGCGTGCCTCGCCCCTACCAGAGACGCCTTAAAGGGGTAGGTTTTTTGAGAGGGACGCCGGCTTATGCGCTCCCGGAGCATGTTGGGGAACGCCCCCGCCTTGACGGCTGAAGCCGTTCCTACGAGACGAAGCCGACCTGCGTCGGCTGATAAAGCCAGCGGAGGCTGGCTTTGTTTCTTAGGAACGGCTTCAGCCGTCCCGTTCAGCGGTGATTTTTCGAACACCCTCCCTCTTGATTTTTCCCCGTGCCAATTGGGTATACTGTATAGGCACGGCGACCGTAGCTCAGTCGGTTAGAGCGCCTGACTGTGGCTCAGGAGGTCGTGGGTTCGAATCCCATCGGTCGCCCCAGCATGGGCCGTTAGCTCAGTTGGTAGAGCAGCTGACTCTTAATCAGCGGGTCGCAGGTTCGAGTCCTGCACGGCCCACCACTTGTAAGCGTCGGGGCGTGGCGCAGTATGGTTAGCGCGCTACCATGGGGTGGTAGAGGTCCCCGGTTCGAGTCCGGGCGCCCCGACCATTTCACTCTTGCGCCCGTAGCTCAGCGGACCAGAGCACCAGACTTCGGATCTGGGGGTCGGGGGTTCGAATCCCTCCGGGCGCGCCAGCACGGAGAGGTGCCGGAGCGGCTGAACGGGCCCGACTCGAAATCGGGAACCCTCCCAAAAGGGGGGTCGTGGGTTCGAATCCCACCCTCTCCGCCATCACAACGATGTTCTGGACCGACACACACTGCCATCTGAATCACCCCGACCTCCTGAGCGAGTGGGAGGCTGTTGTGGCACGCGCCCAGCAGGGGGGTGTGCAACGCTTTGTGGTGGTGGGCTACGACCTCGAAAGCAGCCAGCGCGCGGTACAACTCGCTGAACAGCACCCCAGCCTCTATGCGACAGTCGGCATTCATCCCCACGACGCGGCACAGTGGAACCCCGCCACCCACCAGCAACTCGCTGAACTGTGTCAACACCCGCGCGTGGTGGCAATCGGTGAAATTGGGCTCGATTTCTATCGCGACCTCTCGCCCCGTGAGGTGCAATATGAAGCGTTCCACGCCCAGATGACCCTCGCCCAGACACTCCAGCTGCCTGTGGTGATTCACTGTCGCGAGGCGTATGACCCGCTGCTGGAGGTGCTGGCGCAATACCCTTCGGTGCGGGGCGTGTTGCACTGTTTTTCGGGCACAGAGACGCATGCCCGCCGCGGGCTGGAACTGGGCTACTGGCTGGGGATTGGCGGCGTGATAACTTTTCGGAGCGCCGAATCGCTCCGCGCGATTGTGCGCGAGACGCCTCGCGATCGCATCGTACTGGAGACCGACGCCCCTTACCTTGCGCCACACCCCTATCGGGGCAAGCGCAACGAGCCTGCCTACATTCCCTTAATCGCCCAGCAGCTCGCCGCCCTGTGGGAAATGCCCCTTGACGCCCTTGCTGAACTGACAGAGCGAAATGTGCGCCAGCTTTTTCCTCGCATCACACACGCTCCGTAGCAGGTACACTTAACGCCAGCATGACATTGCGTGCAGAGGGGCTGCGTCGCGCCTATCGCAAGCGCGTGGTGGTGCGCGATGTGAGCCTGGAAGTGGCGCGGGGCGAGGTCGTGGGGCTGCTGGGTCCCAACGGCGCAGGCAAGACGACCACCTTTTATATGGTGGTGGGGCTGATTCGCCCGCACGGAGGGCGCGTGTTTCTGGGGGAGCAGGATATCACCCGCCTGCCGATGTATCAGCGTGCGCGGCTCGGCATCGGCTACCTGCCACAGGAAGCCTCCGTCTTCCGCCAGCTCACGGTAGAGCAGAACCTGCATCTGGTACTGGAGATGAACGGCGTCCCCCGCGAGGAGCGCCGCGCCCGCGTGGAGCGCCTGCTGGAAGAGTTTCATATCGCCCACCTGCGCCATCAGAAAGGCTACGCACTTTCGGGAGGCGAGCGCCGCCGCGTGGAAATCGCCCGCGCCTTAGCCCTTGAACCCGCCTTCCTGCTGCTGGACGAACCCTTCACGGGGATTGACCCCAAAACGATTGAGGAACTGCAGGAGATTATTCTGGCACTCCGCGAGCGGAATATCGGTGTGCTGATTACCGACCACAATGTGAGCGCGACTTTGCGCATCACCGACCGCAGCTATATCCTCGCCGACGGCACGATTGTGGCGCAGGGCACGCCCGAAGAGGTGATTGCCAACCCGCTCGCCCGCAAGTTCTACTTCGGCGAGAGCTTTGAGTGGTATCCGTAAGTCCCCCTCAAAAACACGCCTCCTGTTGCCGACAATTTTGCCAGCACAGGAGGTCGCGATGAGTATTCAGCTCAAAAGTAGCGCCAGAGGGTATCGCCTGAGCCTCGCAGGCGAAATCGGCTACGCCCAGGTGAACGAACTCTATCAGGTAGCGCAGCAGATTGCCAAAAACCCGAAGCCGACCACGATTGAGTGGGAAAACCTGCACGCCATTCACTACGCGGGAGTTCAGGTGCTGATTGCGCTGGGCAAGAGCCTGCAGAATCACAATCTCCCTTTGCGCTACAAGGAGCCTGCGCCCGATTTATACGCCCAGCTGGAGCGCTATGGACTGTGGCAAGCAATGATTGAAAGTTAAGGAGGCACGCAATGGACGAGTTGTTCCAGCTGTTTTACGATGAATCGAACGAGATGCTGGAAGGGATGGAGCAGATTTTGCTCTCCCTTGAGGAGCGCGGTCCTGACCCCGAAACGGTGAACGCGCTTTTCCGCTATGCGCACTCTTTCAAGGGCAACAGCGCGGCGATGGGGTTCACCCATCTGAGCAAGTTTACACACGGTCTGGAGAGCGCGATGGAGGTGCTACGCAAAGAACAGCGCCCCCTCACGCCTGAGATGACCAACCTGCTGCTGCAGGCAGTGGATGTGATTCGCAGCCTGCTGGAGCGCACCCGCACCGAGGGCGATGTGGGCGACCCGCAGTGCGAGGTGATTCTGCAGCAGCTCTCGCAGGTGTTGCAGGGCGCGCCGATTACCCCCACGCCTGCCGCCCCCAGCACGCCCGCTGCCGCTGAAGTGGAGAACACCGAACCCCAGCCTGTGCAGTATCGTGTGAGCTATCAGCCTGCGCCCACGCTTTCTGCCGAACATGACCCGCTTCAGTTGCTGAATGAGCTGGAGGCTTATTGCCAGATTCTGGAGTGCCGTTTCACCCACCAGATTCCACCGCTGGACGCGCTGAAACCCGACGCCTGCTACGGCTCGTGGGAGATGGTGGTCGCCACCGCCTTCGAGCCAGCCATTCTGCGTGCGATTCTGGAACTCAGCGCCGAAGGCGCCACGGTGCAAATTGAACCGCTTGCGTCCGATTCCACCGCCACCATTGCTGATTCCTCCGAAACAACGACCGCTGCGGTGCAACCTGTATCGTCCAGTACGCCCAGTGCGACCACAACACCCAGCACTTCGCCCGTTAGCGCCCAGAAAACCGAGTCGCAGAGCATTCGCGTCGCCACCGAGAAGATTGACGCCCTGTTCAACCTCGTCAGCGAGATTGTGATTGCCCAGTCGATGCTCTCTACCGCCCAGAGCGCCGAGACCGACGAGCGATTGCGCAACGCGATTACCCAGATGGAGCGCCATGTGCGGGAACTGCACGAGCGCGTGATGGCGATTCGTCTGTTGCCCATCAGCTACCTCTTCAATCGGTTCCCGCGCATGGTGCGTGATACCGCCAATAAACTCGGCAAGAAGGTAAACCTCGTGATTGAGGGCGAGGAGACCGAGTTAGACCGCACGCTTCTGGAAGCGCTCAGCGATCCGCTCACGCATCTCATTCGGAACGCGATTGACCACGGCATCGAGACGCCCGAAGAGCGTCGGCGTGCGGGCAAGCCCGAAACGGGCACGCTCACCCTCAGCGCCTATCAGGCAGAGGGGCGCATCTATATTGAAGTGCGCGACGACGGACGCGGGATTGACCTCGAGCGCGTGCGCCAGAAGGCGATTCAGCTCGGCTGGCTCTCTGAGCATGACCAGCCCAGCCGCGAAACGCTGCTGGACTTCATCTTCCAGCCCGGGCTCTCCACAGCCCAGCAGGTGAGCGACCTGTCGGGGCGCGGCGTCGGGATGGATGTCGTCAAACGCAATGTGGAAAGCCTCGGCGGCACCATCTCCCTCCAGTCGGAGCAGGGTCAGGGTACGCGCCTGCAAATCAAAGTGCCTCTGACACTCGCGATTATGGACGGCTTGGGGCTGAATGTGGGCGGGGAGCATTACCTCGTGCCCCTCACCACCGTGGTGGAAGCCTTCCAGCCTGAGAGCCTCCAGCATAGCGCGATGTTCGACACCTACGAAGTGGTGAATGTGCGCGGGCGGTTTGTGCCCCTGTTGCGCCTGTGCCAGTTCGTGGGGTTGCCGCCCTCCGACGAAGCAGGGCTGATTGTCGTTCTGGAACAGGACGGTCAGCAAATCGCCCTGCAGATCGATAGCATCGTGGGGCAACAGCAGATTGTGATTAAGAGCCTGGAAGAGAACTTTGTGCGTGTGCCGGGCTTTTCGGGCGCCACTATCTTGGGCGACGGGCGCGTGGCGTTGATTCTGGATGTCGGTGAGCTGATTCGCCACGCGCACGGTGCCCAGAAAACCGAACGCGCCCTCGCGATGGCAGGGTAAGCCTCTGAGGTATCCTTTACTGGATGGGCGTCATCGTCGGGCTGGAAGGCGGCGGCACGAAAACGGGGTGCGCCGTGCTGGATGCGCAGGGCGCGCTCCTCGCGTATGGGCAGGGCGGTCCTGCCAACCTCAACTTCGTCAGCGAAGCACAACAGCGCGAATCGTTTGAAACCGCCATCGAATCTGCCCTGAAGGGCATTTCCGAACCCGTGCTGGCGCTGGGCTACACCGTAGCGGGCACTTTCGCCAACTGGGAGTGGGTGCTGAAACGGCTGGGTAACCCCCAGGCGTTTGCGGTGGAAGAGACGCGTATGGCGTTCGTCAGCACGGGCGCCGATGTGGCGCACGGGCTTGCGATTGTGGCGGGCACGGGTTCCGTTATCAGCGCGTTCGTGTCCGATCGGCTTGCCCGCACAGTGGGCGGCTGGGGCGCACTGATTGGCGATGAGGGAAGCGCGTATGATCTGGCGCGGCACGGCTTGCAGCTGGCAGTGCGCTCGTGGGACGGGCGCGAGTCGCCCAGCCAGCTGGTGAACGCGGTGCAGGCGTTTTTCGGCATCAGCGACCTGCGCGAGCTCATCCCGTTGCTCTATCAGCGCGGCATGCCCCGCCACGAGCTGGCACGGTTCGCAACGCATGTGCTGGAGACCGCCGAATCGGGCGACGCGCTGGCGCAGCAGCTGGTGGTGGAGCGCGCGACGGTTCTGGCTCGCGACGCGCTCGCCTGCGCGAGAGGCGTTTTTGAACCTCAGGAGCCACTCTGGGTCGCGCTCACGGGGGGCATGTTCCGCCAGCCGAGCCTGTTCCAGAAAACTTTTGAGGAAGTGTTCAGCAGGGAGTTTCCCCGCGCCCACTACCACACGCCCCTCATGGAGCCAGCGGTGGCGGTGGCGCGAATCGCGTGGCGGCGATACTGCGCCGACTCAGCCTAACGCCACATCCAGCACAAGCATCACCATCACGCCCAGCATCGTGCCGAAGGTGGCGAAGCGCTCGTGCCCCTTGCGGTGCGTTTCGGGCACAATCTCGTCGCTAATCACATAGAGCATCGCGCCCGCGGCGAACCCCATCGCATAGGGGAGCAGGGGGCGCATCAGGTAGACCGCCGCGGCGCCCGCCAGCGCGAGCGGAATCTCTATCAGCCCCGCCCGCACGCCCACCCACGCGGCATAATGGCGGAGTCCCATCCCGATCCCCAATGCCGAAATGGCGACCGCCAGCCCTTCGGGGATGTTCTGCATGCCAATCGCGAACATCAGCTTCAGCCCGTCCACCACATCGCCCGCGCCGAACGCCACACCGACTGCCAGCCCCTCGGGCGCGTTATGGAGTGTGATGGCGATAATAAACAGCAGCACCGCCTTCGTCCGCGGCGAGGCGATCCCCTCATAGCCCAGGATTGTGTGGAAGTGAGGCACAAAGTGGTCTGCCAGATCAATCAGCACCACGCCCACCACCATCCCAATCACGACGGGCAGCAGCCCGCCGTACTCAATTCCGGGCAAAATCAGGCTGGTGAAACTGGCGGTCAACATCACCCCCGCTGCGAATCCGAGCGAGGTGTCCAGCACGCGCTCGGAGGGGTTCTTCCAGAGCATCACGAGCAGGGCGCCGAGCGCGTTCAGCACCGTAATGATCAGCCCGCCCACCAGCCCGTGCATAATCGGGTTGGAGCCGAAAGCCTGCACGAAGAGCTGTTCCATCATGCCACCCGTTCAAACAGCCCTGCGGCACCCATGCCCAGCGCGGCGCACATCGTGACCAGCCCGTAGCGTCCGCCTGTGCGCTGGAGAGCGTACACCAGCGTCGCCACCTGTCGCGCGCCGGTGCAACCCAGTGGATGCCCCAGCGCAATCGCCCCACCCAGCGGGTTCACCCGCTCCATCGGCAGGGGATAAATCTGCTGGGATGCCAGCACCTGCGCCGCGAACGCCTCGTTGAACTCAATATGGTCTATGTCTTCAGGCTGGAGGGCGTGGCGTGTGAGCAGTTTCGGGATGGCGTAAGCAGGCGCGACGCCGAAATCTTCGGGGGTGAGCGCGGCGGTCGTGTAGCCCACGAACCGTGCCAGCGGCTTGACGCCCAGCGCGTTCGCCTTGCGCTCGCTCATCACCAGCACTGCCGCGGCGCCGTCGCTCCGCTGGGAAGCATTACCCGCCGTGATGACCCCATCGGCGCGAAACGCGGGCTTCAGTTTCGCCAGCGCCTCCATGCTGGTGTCGCGCCGCGGTCCCTCGTCGGCAGAAACCGTGATGGGCACACGCACCGGACGCCCTTGGGCATCAACTTCCTGTATCTCGGTCTGAACGGGCACGATCTCATCCTCAAACCAGCCTGAATCCTGCGCCCGTATCGCTTTCTGATGGCTCTGCAGGGCGAAAGCGTCTGCCTGCTCGCGGGTAATGCCATACTTGCGGGCGAGCTGCTCTACCGACAGCCCCATGCTGAGGTAGGTGTTCGGCGCGTTCTGGAACAAAGTGGGGTTGGGGTGCGTGCGGATGTCTAAAAACGGCACGCGCGTCATGCTCTCCACACCGCCTGCAATTATCACCTCGGCGTCGCCAGAGCGGATGCGCTCGCAGGCAATCGCCACTGCTTCCAGCCCCGACGCGCAGAATCGATTCACCGTCGCGCCGGGGATGCTCTGAGGCAATCCTGCCCGTAACGCCGCCACGCGCGCCACATTCATGCCCGACTCGCCTTCGGGTGTGGAGCAGCCAAAAATCACATCCTCCACCTCTTCAGGGGTCAACGCAGGACAACGCGCCAGCACGGCTTGAATAGCGACGCTGGCTAAATCGTCGGGGCGGGTGTGGCGAAAGCTACCGCGCGGGCTTTTGCCAATCGGCGTCCGCGCCACTGCGATAATCAACGCCTCCTGCATCATAGGCGGGATTATACCCTTTCGGGGATTTCGAAGCCTTTCACCTGACGGGCGCGCCTGAGCATCGCGTTCGCCTCTTTGTCGCCGACGAACTGCTTGCGTACGGGGTCAAACCGCAGCGAGCGCCCCAGCCGATACGAGATGTTCGCCAGATGGCACAGCTGCGCCGAGATGACCCCTTCCGCCACATCGCAGTGCAGGTCCTGCCAGCGGCGGCTGCGCACCGCCTGAATGAAGTTGCGGTAGTGGTTGTCCTCGCCTGTGCCCTCCAGCGGCTCCAGCTTCAGGTTCTCGTTAGGGGGTAGCTCTTCAGTGGGGCTGCGCCGCGCTTTATACCCATCGCCCGACGACATGTAGCCCAGCGATCCGTACACCAGATTGCCAATCTTCGCGCCCTGTTCGTCGTTGGTGTAAAGCCCGCGCACCTCAAACACCAGCAGCTTGCCGTCCTCGTACTCAAAGGTCGCCACCTGGGTGTTGGGGGTCTCGCCCTGATCTTTGTAGCCGTATCGCCCGCCGACGGAATGCACCTTCACGGGCAAGCCCTTGCCCAGAAACCAGCGCCCGATGTCCATCTGGTGGACGCCCTGATTGCCGATATCGCCGTTGCCATAGTTCCAGAACCAGTGCCAGTTATAATGCACATAGTTCGGGTTGAAGGGGCGCCGTTCAGCGGGACCCTGCCACAGCTCCCAGTGGAGCCATGGGGGCGGGTCGGTATCTTTCTGGAAGCCAATCGGACCGCGCGGTTTGTAGCACAGCCCGCGCACCATATAGATTTCGCCGATTTCGCCTGCGCGGGCGCGCTGGATAGCGTTGCGCGTGATGGGGTCTGAGCGTGTCTGATGCCCCACCTGCACGATGCGGTTGTATTTGCGCGCTGCTTCCACCATCTTCTCGCCCTCATAAAAGCTCCAGCAGGCGGGCTTTTCCACATACACATCCTTGCCTGCCTGGCACGCCCAGATGGTGATCAGCGCATGCCAGTGGTTCGGCGTAGCGGTGGAAACCACATCCACATCGGGGTCTTCCAGCAGCTGGCGCACATCCACATAGAGTTTGGGGCGTTTGCCTGTGAGTTGCTCCACCATCGCCGCGCCCTGCTGCAGCACGCGCTCGTCCACATCGCAGAGCGCGACAATCTGCACGCCCTCCATCTGGCTGAACTGGCGGATGTGCGTTTTGCCCTGCCCATTAAAGCCGACAACTGCCACGCCAATCGTATCGTTGGGGCTATGGCTCCACGCCCGCAGGATGGTGAGTCCTGCCGCCGCCCCAACCAGCGCCTTGCCCGACTGTACCAGAAACTCACGGCGTGTTATCATGGCGGCCCTCCGTTCTGGTTATTCGGTGTGGGCTGGGGGATTCCTGTTGGGGAAGATGACAGAAGGCGCGGCGCTTTCCAGCCAATTCCAGGGTGTCTCTTCAGCCTGCAGGAACCCCCACCCCCACGCCGAACTCTCTACGTGGAGGCACCCCTATGCCACAGGTACGGTTCGATACTTACTATCGGTACGACGAGTTGACGCAGATTCTGCATGCGTATGCCGAGGAGTATCCGCATCTGGTGCGTATTGAGAGCATCGGCAAGAGCTACGAAGGGCGCGATATCTGGCTGCTGACCCTCACGAACTTCAAAACGGGTCCCGCCGAGGAGAAACCCGCGCTGTGGGTGGACGGCAACATCCACGCCAGCGAGGTCTCGCCCTCCACCGCGTGCCTGTATCTGATTCACCGCCTTGTGAACGAGTACGGCACGCACGAGAAAATCACGCGCTGTCTGGATACCCGTGCGTTTTATGTGTGTCCCCGCGTGAACCCCGACGGGGCGGAGTGGGCGCTCGCCGAGAAGCCCAAAATCATCCGCTCCAGCACGCGCCCCTATCCCTACGACGAAGACCCCATCGGCGGCTTGGTTCAGGAAGATATCGACGGCGATGGACGCATGCTGATGATGCGCATCCGCGACCCGAACGGCAACTGGAAAAAGCACCCCGACGAACCCCGCCTGATGGTGCGCCGCGAACCCGACGAGGTGGGCGGCGAATACTACCGAATCCTGCCCGAAGGCAGATTCGAAGAGCCGTTTGACCCCGCTATCCTCACCCTCCAGCCCAAAAAAGAGGGGTTAGACCTGAACCGCAACTTCCCCGCCCACTGGCGTCAGGAATACGAACAGCCCGGCGCAGGTCCCTACCCCACCTCCGAACCCGAAGTGCGTGCGATTGTGGACTTTATCGTGAAACACCCTAACATCACGGGCGGTATCACCTTCCACACATGGAGCGGCGTGCTGTTGCGCCCCTATAGCCACCAGCCCGACGACGCCTTCCCCGCCGAAGACCTCTGGACCTACCAGAAAATCGGCGCGAAGGGCACCGAAATCACGGGCTACCCGAATGTCTCCGTCTATCACGATTTCAAATACCATCCCAAAGAGTATATTTCAGGCGTGTTTGACGACTGGATGTACGACCACCTCGGCGTGTTCGCGTGGACGGTGGAAATCTGGAGTCCCCAGCGTCAGGCGGGTATCACCGACTATAAGTTTATTGACTGGTACCGCGAGCATCCCGTTGAGGACGACCTGAAGCTGCTCAAGTGGAGCGACGAGGTGCTGGGCGGCAAGGGTTATGTGGACTGGTACGAGTTTGACCACCCGCAGCTGGGCAAAGTGGAGCTGGGCGGCTGGGATGTGCTGTATGCGTGGCGCAACCCACCCCCACAGTTTCTGGAGAAAGAGGTGGCGCTGTTCCCCGACTGGCTGGTGTGGCACCTGCTGATTTCGCCGAAACTGGAGATTTACGAGGCGAAGGCGACGCCACTGGGCGACCACCTCTATCAGGTGCGGCTCGTGGTGCAGAACACGGGCTGGCTCCCCACCTATATCACCAAAAAGGCGCTGGAGAAGAAGGTGGTGCGCGGCGTGATTGCCGAGATTGAGCTGCCCGAAGGCGCGAGCTTGCGCACGGGCAAACCACGCGAGGAGCTGGGGCAGCTGGAAGGACGCGCCTACAAGCCCTCCGCCATCAGCGGCTGGACCGCCGACCCCACCGATGACCGCGCTAAGGTGGAGTGGGTGGTGCATGCGCCACAGGGCGGCACAGTACAGCTGATTGCCCGCCACGAACGGGCGGGCGTCGTGCGGGTGGAGCTGCCTCTCAACGCCTGAACTGCCGGTAGAGCCACACCCCGCCCAGCGCAAGCGCCATTAACAGCAGCGTGGGAGCGAGCCAGTATTCGCGCCATCGCTCCCACAGCGTCAACTCACCTCGCGCAATCCTGAGCGCCTTGCGGATTGCCGCAGGGTCGTACTCCGTGCCGTACACATAGGCGCGAATCTCCATCTCAGGCGACAGCACCACCAGAAAGTTGGGATGGTCTTTGATGGCTTCCGAGATGTAGGTGAAGCGGAAGTCTATCGCGTCCAGCAGCTCAAAGAGCGCTTTGGAATTCTCCGCATACACGGCGCGCCAGCCGTAGCCGTCCATGCGGTGGCGGTTCTGATACGCCTGAATGTGGCTCAACCCTTCTTTGGGGTCAAAGGTGAGCGATAGCACCCAGAAATCCCTGCCAGGCACGCCCACCTGTGGCAGCGCCTTCTGCAGGCTGTTGCCAATCGCCACGCACGCGCTGGGGCATCGGGCGTAGATGGGGCTGAGAATCACAGGCTTACCCTTGAGGTCGTGCAGGTGGAACTTGCGCCCCTGCGCGTCAATCAGCGGGGTGTTGGGCACTACGGTTCCGAGCGTGCGCGACTCATCGGGTGGGATGCCCTGCGCCCAGACAAGGGGCATCAGCGTCCCCAGAGCCAGCGCCCAGAGCCACCTCCCCAGCCCCGCTGGGAGGCTGGGGATGGCTCGGTGAGGAGGTCGGATGAGCGGTTTCATCGTGGGATTTCGGCGCTCGCCTCAGTTTGGGTCTGCTTCAGCGGCACGGGAAGCCGGTCGTTATAAGCGGGCGACTTCGCCGTGATGCCCTTCGTCATCGACTCGTAGATGGGGTAGGTATACGAGAACGCAATCAGCAGAATCGAGACGGTCAGCCACGGACGCAGATTGCTCAGCAGGGGGACAGGCTCGTCGTGCAGCGCCTCTGCCATCGGGAACTCCACCACCGGCTCGCGCACAGGGCGTGCGAACAGCGTGCCCAGGAACGAAACCAGATACGCCACAAACCCCAGCACGGCAATCGCGCCGCCCCCTGCGCTCAGATGCGCCCAGAAGTACCACTCCGGGTGATACAGCGGCGAGGCAGGGTCAATATACGAGGCGCCCGCTGCTGTGCGCCGCGGGAACCCATAGAACGCGGCAACCGACATGGCGACCTCAAACACCATCATGCCGATCAGCCACAGGTAAGGCGCGGCAACTGCCAGCCCTTTGGCTTTGACCTCCACGCCGCGCAACTTCGCCATCATATAGAGGCTGATTCCAAGAAACGCCAGCGTGACCAGCCCGCCTACCGTGGTGTGGAAGTGCCCCACAACCCACGAGGTGTTATGCACTGCCAGGTTCAGATTGTAGGAAGCATTCACGATGCCCGTGATGCCACCGAACAGGAAGAGCAGCAGCCCGGCGATAAAGTAAGAGAAGAGCCACTGATCGCCCTCGCGACTGAAGTAGGGGAGCTTCGCCCACCACGCGAACAAGCCCTTACCGCCGCGCTGACGCGCCCCATGCTCCAGCGACGCCGCCACCGTGAACGCCGTGATGAAACTCGGCAACGCCACCATGAAGGTCAGGAACGCATGCCACAGCTTCCAGCCTGCTGACAGTCCGCCCTCCGTATACTGATGGTGCAACCCTACAGGCACGGAAAACACCAGAAACAGCAACAACGCCAGTCGCGCCGCAGGGTCAGAGTAAAGCTTGCCGCCCACCAGCTTGGGCAGAATGGAGTAGAGCATGATATACGCAGGCAGCAGCCAGAAGTAGACCAGCGGATGCCCGAAGAACCAGAACAGTGTGCGCGCCAGAAGCGGGTTAATCTCCTCTACCCAGCCCAGCGAAAGTGGCAACAGCTGGAACAGTATCTCAATCGACACCGGGATGACTATGATGAACCACAGGATGAAGGTCACGAATACGCCCAGCACAGGCAGGGGGAATCGCCCGGTTGGGTTTTCACGGCGCCACGCGATGTAGTTCGGAATCCAGTCAAAGAAGAACGGCACCAGCGACCCCACCACCAGCAGCACCACACCCACATAGAAGGTCCAGTGCGCAATCAGCGGGGGATAGAAAGTATACAGCACATTCGCCTTGCCCGTGAGCATCGCGTAAGCCGCCATCAGCGTGCCGCCCACCATCAGCAGCCACGAAACCCACTGCACGCCCGGCTTGAGCGACCGCTTGAGGCTGAACATCACCATCGCGTTGCTGAAGGCGACAATAATAAAGGTCGTGAACACAATCGCGTTAATCGTGCCGTGGAGTGTGAGACCTTGATAATACTCAATCCCCAGATAGCTCGTGCTTTTGATGATTCCCGCCCGCTGAAGCACCTGCAACAACCCCAGCGTTACGCCCAGAATCAACAGCACGAACGGGAACACAATCTCACTCAGCAAAATGAACCGTAATCCGCCTCGGATGCTCATCGCAATCCCTCCTCATTCCACAATAATCTTGCCCGCCATGAGGTGGTGATTGATACCACAATACTCATGGCAAACGATCGAGTAGACCCCTGGCTTGTCAAACCGCACACGCGCGTAGCTGACCGTGCCCGGAATCGCCATCAGGTTCACATTCGTGTAGTTGATGCGGAGTCCATGCACCACATCGCGGCTGGTCAGGTAGAGGTCCACCTTCGCGCCAGCGGGCAGGCGAATCTCGTAGGGTTCAAAGTTCCACATGCGCGCCAGCAGGTTGACCTGATAGCGTTTGGCGCCCTCGTCCAGCACAATCACGCGCCCCTCCTGAAAGGGGTTGACCCCCGTCAGACAGGTGGGCACCTCAATCTGGAGCGCCTTCGCCGCGTAAACCACCAGTCCGAAGAAGAAAAACAGCAGCGCTAACGCCAGCACAATCGCGTTCTTCTCGAAGCGATCCATCATATCACCTCCAGACGACCATCACCATATAGGTCGCAAGCCAGATAACGGCGTAGAGAATCAGCATCGCGATAAAGAATGCCACGGCGCCTTTCGGTACAAACCGCGTCTCCTCGGTCTCGTGCATAAGGTTCACCTCTCCAGTCCAGAATTGTCAATAGACCTGATGGGTCTACTGACGCGATTAATATACCCGATTACGCTGGCTGAAGTCAAGGGGGGCAGCGAGAAACCCCATTTCGTGCCTGACGGCTGAAGCCGTTCCTATCAAACGAAGCCGACCTGCGTCGGCTGAAGTAGCCCGCGCATCCTGCGCGCTCCATCTTTCTGAGACGGCGGATTTCGCCGCGTGGGGCGCGGCGACCGCACCCCTACGCTTGCCTGTACGGACGCGGTTCCCGCGTCCTGCCCCCTCACCGGGCATTGAGTATAATACGGAAGGCGATGGACTGGTTTCAGTTCGATTTTGTGCGGTATGCGCTGATGGCGATGGCGCTGTTGACGGCGTTCTATCCGTTTCTGGGGGTGTTTGTGGTGGGTCAGCGGGTGGCATATTTTGGCGACGCAGTAGCGCATTCGGCGTTTCTGGGCGCGGCGCTGGCGGTGGTGCTGGGCTGGCAGTTAGGCGATGCGCTGCTGATTACTGCGCCCCTGTTCGCCTTGCTGATTGCGTGGTTCCAGAGTCGCACGGCGTTGCCGCCGGACACGCTGCTGGTGGTGGCGATTACGGGCGTCTCGGCGCTGGGCATTATGCTGGTGAGCCTGACCGAGGCACCGCTGGCGCTTCAGGCGTTGCTGTTCGGCGATGTGCTGGGGATAGAGCCTGCCGACCTCTGGCGGCTATTTGGGGTGGACTGTCTGGGGTGGGCGATGCTGCTGGGGCTGGCGCGCCCGCTGATCCGGATTGGGTTCCACCGCGAGCTGGCGCAGGCGCAGGGCGTGCCCGTGCGGCTGGTAGAGACGCTCTTCCTGATAGGGTTGTCGCTGGCGGTAGCGGTGGGCGTGCGGGCAGTGGGGATTCTGCCCATCAGTGCGCTGCTGGTGTTGCCTGCAGCGTCGGCGCGGGCGCTCAGCCAGAGCTTCCAGCAGATGATGGCGCTCAGCGGACTACTGGGGGGCATAAGCCTTGTGGGCGGGTTTGGGCTGGCGCTGTGGCAGCCGATTCCGCCCGGAGCGGCGGTGGCGCTGATTGCGAGTGCGCTCTTTCTGGTGGTCGTGTTGTTCAAACCCCATGCAAAAGGGATTATCCGATGAAACGCTGGGGCTGGCTGGCGGTCTGGCTGGGGTGGGTTGCGCTCTATGTGGTGTTCTCGTCGCGCATGGGCAGCTCCGAAAACTCGGCGGAGTGGCTTGTTAAGATTCTGCAAGCGATTAGCCCTGTGCTTGCAGAACGCCTGAGCCCCGAAATGCTGAACACGCTCAATTTTCTGGTGCGCAAAGGAGCCCATTTTTGCGGATTCGCGATTCTTGCCTATCTGGGCTACCGGATGTTCCGCGACAGTTTCGGTTTGGCGCCCCCTGTTGCGTTGCGATGGGCGATTCTCACCAGCATCCTGCGTGCCTTTCTGGACGAGTGGCAGCAGTCGTTTGTGCCGGGGCGCACCGCCACCCTGATGGATGTGGGGATTGATACGGGAGGCATTCTGACGATGGCACTCTGGATACGCTCCCGGTGGGGTCAGTCTTCCACAAGGGTTCCATAGAAGCCCCACAGATGCGCCTCGTCAGCGCGCACGCGCACAATCTTGCCAATCAGCTCGCGCCCGCCCACGAAGTGCATCATCTTGTTCTCGCGGGTGAAGCCTGCCAGCTTGCTGGGATCTTTCTGGCTGGGACCTTCCACCAGCACTTCGAACACGCGCCCGACCTGTGAGGCGTTAATCTCGCAGGTGATGCGGTTCTGCAGGGCGATCAAGCGCTCCAGGCGCTCCTGCTTGATATGGCGGGGCACCTGGTTTTCCATCGCGGCGGCAGGCGTGCCCGGACGCGGGCTGTAGGCGAACATAAACGCGCCGTCGAAGCGGATGCGCTCCACCACCTTCAGCGTGTTCTCGAACTGCTCGTCGGTCTCGCCCGGAAAGCCAACGATAATGTCCGTGGTGATGGCGATGTTGGGGATGCGCTCGCGGAGCTTGTGAACAATCTCTTCAAACTGCTCCACCGTGTAGAGTCGGCGCATCGCCTTGAGAATTGTGTTGTCGCCCGACTGCAGGGGCAGGTGAACCTGCTCCATCACTTTGGGGAGGGTGGCAATCGCTTCAATCAGGTCGTCGCGGAAATCGCGCGGGTAGGGCGAGGTGAAGCGGATACGCTCGATGCCTTCTATGTCGTTGATGAGCTTCAGCAGGCGTGCGAACGGCACGCGCCCCTCCAGCAGGTTTTTGCCGTAGGAGTTCACGGTCTGCCCCAGCAGGATGACCTCCTTCGTGCCGCGCTCGGCAAGGCGTTTGATTTCGTCGAGAATATCGGCGGTGGGGCGACTGCGCTCGCGCCCGCGCGTAATCGGCACGATGCAGAAAGTACAGAACTTATCGCATCCGTATTGAATCGGCACGAACGCCTTCAGCTTCGGCTGGCGGTCTACCTTGCGCTGGGGGAGATCCGTAACAATGGCGCCTTTGCGCTCAGGCAGTTCCAGCCGCATCGCCAGCCGGCGTTTCTGAAGCACCTCTTCCAACAGCGCGCCGACCTGCGCCACATGCGCCGTACCGACAATCATATCCACATGGGGTGCCCGCTGTTTGATTTCCTCCGCGCGCAACTGCGCCATGCAGCCGCACACGCCAATCACCATATGGGGCTTGCGCTCCTTGAGCTTGCGCAGCTGCCCCAGCGTGCTGAACACCTTATCTTCGGGCTTGCGGCGCACCGAGCAGGTGTTCAGCAGCACGACATCCGCCTCTTCGAGGCGTTCGGTCGGCTCGTAGCCGCGCTCCTGCAGATAAAGCCCCATCTGCTCGGAGTCTTCTTCGTTCATCTGGCAGCCCCATGTGAGAATGGTATAGCGTGGCATGCGTGTTTCACCAAAACGGAATTATACCCCTTCCGCGGCTTTGGAGCCTTCGGGTAGGGATGGGGGCACCAGTTGTGCCATCTGGAGGGTGAGCTCCAGAAACAAGTGAGGCGTGAACGGCGTCTGGGCGTTCACCGCCTGACGACGCAGATACCCCTCCGGCGTCCACTGATACTCTTCGATCACCAGCGTGTCCTGATCCACCAGCCATACCCACGGCACCTGGCAGGCGGCGTAATCGCTCATTTTCTGGGTACGGTCGTACTCGGCGGTGGAGGGAGAGAGAATCTCCACAATCAAATCGGGCACACCCCGTACATAGCCGCGCGCCTGGTCATAAGCCTGCAGATTCGCCTTGCTCAAGTAGAGAATATCGGGGGCGTAAATATTGCCGTTTGGCAGCTCCAGATTACAGTCGCCTACCACCAGACCCAGTTGGCGCGATTCCACATAATTCATCAACAGGCTCGCCAGCCGAATCAGCAGATACTGGTGCTTTACTGTGGGCTTATTCACCTCAATAGCCTCCCCGTTCACATAGTCGTAAAAAGGGGGACCTTCGGGCAGTTGCAGGAACTGCTCGCGGCTCATCGGAACCCCGCGCGACCGTACCGAAAGACTCATCACGCTCACCCGAAACGATTATACCGCATGAGGTACAATCCTCAAGATATGAAGACTATTCAGGTGGAGTTGCCCGACCGTCTGGCAGAGCCGTTGCACGAGAGGGTGCGGGAGGGGTGGTTCCAGAGCGAAGAGGAAGCGGTGCGTGCCGCCCTGTTTGAGTTCCTGCGCCGACACCCGCGCCAGCTTGCTGAGCGATTCCAGATGGAGGATATTCAATGGGCACAGCAACTGCGTCAGAATCACGACTCATAGTCTGCAACACGGGTCCGCTTCTGCACCTCTCTCAGATAGGACAAATTCAATTGCTTGAGCATCTTGGCAGGATCGCCCTGACCCCCGAAGTGAACGCAGAGTGGGGACGAATCATGCCCCACAGGCATTTACCAGCGAGTTTCCAGATTGTTGAGGTCGGTTCAGAATGGAGGCGCCGCGCGGCTGAGTGGGTCAGCGCAGGCTATGTGGACTGTGGTGCGTGTCGCGCTTCAAGCGCTGGAACAGATTTTTGGGCTTTCTGAATGAGATAGGTCAAAAATCTTCCTGGGACTCGCTTTCCGAAGCCGCAGGCACCAGTTGTGCCATCTGGAGGGTGAGCTCCAGAAACAAGTGAGGCGTGAACGGCGTCTGGGCGTTCACCGCCTGACGACGCAGATACCCCTCCGGCGTCCACTGATACTCTTCGATCACCAGCGTGTCCTGATCCACCAGCCATACCCACGGCACCTGGCAGGCGGCGTAATCGCTCATCTTCTGGGTACGGTCGTACTCGGCGGTGGAGGGAGAGAGAATCTCCACAATCAAATCGGGCACACCCCGCACATAGCCGCGTTGCAAATCCAGACGCGGCTCGGTTTGGGGAGAATAAAAGAGGATATCGGGTGTGTAAATGTTGCCGTTGGGCAGTTCCAGATTCACCTCAATCGCCACTTTGCCAAGCTGTTTTGCGCGCGTATGCAAAAGCAGCTGGGACGCCAGCGCCAGCAGAATCTCCTGATGTCTGAGAGTGGGTCGGTTCACCTCAATAGCCTCCCCGTTCACATAGTCGTAAAAAGGGGGACCTTCAGGCAGTTGCAGGAACTGCTCGCGGCTCATCGGAACCCCGCGCGACCGTACCGAAAGGCTCATTTACGCTCACCCGAAACGATTATACCGCATGAGGTACAATCCTCAAGGTGAGTTTTATGAAGACTATTCAGGTGGAGTTGCCCGACCGTCTGGCAGAGCCGTTGCACGAGAGGAGGCGCGCCTTCGTTCTCTTCTCCATTCTTGCCACGGCGCCGCGCGGCTGAGTGGGTCAGCCCAGGTTGTAGTATTGTCCGCCTAACCAAACCACTCAAAGTAGTCGGGGCTGATGTCGATATGCACATTTTTGACCTGGGTGTAGAGGTCTAACAGGCAGTGTAAGCCCAGCTCCCGACCGAAGCCGCTGAGTTTGTAGCCACCGTAGGGCGCGTGGGGCGGAATCATATTGTAGCAGTTAATCCAGACCTTGCCTGCCTGCACCTGATGGGCGACTCGCAGCGCCTTGCCGATATCCTGCGTCCAGATGCCTGCCGCCAGCCCATAGTCTACCATGTTCGCGAGGCGCACCGCCTCCTCTTCCCCTTCAAACGGCATCAGCATCGCCACGGGTCCGAAGATTTCGTCGCATGCGACTCGGGTGGTGGGTTCCACCTCCTCCAGCACGGTCGGCTGGAAGTAGAAGCCCTTATCAAACGGCGGCTCGGTGAGGGGGTTGCCGCCCGTCAGAACCTTCGCGCCGTCCTGCTGCGCCAGTTCCACATAGTGGCGGGTTTTTTCGAGTTGCTCGCGCTTGTGGAGGGTGCCGAACTCGGTGAGCGGGTCTTGCGGGTCGCCAATCTGCAGGCGCTGCACGCGCTGCACGAATCGCTCGCGGAAGGTTTCATAGACCGGGCGCTCCACGAAGATTCGCGAGCCTGCGGTACACATCTGTCCCTGCGCGAAGTAGTTTGCCAGCAGCGCATAGGCGAGGGCGCGGTCTAAATCGGCGTCGGCGAACACAATAAAGGGCGACTTGCCGCCCAGCTCCAGCGACACGGGCGCCACATGGGTCGCCGCGCGCTGCATCACCCGCACGCCTACCGCTGTGGAACCCGTGAACGAGATTTTGCTTACCTTCGGATGAGCGGTCAGCATGTCGCCGACAGTACCCGGCGTGGGGTCGGTCAGCACATTGAACACACCAGAGGGCAGCCCCACCTCTGCCATAATCTCCGCCAGCATCAGCGCGGTGAGGGGCGTGGTGGGCGCAGGTTTCAGCACCATCGTGTTGCCTGCCACCAGCGCAGGGGCAATCTTAATCACCGCCAGCCACAGTGGGAAATTCCACGGCGTGATGGCAGCGACCACCCCGTAGGGTTCGCGGCGCGTATAGTTGAGATACATGCCGGGTACGGGGATGGTCTCGCCCTGAATGGCGGGCGCAATCCCAGCGAAGTAGTCCAACACGCTGACCGAGGCGGGGATGTCGTGCGCCATCGTCTCGCGGATGGTGCGCCCCGTCTCCTGCGACTCCACGAGTGCGAACTCTTCAAACCGTTCCTGCAGGCGTCGGGCAACAGCACGCAGAATCTCGCCCCGCTCCTCATAAGAGCGCGCCGCCCAGTCGGGGAATGCCTGAAGTGCCGCCTGAATCGCCTGTTCCACCTCGCGCTCGCCTGCCACCGCGCATTCGGCAATCACCTCGCCGTTCGCAGGGTTGCGCACCTCGTAGCGCTCCGCAGTGGAGACCCATTCGCCGCCAATAAACAGCCCGTAGGTTCGCATCGTTGCCTCCTGGGGCGGAATTTCCACCTGCGGGTTAGAAGTCCTGCCGTAGTGTATGTAGCGTTGGGTTTGGAGTCGTTCGCGTCAATTACCGAGACACACGCCCAAAACGCCGCCACCACCCAATCCCGCTTCTTGAAGACCCTTCCGTCCTGTGAAGCATCAGGGCGAAAATCGGCACTGATTACAGAGCTCAGAAATTGGGATACGGCGCGCCTGCTTGTAGCAGAAGGCGCAGCCCCATTTACCGTAGTACCAGAGCGCGGGATCCAGTCCGCCTCCACTGCCTTCCAGCCCTACGGGGGCGACGATCCCACTCTGCTGGATTTCCTGTGCCCACGCCTGCTGTATGCGCTGGCGGACATAGGGGCCAATCTGGCTGCCTTGAGCCGAAACGACCTCCAGATTTTCGCTAACTCGTTTCACATGGATGTCCACCGCCACAGGGAGTGCCGCGATGTTCTGCAAGGAGGCGCGTCCAGGCACAACGAGCATTCGAACCCACATCACGCTGATTTTCGGACCCTTCAGGAGAGGGAAATAGGGGCGCCTGCTCCTGTCATTTGCCCGAAGCGATTGAAGCAGTTGCCGAACCTCGCCAGTCCCTTTATGGATGGCATTATACACAGGCTGGGTCTGAGGATTCGAGTGCGTCAGCGACTCGGCAATCCGAATCCACGCTGAAGAGTCGGGACCATGCCGCTGGCTGATGCCGAGGCGTTGCAGCAACTGGCGCGTCTCTGTAGGGTGCCCCACAATCCATTCTGGCTGAAATAGCTCTGGACACCGAATGATTGCATCGGCTGACTTTTGCCAGAGCTGTTCCGCATCGCGTACCCGATCCATCGCACATGTAAAAGTGAGAAACAGCCGTACATCCCTGTCGCAGAACCCGGCGCTGTAGAGCCTCTCGGCTGCCCGAACTTCAGGCAGGCTCTCCCAGCCGGGGCGTGGCGCGTTCGGATCGGCAGGCTTCAGCGTGCCTGTCGCAAACGCTTCCGTGAGTCGGTAGGCGATGTTTGAGCCGTGCATCGGTTTCTTACCCTGCTTTTTATTGTACCACCATCTCTTGGAGACCATCCAGCAACTTCGTGCTTGAATCCAGACGGGTGAACCCGTTCCTGATAAAACGAAGCCAGCCCGCGCTGGCTGAATCAGCCGACGCAGGTCGGCTTCGTCTTATAGGAACGGCTTCAGCCATCTGGCATAAGGGGGTTTCCGAATACCCTCTGCCGCCGAATACTACCCCGCTTGGGTATAATCTTGCCCACAGGAGTTCAGGGATGAAACTGCACGAGTATCAGGCGAAACAGATTTTGCGCGATTTTGGCTTGCCCGTGCCCAACGGCGAAGTGGCAACCACGCCCGAAGGCGCAAAGGCAATTGCGGAGCGGCTTGGCAAGCGCGTGGTCATCAAGGCGCAGGTGCATATGGGCGGTCGTGGCAAAGCAGGCGGAATCAAACTCGCCGACACCCCCGACGAGGCTTACGCCGCCGCAAAGGAGATTCTCGGCAAACGGCTCATCTCGCCCCAGAACCCGCAGGGCATGGTCGCCGAAGCCGTGCTGGTAGAAGAGGCAATTGAAATTGAAAAGGAATACTACATTGGCATCACGGTAGACCGCACGACCCAGCGGAACGCGCTGATGGTCAGCCAGCAGGGCGGGATGGATATCGAAGAGGTCGCGGCGACTCACCCCGAAGCGATTGCGACCCTGCCCGTGGACCCCCTGCTCGGCTTGACGGACTACGGCATTCGGGAGGTGCTGTTCGGCGCGGGGTTCACGATGGAAGGTGTCAAGATGCTCGCGCCGATTCTGCAGGGGCTGTACCGCGCCTATCTGGCATGCGACGCGAATCTGGCGGAGATTAACCCCTGCGCCGTAACGCGCGACGGGCGCGTGATTTGTGCCGACGCGAAAATGACCCTCGACGAGAATGCCCTCTACCGCCAGAAGCGGCTTGCGCAATATCACGAGGAAAGTATTGAAGACCCCATCGAGGCGGAGGCGCAGCGTCGCGGGCTGGCGTATGTGCGATTGGGCGGCGATATCGGGATTATTGGCAACGGCGCGGGACTGGTGATGTGTACCGTCGACGAGGTGGCGCGTGCAGGCGGGCGCCCTGCGAACTTCCTCGATATCGGCGGCGGCGCGAAAGCCGACCGCGTGCGCAACGCCGTCGAGCTGGTGATGATGGACCCGAATGTGAAGGGGTTGCTCTTTAACATCTTCGGCGGGATTACGCGGGGCGACGAGGTGGCGCGCGGCATTCTGGAAGCGCTGGCGACCTTAGAAGTGAAAGTGCCGATTGTGGTGCGCCTTGCAGGCACACACGCCGAGGAAGGGCGCGCCCTGCTTGCAGGCACGCCCCTCATCCCTGCCGAAACGATGCAGGAAGCCGCTCGCAAAATCGTGGAACTGGCTCGGCAGGCGGGCTAACACCGCCCGCCTCCTAACGGCACCAGTGATACAGGTCGTATCTTTCCGTCGCCTGTTCGTAGCCTTCCTCACCCGGATAAATCGGCGAAAGGACGGTCATGTTCCCTACTCGCCTTCGCACTTGGCGAACTTGGCAGCTGTGAATTGTCTCCACTGAGCCGTTCACACGCAGCACTATCAGAAACGGCCAGGAGGGAGTTGAGTCATAGTCGTATCCCGCCCAGTCTCCTCTCCTCAACAACGGTAAGCCCAAGTGGTGTTCACAAGTAAGCAGTACCTTGTTCGGATGTTCCCTCAGAAGCGTCTGTGGTGGCTCTTCTGTTGGTACAGACCAGTAGTACGAAGAAGCCGCCTCTCGAATAGGTACCTGCAGCCGGTCGCGCGGGCAAATAAAAATTTTCTCTGCGCTCGCCCCCTGACGATCTTTCAGATAGTCCATGAGCGAGAAGGGACTGTCGTAAATGGTCTGGTAATCGATCATATACTGATAGGTAGCGATGGCTATTTGTCGCAAGTTTTGCATACACTGGGAGCGCGCAGCGGCTTCTCGCGAAGAACGAGTCATCACCCAGACAATCCCTGCCAGCAGAATGAGAATTGCCATCACCACCAGCAGCTCTATCAGCTTGAAGCCCCGTTGAAAAGCTTGCCGTCTCATGCCGACGCCCTCACTCTGCGGGATTTCTTCAACGGGAAATACGCCAAAACTCAACAAAAAGTTCCCACAGCAATTTAGCAAATTTTTTCTAAGCAGGCACCAGGCGCAAGATTCGGTCATCATCAGGGTGAGGACGCCCGCGCCCATCCCGATTGGAAGTGGACACATATAAAAACCCATCGGGACCCGATGCCACCGCGCGCAAGCGCCCATACTCGTTCACCAGCAGGTCTTCGGTTTTCACCACCCGCCTGCCCTCCAGCACGACCCGAATCAGTTTCTGCCCCCGCAGGCACGCCACGAACAGGTTATGACGCCACTGGGGGATTTTGTTGCCCCGATAGAAGGCGCATGCGCCCGGCGCGACAGCCGGGGTGAACTCCAGCAAAGGCGCTTCCATCCCCGCGCGTGTCTGACGATGATGGATCACGGGCCAGCCGTAGTTTCTGCCCCGCTCCACAATATTCACCTCGTCGCCCCCGCCAGGACCGTCAAATCCTGAGGGACCATGCTCCGTCTGGAACATCAAGCCTGTGCCGGGCTGCCAGTCCATGCCCTGTGCGTTGCGGTGTCCGTAAGACCAGATTTCGGGTCGCGCGTTGGGCGTCTTAACAAAGGGGTTGTCCGAGGGAATGGAGCCGTCATCGTTGAGGCGGAGGGTTTTGCCCTCAAGGCGGTCTAAGCGCTGTGCCAGTTCGCGCTGGGCGGCGTCGCCCGTGGTAATGTAGAGCTTGCCATCGGGACCGAATCCCAGCGCCGTGCCGTCATGCACGAAATTGCCCTGAATGCCCTCAATGATAACTTTTGGCTCCACCAGTGCGTCGCCCGTTTCGCGGTAGCGCACCACACGCACCTTCAGCCCGCCCTGCTCGTAGAGGTACGCCAGATAGAGCCAGCGCGTGCGGGCAAAGTTCGGGTGGAGCGCCAGCCCCATCAGCCCGCCCTCGCCCCGATGCACGCAGTCGGCAATCTCCGCCAGCGGTTTTTCACGCAAGCGCCCCTTCTCAATCACCCGCACTCGCCCGACACGCTCGGTGAAAATGAGCCTGCCATCGGGCGCAAACACCATCGCCCACGGTACCTGCAACCCTCGCGCCACTACTTCCACCTTGAAAACGCTCTGACCCATGCCTATAGCATACCTGATGAGGGGAAGGTATTGGGGGAGCGCCGTTTTTCATGCGAATTGTCAACAATTCAGAGAAATCACATGTTGAATCGCCGTGAAATGCTCCTGATTGGCACAAAAGTTGCTGTCGGTAGAGTGGGGCGCGCGTAAATTGTTTACTCAAGGAGGAGGTCAGGTGAACGGTTGGCGAATTCTGGTTGTGGAGGATGAAAGGTTAGTCTATCGTGTTGTGGCGGACGCGCTGCGCACGGCAGGATTTCCTTGTGAGGTTGTCCATCGCGCGAGCGAGGTGGTGGCACGCCTGGAAGCCAAACCGTATGACCTCGTGATTCTGGATATCCGCCTGCTCGATTTGCCAGGGAGCGAGGTCTTACGCCAGATTCGGGAGCGAGATCCGCACCTGCCTGTGATCTTGATTACGGCGTATGCGCTGGATCGGGAGTTGGAGAAGGCGCTTGCCCACGCACCCGACGCAGTGCTTTATAAGCCCTTCGAGATTGAAGCACTCCTGGCGACAGTGCGCCGATTGCTGATGCGCCATGCTTTACCCACGCATGCGATTGTCTCGATGGAGGCGCGGGCGGGTGCGCCGCTAACGGAATCCGTGTCACCTGTTTCGGCACGCCTTGTCTGGTTGAGCTGGGAGAGCAACCGGCTGGTAGCCTCGCCCGAACGCATGGACGATCGGATGCTCTGCTTGCAAACGCCGTCTCTGGAAACCGCAGTGCCTCCTCAGGTGTGTGTGGAGTGGTACGGCGAGGACGCGCTCTATCAGTTCCGCTCGCGTGTGGTGGAGCATCGGGGCGGCACGGAGACCGACCTCTGGCTGATACGCCAGCCTCAGGTGATACGGCGAATCCAGCGCAGGCGGTACCCCCGCATCCCTGCTCGCGGGCGGGTTGCGCTTTCCCCAGTGGGCAGAATCCAGCGCTCCATCTGGGGGCAGCTGGTGGACCTCAGCGAAGGTGGCGCCGGCGCGCTCGTGTATGAAGAGGTGGGACGCGACACGGCAGGCATGCTCACCATCGAGTGGGAGACTCCGGGCGGTGCCCTCGCCTTCCAGATTGAGGGCGTCGTGTGCCACATGGTCGCAGGGATGCAAGCCCACCAGCCCGTCTATCGCCTGGGAATCGCGTTCCGTGAGGCGGTTCCCCAGTCGGTGCGGAAGGCGCTTCGTACGCTTCAGATAGAGCGGCTGCTCGCGGCATCCCCGTAATTCAGCGGGGGAACCCGTAATTTTACGATTTTTCACAAACCCCCGTATTTTTGCGGAGAAAGCGGATTAAGTTCGCTCCGAAAATCCCCTCTGGACGCGCAAAAAACTGCCCTGCTGACGGATCGGCGGGGAGGGGCGTCCAGAAAAAAACTCTATCAGGGAGGATGGAACGATGAGTTTGCGGATTAACACCAACATGTCAGCGCTCAACGCGCTGCGCAATGTGCAGAACGCTTCGGATGGGTTCAGCCGTTCGATTGAGAAGCTCGCTTCGGGTTTGCGCATTAACCGCGCAGGCGACGACCCGGCAGGGCTGATTCGCTCGGAAGACCTGCGCGCCCAGATTGCGGGTTTGGAGCAGGCAATTTCTAACTCGCAGGATGCCACGAACCTCGTGAAGACCGCCGAAGGCGCTCTGGAAGAGGTTCACAACCTGTTGCGCAGCATGCGCCAGCTGGCTGTGGCTTCGGGGAACACAGGTACCAACGACCTGACCGCGCTTCAGGCGAACCAGAACCAGATTCGCTCCGCCATCAACAGCATCAACCGTATTGCGGAGCAGACCCAGTTCGGCACCAAGAAGCTGCTGGATGGCAGCGCGGGGGTTTCGTCGGCAGTAACCGACCCAACGCGCATCGGCGGCGTCTTCTTCGGCGGCACCGTGTACGGGCAGATTGGCGCCGCAACAGCGGCGGAGTATACCGTCGGCACAGGTATGGTGACTGTTGAGGTAACGCAGGAAGCGACTCGCGCCTCCGCGGCAGGTGCTGCACTGGCAACCGGCACCACCCTGAGCTCGGTGATTACTACCGCGGGCACCATCGTCATCAACGGCGTGAGCGTCACCACCGACGGCACCGAGACGCTGGGACGCATTCTGGATAAGATTAACTCGCTCAGCTCGGTAACAGGTGTGGTAGCAGAGTACAACGACAGCACCCGGGTCGTGACCCTGCGTGCCACCGAGTACGGCTCCAACTTCCGTGTGGATGTCAGCGACTCGGCGAATGTGCTGGGCTTGCAGTCCGCTACGGTAACGGCAGGGCAGGATGCTCGCGCCACCGTGACCGTGAAAGATGTGAACGGCAACGACATCACCGTCTACTTCACCGGCGGGATTGGTAAGACCTCAGGACTGCGTTTGTCTGACGCGCGAGGTAATGTGATCCTGCTCAAGGAACGCGGCAATGTTGACGATAACACCGCGTACGCTGTCGCACGCACCACAGCAGGCGATGTAACCTTCCAGATTGGCGCGAACGCGGGTCAAACTGCCCAGATCTCCATCAACAACATGCGCGCCAGCCAGCTGGGTACAGGCGTCGTGGCAGGCAAGAGCCTTGCCGACATCGATGTCACCAAAGCGGGCGGCGCCGAAGAGGCTCTGAAAATCATCGACGCGGCGATTCAGCAGGTCTCCAAACTGCGCGGCGATATGGGCGCGTTCCAGAAGAATGTCCTCGAGAGTAATATGCGCTCGCTCGCCGTCGCCAAGGAGAACCTGACCGCGACCGAGTCGGCCATCCGCGATGTGAACTTCGCCGAGGAAATCAGCCGGTTCACCAAGTTCCAGATCCTGCAGCAGGCGGGTATGTCCGTGCTGGGGCAGGCGAACTTCGCGCCGCAGGCGGTACTCCAGCTCATCCGCTAAAACCGGGCGAATCGGGTATACTAAAATGGGGGGTCAGAGTTGACCCCCCGTTTTTTAGCATAAAAAAGAAGGAGGTTTACGCCTATGAGTTCGTTTCGATATGCCATCCTGGGCGCAGGAATGCAGGGTCCTGCGGTCGCCTACGACCTGGCGCGATTCGGAAATGCAGAGGTGATTTATCTCGCCGACATTGATCTGGAGCGCGCCACACAAAAAGCGGAGTGGGTCAATCAACTGCTTCAAAAGCAAATCGTGTTCCCCCGAAGAGTAGACGCCCGCGACGAAAAGCAGGTGCTGGACTACTTCAGCGAGGCGGATGTGGTCATCAGCGCGGTGCCGTGGCAGATGAATATGCGCCTGATTCAGCTCGCGCTGGACGCGAAGCGCAGCTTTATCGATATGGGCAACGACCCCGAATGGTTCTGGTACGAATTTCGCAAGCGCGACGAGGAAGCCAAAGAAGCCGGCATCGCTCTTGTACCCGACTGCGGACTCGCGCCCGGCATGGTGAACCATCTGGGGCTTTACTGTATGGAGAAGATGGACACCTGCCATGAGATTCGCCTGCGCTGTGGGGGGCTGCCCCAACGCCCGGTGGGTCCGCTCGGCTACAAGCTGGTGTTCAACATGATTGGCGTCATCTCGGAATATACGGGCGAGGCGCTGGTGCTGCGGGAAGGCAAGCCTACCTATGTGCCCACTCTGGAAGATATTGAGTATCTGGAAATTGAGGAACTGGGCTTGCTGGAAGCCGCGCCCACCTCAGGCGGCACCTCCACCGCGCCCTACACCCTCGCGGGCAAGGTGCAGGAGTACGACTACAAAACCCTCCGCTACCCCGGACACTGGGACATCATGCGCGCCCTGCGCGACCTGGGCTTTTTTGACGAGGAACCCATCAAGGTGGAGGGGCATCCCGTCATCCCACGCCAGTTCACCGCTACGGTGATCCCCCCTAAAATAGACTTCCCCGAAGAGAAGGACCTGGTGGTGGTGTGGGTTTATGCGTCCGGCGAGAAGAACGGCGCGCCCTACGAAATCAGCGTGCAGTATATTGACTATCACGACGACGAAACGGGCTTCACCGCGATGGAGCGTTGCACGGGCTTCTCGGCGTCCATTATCGCGATTGGGGTCGCCAACGGCACGGTTCCCCGCGGGATTGTCCCTTACGAGCAATCCATGTCGGGGCATGTGTTCGTGCGTGAGTTCCTGAAGCGCGGGTTCGTGCTACGCGAAACCGTCAGCCACACGGTGCAGCCGTAACTTGCGGAGGCAGGGGCGAAGCTCCCTGCCTCCTGAGGTATGCTCATGGCATGAGCTGGCGTATCCTCGCGGAAGACGAGCAGAAAGTTTCGGAAGAGCTGGTCGCAGTTGCGGTCGCCTACGACGACATCACGGCGAAGCTGGTGCAGACCTATCTGATAGACCATCGCGTGCTGACCTTCACGCCCGAAGCGCCGCAGGTGCCGCTGTACCCTTCCATCCCTCAGCCGATTTTTATCTGGGTTCCCCTGCGCAAGCGTGAGGAGGCGGTTGCCCTGCTGCAGGAACTGGCATTGAACTGGGCGCAAGAGGAGGCAGAAGAGCATGCCTGAATGTATTGGCGTCATCGGCGCAGGCTCGTGGGGCACGGCGCTGGCGTATCTGCTGGGTCAGAAGGGAGTGCCGGTGTGGCTCTGGGGACGCGACCCCGAACGCATTCAGGCGCTCCAGCGTGAGCATGTGAACCGCCGCTACCTGCCTGAAGTCGTGCTACCCGACACCGTGACGCCGACTGCCGACCTCCACGCGCTGACAGCGTGCGAGGCGTGGGTGCTGGCGGTGCCGTCGGGCGCGGTGCGCTCCGTGCTGAATCGGTTGCCCTATGGCGCCTCGCTCTGCATTATCGCCGCCAAAGGGCTGGAACCCGACACGGGCAAACGCATGAGCGAGGTCGTGCTGGAAACGGGGCGCTGGACGCCGGAGCAAATCGCGGTGCTTTCGGGACCGAATCTGGCGGTGGAGCTGGTGCGCGGCGTGCCCACCGCCACCGTCGCCGCCGCCTACCACCTCCCCACCGCCGAGACGGTGCAGGAGCTGTTTATGACCCCCACCCTGCGCGTCTACACCAACAACGATGTGGTGGGCGTGGAGCTGGGGGGCGCGCTCAAAAATGTGTACGCGATTGGCGCGGGCATGAGCGACGGCTTGGGCTTCGGCGACAACACCAAAGGCGCGCTGCTGGCGCGCGGGCTGGCGGAGATGATGCGGCTCGGCGCCGCGCTGGGCGCATGCCCTGAAACTTTTATGGGACTGACCGGTGTGGGCGACCTGTTTGCCACCGCCGCCAGCCGACTCAGCCGCAACTACCGGCTGGGCTATGCCGTCGCGCAGGGCAAAACGCCCCAGCAGGCGCTTCAGGAGCTGGGGCAAGTCGCCGAAGGCTACTTCACCGCGTTCGTGGCGCAGAGGCTGGCGCACCAGCACGGGATTGACACCCCTCTGCTGAACGCGATTGCGGAGATTCTCAACGGCGCCCGCTCGGTCTCGGATGCCCTCCAAAGCCTCATGACGCGCCCCCCCAGAGGCGAGCGCGAGTTTCGGTTCGTGAGAACCTAATCCACAGGATTAAACCGCTCATAAAGCGTCGCATTAATCGCCGTCAGCACCATCGCAAGGAGTGTCTGCACCACCAGCACCGCCAGCCCCAGCAGAAGCATGTTCCACTGATAGACCAGCCCCAGAATGCCCACCAGAACGCCCGGTCCGCCTCCGAGGCAAAGCAACGGAACCATGATGAAGCTCGCCAGCAGGCGCTGGGTATAGTCGCTGGGGTCGGGGTTGATGAGAGCCACCATAAACATCACCATCTGCAGTACCACCAGCCACGAGGTCACCATCAAGCTGCCCACCACCCAGAACGCCGCCATACTGGGGAACCAGAGCGTCGCAACCAGAATCGTCAACACCTGCCCCAGCGCGAAGAACACCACTGTTGGCAGGGCTTCCACGACCACCACCTGCCAGCTGACAAACGGCATCGGCTTCTGCCACTCCACACGGCGGAGCATTTCTGTCATCCCGTAGTAGCTCCCAAACGCGTAGAAGAAGGCGACCGCGCTCTGCATCGCCAGATAAATCACCTGAAGTGCTCTGGGGGTTGCATCCCCGTCGCGCGCCGCCAGCCACATCAGCACAAGGGGCGCCAGCGCCAGCACCGCCACTGCCAGCAGGTTGACCCAGCCGCTGGCGCGCCATGTGATCAGCAAATCGCGCCAGAGGAGCGCCCACACGCCCTGAGGCGTCCAGCGTTCCAGCCAGCGCAGGGTACGCAGGGGCTTCTGCTGGGCGCGTTCGGCGGCGCGTTCCATGTAGGCGCGCATCGGGTCCTTACGGGCACGGCTCACCTTGCCCCCCAGCCGCGCCAGCTCCGCGCCCAGCTCATACAGCCAGCCCTGATGACGCACCAGCTCCCGATTACCCCACCACACCAGCGCGCCCCAGAAGAGTGCGCCCCCCAGCATCGCGGGCGTCCAGCCGTTGTAAATCACCAGCGCGCTATCCACCAGACAGCGCACCGGAAACAGCAACAGCGCCGCAGGCGTCCAGTCTGCCGCACGGTTCATCGCAACGCTGAAACCACTGCCCGCGCTCCACTCTCCATAGAACCGCCAGCCCACCAGCATTAGAGTCAGCCCTACCCAGACCAGCACGCCCCAAACCCAGTAGCGACGCGCCGAGCGCCCCTGAATCTCCCGAAGCGCCAGCACCACGCTCACCATCAGCAAACCCGTAAACGCCAGCAGATAGAGTATCGGATAACTCAGCAGCGCCCAGCCTCCTATCACCGGCTCCAGAGTCACAAACGCGCGCATCGTCGTGCGCCCGCCCATCAATAACACATATGCCACCATCATCAGGAACAGCATGACCGCTCCCAGCAGCCCCCGCATGAGCAACAGCCCGCGAAATACGCTGAGCGCTCGCAACGGCGTCGTGAACAGATAATGCACATCGCTCTCCTGAAACAACAGCGTGACGGGGCGAAACAGCGCCGAAAGCCATAGCGAGACCACATAAAACCAGTGGACTATCAGCGTGCTGGCAAGCGCACGCGCCAGCAGAGTCTGCGGATCGCCTTGAGGCATGGGCGCACTGCGAGAAGGACTGCCCAGCACGCTCCCTAACAGCGCCCCTCCCCAGCCACACAGGATAAACAGGATCACCAGCGTGGTCAGCACCGCCCGCACAGGGTTGGAAAACGCGCGCCGAAAACTGTTCACCAGAGTTCGGACACCAATAAATGCCAATACACGCAGAACCATCGCACCAGCGTGAAAGTATACCTCGCCTTTAGCAGGAACAACTGCTCTGTTGTGAGGATAAGGGCGCGCGCCATCCGAGACCCCCTCCGTGAGGTTCCCCCTGCTTCGCAAGGGGAACCGTGAAGATCGTCAGTTTCAATCCCCTGCACAGGGGCGGTCTTTCGTGACTCATAATCTCAGGGCGGCTGCCAGTTTGGGAATTGTTTCAATCCCCTGCACAGGGGCGGTCTTTCGTGACATTTGTAACCGGATCGAATGGGAGCTGCAGGGTTTGTTTCAATCCCCTGCACAGGGGCGGTCTTTCGTGACCCTACGCGCCAATTCTACCCCTTTTTGAACCCAAATTGCAAGGGCGGATTCCGAACCTCCCCCGAAAAGGGCGAAATTTGACTCATGAGTCAGGGGGGTTCGGAATCACAAAAGCGGGGGGTATCAGAGGATGAAGGTGGCACCTTCGTTGGGGTGTGGGGGCGCGACACCAATCACGCGCGGGCGAAACGGGCGGTCTGGCTGAGGGTACCGCGTCCGCGTTAGAGTGCCGCCCGCAAATGAGGCAAAGCGCAGCAGGGGTTGCCGCAGGTCACAGTTCGGCTCCCCCCTGCAGAACAGGTCTACTTGCCCCGTCGCAAGGATGGGAACACAGGTATTCCACGACCCCCTCCACGAGGTTCCTTAGAGGGGTAGGCTTTCTGACAGGGGCGCCGTCTTGGAGACTGTGCCCTGACGGCTGAAGCCGTTCCTATAAGACGAAGCCGACCTGCGTCGGCTGATATAGCCAGCGGAGGCTGGCTTTGTTCATTAGGAACGGCTTTAGCCGTCGCGCTTTCAGGGGGCATCGTGGGTTCCAGAAGGTATCTTTGCGACAGAGCAGCTTTAGCCGTCGCGCTTTCAGGGGGCATCAAGTTCCATCTGGCGTCCTTGCAACGGAGCAGGAACAGCACCCCTCGTGGCGAATCCCCACGCAGGGAGGCAACGAGTCATGACCGTGCAACATTTCGCTGAGCTGAAATATCGCCTGCAAACGGCGTCCAGCCATGCGGGGGTGATGCGCTACTTCTTCAAATATTTTGGCGACCGCCCCGAGTTTATCCAGAAAAGCGAGCCACACCATGATGAACTTCTTGAGAAGGTGCTGATGATAACTCTCCAGTTCACGCTGGGTCAGCCGAACCCGACGCTGATCGAGCCACGCTTTATGCGTGTGCCCAGCGAAAAGATGGTTCACGGCGGTTTCCAGCTCCCTGATGGAGGCGTTGGCTCCTTCTTTTATTTTGAAGACATAGATCTCGGTCTGGTGGGCGTGTCAGGAGGTTCGCTGGGTCCGCAACTCGTTACGGCGCGGTTCAAGGTGAAGATGGTCTCCCGATAGCGGGTATCCTTCTGCTGATGAAGCACATCGTTTCCGTCAGTCTGGGTTCTTCGAAGCGCGACAAGCGCAGTGAAATTACCCTGCGGGGCGAGCCGTTCCTGATTGAGCGGATCGGCACCGACGGCGACCTGAAACGGTTTCAGCAGCTCTTTGCAGAGCTGGACGGCGAGGTGGACGCGCTGGGTATCGGCGGCGCCGACCTCTATATCTGGGTGGGCAACCGCCGCTATGTGTTCCGCTCCATTCAGAAACTGGTCTCGGTTGCCAAAAAGACGCCCGTGGTGGACGGCAGCGGTCTGAAAAACACCTTAGAGCGCGAGGCGGTGCGCTGGCTCCAGGCGCAGGGCGTGCTGGACTTTGGCCAGAAGCGCGTGCTGCTGGTCTCCGCGGTGGATCGGTTCGGCATGGCGCAGGAGCTGGCGCAGCTGGCGAAAAGCGTGGTGTATGGGGACTTAGTGTTCGCGGTGGGCGTGCCTATCCCGATTCGCTCGTATCGCACGGTGGAGTGGCTGGGGCGGCTGCTGCTGCCGATTATCACGCGCCTGCCGTTCCAGTGGTTCTACCCGACAGGCGAGAAGCAGGAGAAGCGCACGCCCCGCGCCGCAAAGCTTTTCTATGAGGCGGATGTGATTGCGGGCGACTGGCACTACATCCACCGCTACATGCCCGATCACCTGCCCGGTAAGGTGGTGCTGACCAACACGGTGCGCAAAGCCGATATCGAGTTCCTGCGCAACGCAGGGGTGGCACAGGTGATTACGACCACGCCTGTGATAGAGGGCGAGACCTTCGCCACCAATGTGATGGAAGGCGTGATTGTGGCATTGACAGGACGCCATCCCGATACGCTAACCCCACAGGACTATCTGGACGCCCTCCGCGAGATAGGCTGGCAACCAGGGATCGTGCCCTTACACGAGGCGGCAACGGCATGAGCGACTCGACAGCCGAGGGATCACGCGCATGGGCACATCCGCCTCTAAAAACCGCCCCGATTCGAGGTATCCTTTAATAGCCCTGCATCGGTGCAGGCAGCTCACAGAAGAGCGAATGCTGGAGGAACAGGCACATGATTACCGAAAACAACATGACTCAGATTGCAGAAAATCCCGAAATTGAGGTGTTGTTAGGTCAGGCAAGTCCTCTTTATTTGAATCTTTCAGTGGCGTCTCTGGTGGAACATGCAGTGCGTCGTGGGGAAGCGTTGCTTGCATCCAACGGGGCGCTGGTGGTGCGCACGGGGCAATATACGGGGCGTTCCCCGCGTGATAAGTTTGTTGTGGCGCGCCCTGAGCATGAGGCGTTGATTGATTGGGGCACGGTGAACCAGCGGATGGCCGCTGAAGTGTTTGAGCGGTTGCTTGCCCGGGTGACAGCGTACCTTGCCAACCGTCCCCTTTTCGTACAGGACTGTTTTGCCGGGGCAGACCCCCGCTACCGCCTGCCTGTGCGCGTGATTACGGAGTATGCGTGGCACAACCTGTTCGCCAAACAACTCTTTATCCGCCCCCAGCCTGAAGAGCTGTACGACTTCCGCCCCAGCTTCACGGTGTTGTCCGCGCCGGGTTTCAAGACCGACCCCGCGATAGACGGCACGCGCAGTGAGGTGGTGGTGGCACTCGATTTTCGGCGGCGCGTGGTGCTGATTGCAGGCACCGCTTACGCAGGGGAGATTAAGAAGTCTATTTTCACCGTGATGAACTATCTGTTGCCGCAGCAGGGTGTGTTCCCGATGCACTGCTCGGCGAACATGGGGGCGGAGGGCGATGTCGCCCTGTTTTTTGGGCTGAGCGGCACGGGCAAGACCTCACTCTCGGCAGACCCAGAGCGGCGGCTGATTGGCGACGATGAACACGGCTGGAGCGATACGGGCGTGTTCAACTTCGAAGGCGGCTGCTACGCGAAGTGTATTAACCTTTCCCGTGAGAACGAACCGCAAATCTGGGATGCCATCCGCTTCGGGAGCGTGGTGGAGAATGTGGTGGTAGACCCCGATACGCGCGTGCCCGATTACACCGATGCGAGTATCACCGAGAACACGCGCGCGGCGTATCCGCTGGACTATATCGAGGGCGCGGTGATTCCCAGTGTCGGCGGGCATCCGCGCCATCTGTTTTTCTTAGCCGCGGATGCGTTCGGCGTGTTGCCTCCCATCAGCCGGCTGTCGGTGGAGCAGGCGATGGAGATGTTTTTGCTGGGCTACACGGCGAAGGTGGCGGGCACAGAGCGTGGCATTACGACACCCCAGATGACCTTCAGCGCCTGTTTTGGCGCGCCCTTTTTGCCGATGCACCCCCAACGCTATGCGGAGATGCTCGGCGCGAAACTGGAGCAACACGAAGCGCAGGCATGGCTGGTCAACACGGGTTGGACGGGCGGACCCTACGGCGTGGGACATCGTATCCCCATTCGCTACACGCGGGCAATGATTCGCGCCGCGCTCAAAGGCGCCCTGGAGGGCGTGCCCTGTCGCACCGATCCCATCTTCGGGCTGGAAGTGCCGACCCGCGTGCCCGATGTGCCCGACGACCTGCTGAACCCGCGCGACACATGGAGCGACCCCAAAGCCTACGATGCACAGGCGCGCATGCTTGCAGAACAGTGGCAGGCGCATTTGGAACATCTGGAAGCCAGCACGGAAGGTTAAAGGAAAAAGGAGGGTGGCAGTGAAAGGAGAGCAAAGCCTGCCACCCCCAAGGAAGGGGGGTGAACTCGTTCCCAGTTTTTATTATCGGCGCGTCCTGTCAAAATCTTTAGCCCTGACGGGTATGCTATTAACCAAACCGCGCCTGCGACGCCAATTATACCCTATCGCTTCAGAGATTCCTGCTACCCAAGAATACGGATTTTCGGCATGAAAAGTTTCCAGGCGGCGCTGGAATCGTTGTGGCTGACGCCCCGACGCACGCTGTTGAGCGGGCTGGGGATGATGGTCGGAGTCGCGGCGATTGTCGTGCTGGTCTCGCTGGCGAAAGGCGTTCGGCAGGAGGTGGTGGCGCAGGTCGAATCGCTGGGCGTGAATCTGGTGATTGTGCTACCGGGGCGCATCAGCCCCGAAAACCCGTTTAACCCCATGAGCTTCATCGGCTTGAGCACCCTGCGCGAGAGCGATATGGAGGTGGTGCGCTCGCTGGTGGGGGTGCGTCGGGTGGCGCCGATTATGTTTGTGGCGGGCGGCGCGAGTCGGGGCGAGCGCTGGGCAGACGCCGCGCTGATTCTGGGCACGACGCCCGAATGGTTTCAGATGCGTCCACACCAGCTGGCACGCGGGCGCTTCTTCACCAGAGCCGAGATGGAGCAACCCGTGTGCATTCTGGGTCCCAAACCCGCCGAGCAGCTGTTTGGCGACGAAAACCCGCTGGGCAAGTGGGTGCGCCTGAATGGCAAGCCCTTTCGCGTGATTGGCGTGACGGCAGAGTCGTATACCCGTTCCCTGTTCGGCAGCGGCGGCTTTGAGTACGCCATCTATGCGCCCCTGACCGCCCTGCAGAAAGCGATGGGCAGCAATCAGATTCACCGAATCCTGATTCAAACCGCGCCCGATGTGGAGCCGACCGCGCTGGTGGCGCGCATCCGCGATGCCCTGCGCACCAATCACGGCGGCAGCGAGGACTTCTCCGTGCTGACTCAGGAAGACCTGCTGAGCCGACTGTTTCTGCTGTTGCAGATTGTGTCCGTCGCGCTGACGGGAATCACCTCGATTGCGCTGATTGTGGGGGGTATCGGCGTGATGAATGTGATGCTGATGAGCGTAACCGAGCGTGTGCGCGAAATCGGCATTCGCAAGACGGTGGGGGCACGCGAGCGCGACATCTTCTGGCAGTTCCTGCTGGAGGCAACAATGATTGCGCTGGTGGGCGGATTGCTGGGCGTGGGCGTCGGCTGGTTGGCTTGTGTGATTCTGGATCGGGCGACTGTGCTGAACCCGCTGGTGACCTGGGACACGATTGTGCTGGCGCTGGGCGTGTGCGGCGTTGTGGGGATTATCTTCGGCACGCTGCCCGCCTACCGCGCCGCCCGCAAAGACCCTGTGGAAGCGTTGCGGTATGAATAGAAAACATGCTCCCTGTGGTTCTCAAGCAGACAACCCCTCCGCAGGCATCGGCTCAGGCTGGGCGCAGGTGCTTTCCAGCCATCGGTGTGCCCCCGTCTCGGACGATTCGTTGAACGCCAGCATGGCGTCCAGCACATGGTATGCCAGCTCCCCGCTGGCGCGATGGGGGCGCCCCTCCTGAATCGCCAGAATCATGTCCGCCAGCCCCAGAATGCGGTTCTGCTCCGCGTAAGGGTGCGTGTGGGGCACTTCCACCCACTCTGGGCTGTCTTTCTTGCGCAGCAGCACGGTTCCCCCGAAGCCGTTGGGGTCAGGCACGCCCAGCGAACCCTCTGTGCCGTAAATCTCGATACAGGGCAGCCGATGCGCCCACACATCGAACGACATAATCACGGTGGCAATCGCGCCCCGCTGAAACTCAATCGCGCCCGTGATGTGGGTGGGGGTTTCCACCTGAATCACCTTGCCGTATTTGGGCTGGCTGGTAATCAGGCGCGTGGGGAAAGTGATGCGGCTGATGCCCGCCACGCGCTTCATGGGTTCCATCAGGTTCACCAGCGCAGTCAGGTAGTAGGGTCCCATATCCAGCATGGGACCCCCGCCTACCTCATAGTAGAATTCGGGGTTGGGATGCCAGCTTTCCACGCCACGGCTGAGCATGAACGCCACCGCGCCGATGGGTTCGCCAATCGCGCCGTCTTCAATGAGTTTACGGCAGGTTTGATGTCCCGCACCCAGAAAGGTGTCGGGGGCGCAGCCGACTCGCAGTCCCTTCGCCTGCGCCAGCTCCAGCACGGCGCGCGCCTCTTCGCGGTTCACGCCGAACGGCTTCTCGCAGTAAACATGTTTGCCCGCCTCCAGCGCCATCCGGTTCACGGGCGCGTGGGCTTTGGGCACGGTCAGGTTCAGCACCACCTCAATTTCAGGGTCAGCCAAAAGCTCTTCAGGGGTATAGACTTTGGGGATACCGAACTCTTCGGCGCGGCGCTGAGCGTTCTCAGGCACAATATCCGCCGCGGCGACAATCTCAATCATCGGGAAGCGCTGTGCCACTCGTAAATAGACCGCGCTGATACTCCCACAACCGATGAGACCGACTTTCATAAGGTTTGCCTCCTTAAACCGAATAAGCACTCAGTTGCACCTGGGTGTTGGTCGCCCGCATGACCAGCAGCATGGTGCGCCCTTCATTTTTGGGATCGCCTGTGCGCACGACGAGGGCGTTCTCGCGGCGCGGGGCGCCGAGACTGCGAAAACTCAGTTGCCATGCGTTGTAGGGGCGCCGATTAGGGCGCAGCTCCAGCAGCGCCAGCCTGTCGGGCGCGACGCCATAGACCCGCGCCGGCTCCTTCGCGCTCCACCGATATCGGCAAAGCCACCGATAGCCACTCGCATAAAAGTTGCGGAACGATTGCGCCAGCCGTGGCAGGCTCATCACAATACTCTGCAGGATTTTGCCCGCGTAAACCTCTTCAGGCTCAATAAAAAACTCGTCCTCTTCCAGCGGCTTCTCCAGCACATAGTAGAAGGGGCGCCCCGAGTCGTGGTCGAAGCACACGATGCGCTCAGTGCCCTCGTCGTCCACCACGCGCCCGATGGGGATTCGGCGGGCGGGGATGTCCTGCGTGAGCGTTTTCTCGCCCCACTCCCAGCTGGAGCCGTCGGTGTATATCATGCGCCTGCCCCGAGGTCCGTTGGAGAGGCAATACAGGTCGCGCTGAAGCATGTGCCGCTGCTGGCGGATGGGTTCAAAGCGCTTGCCTTCCCAGAGCCAGAACCGAATCTGCTGGGGGTCCAGCGTTACCAGCAGTGAGACAAGTTCGGGCTTATCTGCCCCCTCGCGCTTCAGGGGCACGGTCAGCACATCGAAGCTGAGCGTGTCGGCAGGCAGGCTCTCTTCCCACGCGAGTTTGAGACGCATCGTTGACTCTCTTTTTTACGCGCCGAACTTTTCCTGCACGCCCATCAGCTGGGTCAGGATGGGCACGAGGTCGCCGCCGCGCAGACGCCCCATGCCGCCCGCCTGACAGGCGCGCTCGTGAAAATGAAGCACATCGTCGCCGCGCAGGTCGGGTCCGTGCAACAACACGGGCACGGGGTCGCCCGAATGGTCGCGCACGGAGCAGGGCGTCGAGTGATCTGCCGTAACAATCAGATAAAACGGCTCGGTATAGCGCTGAATCAGGTGGGCGACCATCGCGTCGATGCGTTCGATCACCTGTACCTTGAGCTGGGGGTTGCCGTCGTGTCCGCACAGATCGGGCGCTTTCACATTGCACAGCACGAAATCGTACTCGGTCAGCGCGCGTGCCAGCGTCTCCGCCATGCTTATCAAATCGGAATCGACGCCGCCTGTGGTGCCGGGCGCGTCGAGGGTGTCCATCCCAACGAATCGCGCAATCCCGCGGATGAGTCCTGTCTCCACCACGGCGCAGGCGCGCACCTTGTGGCGTTTGGGGAACGGCTCCAGATGGGGAGCGACGCCTGCCCCACGCGGCAAGATAATATTCGCTGGGGGTAGCCCCTGCTCCACCCGCGCCTTATTGACGGGATGGTCCTTGAGGCGCTCATACGAAAGGCGCACGAAGGCGTTCACCACGCGCGCGGTGCGTGCGGCGGCAGCATCGCTGGGGTCTATCGGCTGGCACTCGGCGACCGTTTCGCCTTCCGCATGGGGGTCTACATCGGTGATGTGGGGGCTGAGGTTCTCACCACGCAACACCAGCGCACCCCGATGGGCGACCGACTCTTTGAAAAAGCACTGCACGCCTTCAATCTCCACGCCGTTCACAGCTTCCGCCAGTTCGCGCGTGCCTTCCGTGATGCGTCCTGCGCGGCGGTCTATCACGCGCCAGTTCTCGTCGACGGTGCTGAAATTGCATCGCAGGGCGACATCGCCGCCGCGCACTTCCATCCCAATCCCAAGCGCTTCAAACGGACCGCGCCCCTGATAGACTTTGTAGGGGTCATAGCCCAGGATCGCCAGATGGGCGGTGTCAGACCCCGCGCGAATGCCCGGTGCAATCGGGTCCATCAGCCCGCACTCCCCTTCGCGGGCAAGGCGGTCTAAAGTGGGGGTTCTGGCATATTCCAGTGGGGTTTTGTTCTCCAGTTCGGGCACGGGGCGGTCGCCCATGCCGTCGCAGATGAGCAGCAACCCTTTAAAGTGTCGCCCAGCCATAGCAAGCAGATTATACCTTCAGCGGGTATACTTCAGGTTATGCACCGCAAACCAGTCATCGCCATCGTTGGACGCCCCAATGTTGGCAAATCCACGCTGTTCAACCGCCTGATCGGGCGGCGCGTGGCGATTGTGGAAGACACGCCCGGGGTTACGCGCGATCGGCTCTACGGCGAGGGCGAGTGGCAGGGGCGCCCCTTCGTGGTGGTGGATACGGGGGGTATCCTGTTCGGCGAGGAAGACCCTCTGATTGAGCAGGTGCGCGTGCAGGCACAGGTCGCGATTCACGAGGCGGACTGCGTGCTGTTTCTGGTGGACGCGCGCGAGGGGCTGACGCCCGCTGATGAGGAAGTCGCCGAGCTGTTGCGCAAAGGCGGCAAACCCGTGCTGCTGCTGGTCAACAAAGCCGATAACCCCGACCGCTGGGAGTATCAGCGAGCGGAGTTTTTCAAACTGGGGCTGGGCGAACCCATCCCCATCTCGTCAATTCACGGGCACAACATCGCCGATGTGCTGGATCAGGTGTTTGAGCTCGTCCCGACCCCGCCTGCCGAGTCAGAAGAAGAGGAAGGGCTGGAGCCTGTGCGGATGGCGATTGTGGGGCGTCCGAATGTGGGCAAGTCGTCGCTGCTGAACGCGGTGCTGGGCGAGCCGCGCGCAATTGTCAGCGAAATCGCAGGCACCACCCGCGACACACTGGACACCGAAATCACATGGAAAGACCAGCCTGTGGTGCTGATTGATACGGCTGGGCTGAAACGCCCCGGCAAAGTCCAGCGCTCGCTGGAATATTATGCCCAGATGCGGGCGCAACGCGCGCTGGAACGCGCCGATGTGGCGCTGGTGGTGATTGACGGCACGGAAGGCTTAACGCACGGCGACCGCCGAATCGCCCAGTACGCCGTGGATGCAGGGCGCGCCCTCTTATGGGTGGTCAACAAATGGGACCGCAAGGAGCCGCCTGACGGGCAGGTGGACAAGATGACCCCCGCCAAGCGCGACTTCCTGCGCATGATAGAGCAACAAGCCAGGGGGCTGGACTATGTGCCTGCCGTGTTCATCTCCGCGCTCCATCGGACGGGCATCGAGAAAATGCTGGACACCGCGATGCAGGTCGCCGATTTCCACAGCATGCGCATCGGCACAGGCGAGCTGAACCGCCTGATCCACGACGCCGTATATGAGCGCCCCTACACCCGCAAGGGCAAAACGCTCAAAATCTACTATGCCACGATGGCAGAGGTACGCCCGCCGACCGTGGTGCTATTTGTGAACGACCCCGAGATTGTGCATTTCTCTTACCTGCGCTATCTGGAGAACACCCTTCGCAAGAAGTACGCCTACACAGGCACGCCGATTCGGTGGGTGGTGCGCCCTGCCCACCAGCCGAAAGAGTAGCACGGGCATCCTGCCCGTGCCCCTGCCGAAAGAGCAGGCAGAGCGCCCAGAACCCTACTGCGCCGATTGCACCCGCACCGTGAACCGCACGGAGGTCGCGCCGCCCGCGGGCACTTTCAGCGTCCACTGCGCGGCAGTCGCCGAAGCGCGCGTGTACGGCTGAGTGGAGTTGAGAATCGTCCACCCGCCCCCGAACGGCTGCACGACCAGCACCTGTACGGGCTGGCTTTTTGCGTTGCGGAGCGTGATTTGCACCTCGTACTCCACCTTGCCCCTGCCCAGCACCTTCTGTCGGAGGGGCTGCCACTCGCCCGTAATGTCGAAGGCTTGCCCCACCTGAAGCGTGATTTTCTGGTTCACGGGCGTTGCGCTCAGGCTCGCCGTGCCCAGATAGCGAGGGGTGCCGTTCGAGTCGGTCTCATACAGGCGCACGCTGCCGTTGGGTAAGGGAATGCCCAGCCCATGCTCTTTGCGGTTTTCCAGCACGAGCGAGACTTCTGCCTTGTCGCGGCGCACCTCTTTGCCGATGCCTGGCGCGGCGTTCGCCCACAGCGACGGCGCACGATAGATGTACCGCTTCTGCACAGGAACCTGCGGCGCCTCATGGAGCAACAGACGGCTCTGGCGGGCATCCTGAATGGAGACTGGCTGCGCGAGCGGGTAGGTGTAAACCTCGCCGAGTGGCTGAGGCACAATGCGCCGCGCGATAGCACCCACCGCTGGGCGGTCGCGCCACTCAAAGCTCTCTGCCCTGCCGAATGCTACCTGCACCGATTCGGGGGGCGCGACACCCGTTGCGAGGCTCACCCGTGCATTCGGGAAAGTCAGCCCCGTCTGGTTCGTCACGGTCGCCCAGCACTCCAGCTTCAGGGCGTTTTCGCCGCGCAACACGGCGATATAGTCGGCGTCCCAGTCCAGCCCGCCTGTGAGATAGCTCACGGTCAGCGCGGCGTTGCCCTCGTTGGGAGCCTGCACCTGCAAGCGCAGGGCGGGAATCAGGGGCATATCAGCCTCAACAGGCAGGCGGAGCGTGCCCTGCGGGTTCACATAAATCGCGCGACGCGGCAACTGCGGAACCGCCGACGCGATTGTCGAAAGCGGACTCGCTTCCAGAATCAGTCGGTTCGCATCCATGCTGATCAGCCTGCCCTCCAGCACGCCGATAACACGCCCATCGGAGCCATACTGGAGCAGCTCCACTTGCTTGCCCAGATAGCGTCGCAAAAGCGAGTCGCCGTCCTGAACGCCCATATCGTAGGTGTGGGCGAGAATCTCGGCGGGTGCGGGGCGTCCCACCCACTGGAGCCACAGCGATTGTGTATCCAGCATGGGCGAGATGTCCAGCAGCACCACCTCGTTGCGTCCCTGTTTGAGCGTCAGCGGGCGACGCTCGCTCACCAGGGCGAAGTTCTGGTCGTAGATGGTCAGTGTAATCTGCTCGCGGGTCGTGGAAACGAACGACTCTTGCGCTCCTGCAGGGAGCGCGGCTGCCATCACAGCAGCCGTCATCCAGACACCACACAGCCACTTCACACCTTGCATGGTAGTTCCCCTCGGTGGGGGATTATACCTTGCCCTCAATCGCGCGGCAGGAAGGGCGATGGATAAAGCACCCAGGAGATAAAAAGCTGCTCACGCGCACGGGTGATGGCGGTGTAGAGCAGTTGGCGCTCCTGCTCTTCCACAAGGGGCTGCTCTTCGGGGTCGCCCGCGCGCCCGACAGCAGGACGAAACGGAAACATGTCGCGCGACGCTCCCACAATCGCAACCGCTCGAAACTCTAATCCCTTACTGGAGTGAACCGCACCTAAATACACCTCGTGGGGTTCCGCAAGTCTTTCGTCCCCCAGCCAGCAATAGGAAATGCCAAGTTCATTCAGGACAGGAACAACCTGTTTTTCGATATAATCCTTTGTTCGCGCCAGAATCGCAATCTTGTTGCCGTCCATGTTGAACTCCCGCTGGCACCGGAGGAGCCACTCGCGCAGAGCGGCGACCTCACGCTGAAAGTTCTCGCAGTGCCTCACCTCGGGCTTATTTCCTGAAAGGAGAGTAAGCGCCCGCACACCGCGCACGACAGCCTCGATATCCTCCTCATCTCGCAGGGAGTAATTACACCCCGCCAGCACCTTCTCTGCCTTTTCCTGAATCTCGAGGGTGTTCCGATAGTTAATTCGCAAGGTCTTACTGCGTCCGCGTACTTCTATACCAAGCCGCTTCCATGAGAGACTTCGCTGGTAAATGCGTTGGGCGGTATCGATACAGAAAAACAGATTGTCTGGCTGGTCTGCTGGCGCGAGGCTCTTCAGAAGCGTCATCTGGGCAGGACCGAAATCTTGCGTCTCGTCAGCAACTACGCAGCGGAAGGGCGCTCCCCTGTTCCTGTAGTGTTCCGCCAGCATATAGCACGCCATTTCGGGTGTTAGCAGCATGGCTTGGCGGAGCTTTTTCCGCATCGCGTCAAAGACTTGCCACAGTTGTTCCCGCTGTTCCTCAGAAAGTTTTGAGCCGCGCCCAATACGCTCAAAATCACGATATGCCTCCCAGCTCTGGATGTTCCATGCGTTAATAACCCACTGCCACTCACTCCAGACAAAATCGGGTGAAAACCGTGGGGCGTAGGTTTGACAAAGCTGGGCGAAGTCAGTTTTCTGCTTGAGTTCCTCGTCCCGATAGATCAGAGTCGCTCCGGTGCGCAGCTTCTGAAACTCCTGATTGACAAACTTATCAAGGTTCAGAATATAAAGTTCAGGAGGAAGCGATTCGCCGATGAGGAGTTTCATGCGTCGCTCTAACTCGCGCGCCATGTTCACTGTATAGGTCGTTAGAAAGATTCGGCTCCCGGGATAGCGCTCAAGCAGGTGTTTTGTGCGATGGAGCGCGACGACGGTTTTGCCTGTGCCTGCGGCTCCCGACACGCGCGCTGGACCATTATAGTGCTGTTCTGCCACCTCGCGTTGCGTGGGCGACAGGAAAACCAGCCATGTTTCCCAAGGTTGCAAAATTGCGCGCTTTAGTTCGTCGGTGTCTTTGGGTTTCCAGAAGCGCGAAAGGTTGCCCTTTTCCAGCAGTAAGTCGAATTTGTCTCGCAGTTGGGCTGGCGGCAGGAGCTCTTTCAGGGGCGTTCCTGTGGCTAACGCGAGTATGCGCTCGGCTGTCTCGCTGTTTATGTACCCCTCCTCCAGAAGTCGGCATAAGGCTCCAACGAGTGCTTCTGCAGAGAGATTCCGAATGTGGTCACACAATTCCTTCGGAACATCGAGCTTTTGCAAGTCGCTGCAGTCATAGCCCACAAGAGGATACGACTCTGCAGGCGGCTCTGGCTCAGGAGGAACTTCAGACGGGAGCGTTTCGGGGTCACGGCGGATGTAATGCTCTCCATAGTCGTTCTTATGAAAGAAGTGTTCCTTTGCCCATGCGTATGCTGGATCGTGTTCGTCTACCCACACAGCAATCCGCTGGTTACCTTCTTGATAGAAAATCAAGCGGTACTTTATGTCTACCCGCGCTGAATACCATCGCTCCTTGCAATTCTGAACACGCTCTATGTGCAGCGAATTTGGGGGTTGTTCCCACGATAGTTGCTCCAGGGTCTGCTCCAGAGCCTCCCATCTGTCGCGCTGAAGTTGCTTTTCTTTTGAATACTGCAATCTCTCGGAAAGCCAGATATCATATCCAATCTTCATCATCTCTCCCCACCTTCTGCACATGCTCGGCGGCTTTTCTGCAGAGCGCATCTACATACTGGATAATCTCCACCCATTCGCTTTCAGCTTTGGCATGGTGGATTCGCACCTGCCCGATTTCCTGAGCGATACGCTTGGCTTCGCTGTAAAGGGGGCGTAAGCGCTCGTTCACCTTGTATACTCCTGACCACTGCTTGACGATTAGCTCAAGGTCGGTGTAGATGTCCAGCTCAGTGATACCCATTCGCTTTGCTTCCTGAAGGCAGCGGAGCAGGCTGTAGTATTCGGCGAAGTTGTTCGTGGCGCGCCCGATAGGCTCGCAGAGTTCCAGCAGTAAACGCCCCTGCTCGTCCTCGATTCGCACCGCCAACCCCGCTGCACCGGGGTTGTTCAGCGCAGAACCGTCGATGAAGGCTCTGGCACGCACGGTTTTATGATACGCCCTCACCGCAAAAATTCCTGCTGATTTCAGCTTGCACTGGCAGGAATCTGTGGGATGGTATCGGAATCATAACAGCAGAGCGGATAGGGGAGGTAGGAAGTGGAAAGCGGTGTTCTCGTCGATGTGACTTTACCCTGTGGCACGGGGTCGCATCCCGTTAAGATGCGCCTTACTTTCTGGGGGGAGCTCGAGGTCGTGGAAAATCCCTGCGACCTGCTGGGTTCTCTGGGGCGTATGACAGACCAGCGGTGCAAGCAGGAGACGGCATTGCTGGTGGAAGCATGGAAACAGAATTGCGCCCCATACATGGAAACAATTCTGGTTCAGGGAAAGCTGCCTACCACCTCTGTTTCTGCCTTGCGGGCGCTCTCTGAAGCGCTCTTGAACGCGCTCGACACAGCCAGAGAGTACGCTCAAGAAATTCTCCAGCAGCCCCTCGATCCACAGAAGCTGGCGAGTGAGTGGGCAATTGCTGCTGGCGGCATGGATGCCCAAATCGACGACTGGCGAAGGCAGGTACCGTTGACTCAGTGGCATCGTATCAGCCAGCTCTGGCTTCTGCGCCGTGCGCTTCAGGGCGAAAGGGCAATATGGAAGTGGGTCTGGGAATTCCTACCGCAGCTCTACCCACAACTGCACCGCAGTTCGCTGAGCGCCCTGGCGCGCGGATTGGGCGGTTCGGGCAGCGACCGCGCGTGGGATTATCTGGAGCCGTTGCTCACAGACGCCGATGCCAGTGTGCAACTCGCAGCAATTGAGGCTGTCGGCGCTCTGCGGGAACCACGCGCTCGCGAGACGCTGCTGCAGATAGCACGCCAACCGACGGTGAATGAGGCTGGACCCAAAGCGGTTCACGCGCTCGGTGCTATCGGAGGGCAGGACACCGCAAGGCAACTGGTAGACCTGATGTTTCAGCGCCCCGCACTCCGCGAGGCATGTCAACAGGCACTGGTGCAGATCGGAGCTGAGGCAATCCCGGAGATTGGTCAAACGCTCAATTCGCATTTTGACCCAACCCTGCGCGAAATCTGTGTACAGATTCTCAAGGAAATCGGCGATGCCTCCGCTATCCCCTACCTCAGCGATGCCCTCAAACGTGACAAGCAGTGGTCTGTGCGTTATCTTGCGGTAGAAGCCATCCGCGCCATAGACCCCGCTGTCGCCGTCCCTGCGCTGGTGGACGGGTTGGGAGATGAACAAGAGATGGTGCGCGCTCTTTGTGTGGAAACCCTCATTGAGTTAGGCGATACGGCTGTGCCGACACTGGTAGAAGCCATTCGCGACCCCTACTGGGTTCCAGAGCGTCGGTACATTGCTCAGTGGGCAGCCGTGCGGGCGCTGGGAGCTATCGGCACACAGGCTGTAGTGGAGCAGCTACTCCCTCTGCTCGACGAGATGAACCTGAACACGCGCTGGGCAGCGGCTGCTGCACTCCGCTACACCCGAAACCCGAACCTGAGAGAACATTTCGAACAGCTCTTGCTCGGTCCCGCACCGCTGGAAATCCAGTACGAAGCTGCACGCTACCTGTACGACCACGCCACGCCCGATTCGCTCGATGCGCTTCTTGCTGGCATGAAGCAGAACGATAAAATCATCCCGCGAATCTGCAGAGAAGCCATCGTTCACAGAATAGGAACGGACGCTCTGGTGCGCTTGATAGAAGCCCTGCGCAGGGAAAGCCATGGACAACTTCGGGTTAACCTCATCCGAACGCTCGGCGAGATTGGACACCCTGCCGCGAAGCCCGATTTGGAGAGCCTTGTTGACGACCCCAACCCTCAGATTCAGCAAGCTGCAAGAGAGGCGCTTCAAAAAATCGAGCAGCGCCAGCGATTCCAGTAGCTCCAAGAGGAACTTTGCAGTAAAAAGTCGAGTATACTATATCACAGGGGAGACCAGAAAATGAGTTGTGCATCGCTGATTGCGACCCTGCGCAAACAGGGGCAGTTGGAGGAAGCATATAAGAGGGGGCGTGAGTGCCTGGAGCAAAACCGTGAAGACTCGTACCTGCAGCGCACCTTCGGCTGGGTTTTGTACGACCTGATTAAGCGCGAGCTTGCAACCGTCGGTGATGGTGACGAACAGGAAGATGGAAAGGAACAGGAAATCGTTTCAGCTAAAGTGAATATTTCTGACCTTGATGATTGGTTCTGGGAGTACGAACAATTGCATCTTTTGCCGCGTCCCGATCTGCTTCACTCGCTGATGCTTGGCTTAGCCTGCAAGGCGCACAAAGCAGGCTGGTGGTGCTTCGTTCAGTTTATTCGCCAATGTGGATTTCCAGAGAACCTCCGCGAGGAAGACTGTCAGGAAAGGAGAACAAGCGACGATACCCCGCCCCTGATGAGCCTCGAGCTTCGAGTCTACCTCAGGCTGGCGAATGCCCTGCTGAAGGATAATCTTCAAGAGGAAGACAAGGAATGGGTCTTTGGACTCCTGCAAAGCGAAGGGCTTTCACGCTATCCCGATGACCCATGGCTTCATCGTGCGGTGGGGATTGCGCTCTGGCAAAAAGGTGGGAACCACGAGGCATTACAACATTTGCGCCACACCCTGCGTAAAAAGCAAAAAGATTGGTGGATTTGGGCGGAAGTTGCCCGCGTTTACAGAGAAATTGACCCTCAGATAGCACTGCACTGCTACTATCACGCTTATCAGCTCCAGAGAGACAAGAGCTTTCTGGTGAGCGTTTACGAAGAGATTGCTTCCTTGCTGGCGGAGCAGCAGGAGTATGAGGCAGCTGCTTGGTTCGTTCACGAAGCCGTGCGTATCCGTACAGAGAAGAGCTGGCGAATTCCCGACTCGCTCGAGCAGCTCAGGAGAGCTCGCTGGTGCGTTCAATATCCTGCTCCCCGCTGCCCTAAGATAGCACCGTCCCGAGCAACACTATTCTGCGTGCTGCACGGCATCAGCCCCAATCAACTAACAGAGACTCGCGGCTTCGTCGACCACCATAATCCCAAACAGGAAGGTGCTTATATTCGCACTGGCTCCGAAGAGGATGCAGGGATTTTCGTGCGCTACGAAAAATGCCCCAGCCTGCGCAAACAGCCAGAAGGTACAGTGGTCGCTCTAACCCTTTACGAGACAGACGGGCGGAAAACAGTCGTAGAATGCTTGCCCTTGCCAGACCAGCAGGAGATTGAAGGCTTTCTGGAGTGGTGTGAGGGAGCGTTCCGTAAGCGCGCGGAACAGGCATTTGGTTTTGTGCATGTAGGCGACCGCACAGTTTTTGTGCCGCCCCACCTGGCAAGTCACCATAATGATGGTGAGCAGTTGAAAGTTCTCGCCTGCAGAAAGTGGAACCCCAAGCGCAACGAGATGGGGTGGTCCGCCGTTCGTGTAGAGCCAGCGGAATGATTGAGCTGAAGGAAGGTATACTCTCCCCCACATGTTCACAGGGCTGGTGGAAGCGGTCGGCAAGGTGATTACAGTGGAGCCGCACGAGGCGGGCGCGGGGGCGCGGCTGACTCTGGAAGCGCCGTTCGTGGAGCCTGTGGGCGCCAGTGTCGCCATTAATGGCGTCTGCCTGACCGTGCAAAGCGTTCACGACCATCAGATGCAGTTCGAGATGGTGGCGGAGACTCTGCGCCGCACGAATCTGGGCATGCTTCAGCCAGGCGACCTCGTGAATCTGGAACGCCCGCTCACCCCCACCAGCCGACTGGGCGGACACTTCGTGCAGGGGCATGTGGATACCACCGCCGAACTGACTGCCCTCCAGCAGGAAGGCAACGGGCGAATCCTGTGGTTCCGACTGGACGACCGCCAGTACCTGCGCTATATCGTGCCCAAAGGCTCTATCGCGGTAGACGGTATCAGCCTCACGGTGGTGGAGGTCAACGCCGAAGGCTTCAGTGTGTGGATTATCCCGCACACATGGCAGGCAACCAACCTGCACACGCGCCAGATTGGCGATAAGGTGAACATCGAGACCGATATTCTGGCGCGGTATGTGGCGCGTTTGATGGAATTTCGCGAAGTGTGATATAAATCACAGAACAGGCTTCGTAGAGGGGGGTATCCTCTTGCCATCCGATACAGGAGGCAAGGGTATGAAAAACGGCAAGTGGTTTCCAGGTGCGTTTGCAGCGATCGTTTTGACTGTCGGCGTGGTCGCCGCGCCCCGCGAGAAGAAGGATATTGTGGACACCGCTGTCGCGGCGGGGCAGTTCAAGACTCTCGTCAAGCTGGTTCAGGAGGCGGGCCTTGTCGATGCACTGCGGGGTGAGGGTCCGTTCACGGTATTCGCGCCGACCGACGAAGCCTTCGCGAAGCTGCCCAAAGCCCAGGTGGACGCCCTGCTGAAGGACAAAGAGGCTCTCAAGCAGGTGCTGCTCTACCATGTGGTTTCGGGCAAGGTTATGTCTAAGGATGTTGTCAAGCTCAAGAGCGCAAAGACGCTTCAGGGCAAATCTATCAATATCCGCGTTCGAAACAATACCGTCTATATCAACGACGCGAAGGTCGTCAAGGCGGACATCGAATGCACGAACGGCGTCATCCATGTGATCGACAAGGTCATCCTCCCTCCCAAGGACACTCCCCGAAAAGGCTACTGAGTACCTCCTTCTGCCTGCTCCCTCTCCGCCGAACCCTCTCCCCCTCGTGAAGGGGGAGAGGGTTTTTTCTCAGTGGGCGATATGGTGGGCGCGCACTTCGCGGATGACCGTGACTTTGACCTGCCCCGGATACTCCAGTTCTGCCTGAATTTTGTGGGCGATTTCGCGAGCAAGCTGATGCGCACGCCAGTCGTCCACCTCGTTGGGTTTGACCAGCACACGCACCTCGCGCCCCGCCTGAATGGCGTAAACTTTCTCGACGCCCTCGAAGCTCATGGCGATGCGCTCCAGGTCCTGCATCCGGCGCAGGTACTGCTGGAGCGATTCGCGTCGGGCGCCGGGGCGCGCCGCCGAGATGGAGTCGGCAATAATCACCACATGCGCCTCGAGGCTGGCAGGCTCAATATCGTAGTGGTGTGCCCCGACAGCGTTGCACACCAGCTCGTTCTCCCCGAAGCGGCGCAGGAACTCCATGCCCACAATCGCGTGCGGACCTTCTGTGGCGTTTTCGAGCGCTTTGCCGATGTCATGAAGCAGGGCGGCGCGCTTGACAAGGCGCGTATCCAGCTTCAGCTCGGCTGCGAGCAAGCCCGCCAGCATCGCCACCTCGATGGAGTGGTCCAGCACATTCTGGGCGTAGCTGGTGCGGTAGCGCAGTTTGCCCAGCGTGCGCACGATTTC